>Ga0214542_1000652_pt1 | contig 64861 bp, 41 predicted proteins | sample CNSS1metaG_FD_160096 | JGI IMG/M metagenome (GOLD analysis project Ga0214542, IMG submission 160096) | Root nodule microbial communities from cowpea collected in UCLA plant growth center, Los Angeles, California, USA - CNSS1 | ecosystem: Host-associated > Plants > Roots > Nodule | place: USA...
ATAACCCAAAACAGGACGTAACTGACGCTAGTTCAAACTGTAAAACTTATTTCTCTCACCACAGAGATCTAAATACAAATCCAAACGGTCAAACTTTAGTTCTATGTCTTAATAACTCTGTATAAAAGGTCCGAAAACATAACCACCAAGACTTAAGCAAACACTCCAAACCAAACAAAAAATCACATTTATCTTATCATATAATTGCATAATAAACATTACAAATAATTTTACACAAATGATGCTTTCCAAAAAAATTATAAAAAATTATAGAATATAAATGACTCTAGTTACACACTTTAAACACTTCCAAAGCAATTATAAAACAATATTTAAAATATAAACATTCCAAATGCACACATCAAGAATCAAACCCTTAACCACAAACCTATAACTAAGGCTTTAACCAACTATGCTACAGTTCACTTTTGAAGAATTATTTATTTGTGAATTTAATTAATTTATCTCACGTACAACCACGACCTTTGAAATAATAATTATTTTTCCTAGGTTTTACAGTATTGGCATATGCTTGCATGTGTAATTTTAAATTGTTTCAAATGGATGTTAAAACTACATTCTTGAATGGTTTCTTCACAACCACCTGGTTTTGAAGATCACCTTTACCCTAACCATGTTTTTAAATTGAAAAGGATTTGTATGATTTAAAACAAGCAACACGACAATGGTATGAAAGGCTAATCAACTTTCTCTTACCAAAAGGGTATGGTAGAGGTATTGTTGATAAAAGACTTTTCATTAGAAATCATGAAAGCAATGTGATACTTGTTCAAGTGTATGTTGATGACATAATCTTTGGTTCCAATGATAACTCCTTGTGTGAAGAATTTGTTGTAGTCATGCAGAGTGAATTTGAGATGTCCATGATGGGTGAGCTAACCTACTTTTTAGGGTTGGAAGTCAAACAACTTGAGTAAGGGACATTTTTAAGCCAGTTAAAATATTGTTTTGACTTGTTGAAAATTTTTGAAATGGAGAATTGCAAGCAAGTTGCCAATCCAATTGCTACAAACTGCTATATGGATTCAAATGTTGTTGGACAACAAGTTGATTTTACCAAATACAGAGGGCTGATTGATTCTTTGCTTTATCTAACTACAAGTAGGTCAAATATCTAATTTAGTTTGTGTATGTGTACAAGATTTCAATCCAATCCAAAGGAATCACACTACAAAGTTGCAAAGAGGATTCTTAAGTATCTACAAGGGACAATCAATGTTGGATTGTGGTATCCAGGTAACTCTAAGATTAGTCTAAGTGGATTTTCAGATTCTGACTTTGTAGGGTGTAAAGTGGATACAAAAAGCACAAGTGGAAATTGCCACCTACTTTGCTCGAGTTTGATATCATGGAATAACAAGAAGAAAACTTTTTGAGCAGTTTACACAACTGAGGTAGAATACATTGTAGTTGGATATTCTTATGCGTAAATCATATGGCTTAAGCATAAACTCTTGGATTTTAGAGTGAAATTGGTAAAGGTACCTCTATATTGTGATAACACTAGTGAAATAAATCTAGCTAAGAATCCAATAGAGCACTTTAAAACTAAACACATTGAAATAAGGCATCACTTCATTAGAGATCATGTGTTAAAAGGTGACTGTGAAATTAAGTTTGTTAAAACAAAACATCAATTAGCTTATTTTTTTGCAAAACCATTAGTTCGTGATAGGTTTAACGAGCTAAGAACTGAATTAGGAATATTGGATATGAAAAAAGTTATCTGATATATTTTTAGCATGTTAATCTTATAACTCCATTTGTTGATTTCATTTAAATAACTAATGTATGAATGAAAGGTGATCTGACAAAGTTAACCTGTTGATTTTACAATTTTATGTGTTGATTTTGTAACATCCCGACTAGATATTACGGATTTAAATAATAAAATAAAGAAATAATAAATAAACTTCATTTATTGAAATATCATTTCCCTAAAACACGGGAAATTTAAAACTTTAATTCCTCATAAAATAAACTTTAAACCATCATTATAATCTCCATTATAATTATCAAATCTAGTAATATAAAATATTACAATTTATTTAAAATCATAAAACATGAAGACTCTGATAAAAATTCTTTTCATCCCAAACTAGCCCCGCTCCGACTCTATGCCTCACCAGATCTACCTGCAACATCATCTACTCTCGTGTACCGCGTACACGATCATCGCTAAACACAAGCAGATAGGGTGAGCTAGCAGTTAATATTAAACATATATACAAACATATATATATATATATATATATATATATCACAATCGTGCCACAACCATGTTAACCGTGTTCTATGTCTTCTGATGAGTATCTCAAGGTATCTTGCTGCCACACCTACCAGCCACAACTGGTATAAAACGTGCAGGAAACCATGCTACGGACCACACTCCGTAATGCCAGGTGGAGTTCCCAATACGCATAACATTCGTAACGTCCCAACACTACCAAACTCGTCAGCTTAATACTAAAGAGGGCAATCTAACTGGACCCATCCATACACGCCACAACGTGTACACTCACACCGGCAACACTCGCCAACCCAAGCCCCAACTCAAGAGTTCCTCGTGTTCATCCGCCATCCCGAGCCACAACCAAGAGATGCCATTCCGAGCCACAACTCAAGGGATACAATCTGAGCCAAAACTCAAGCAACACCAGTAAGTCGACCTTCGAAACATCACCATAGCCTTGTAGATCACGCACATCCAAAGCAAGCAAAGCAATTTCTGCTGCAGCAATATCACTTGGCACTGCTCCTGAGGTGCCAAGTGCTTCCTGCTTCCAGATTGCCTAACGGGGCACACGTACCGCTAGACGCCACGCGCCTCTGGTGCCTCTGTCCTCACAGGTGTGGCCTGGCGGGACGACCCTCACCACCAGGTGCTACACCAGTACAACGAATTGTACTGGTTTAAACCTCTGAGACTTGATTTTAGTTCCTCTCCTTTCATTTGTGTTACATCGCGTAATTACCCATCACATAAGGTCCATTCTATGTTGAGTAACTTCATTTATGTATTACTATCGTAATCCTCCTCATGTATAGGGTCACTCTCTAGCCTACCCAAGTTCCCTTAATGAACTTAGATCCAACCATATTACTCTAATTTAAGCCCAGTTACAACCAGACTTGAAACTTATCAAGGTTTCCACTATCATGCAAATCTCTAATCACTTACATTTAACATACTCATTTATGCCTTACGTTAGTATTATATCCCTCTTCACCTTGTGCCATCCCACCTCATAACCTAACTCTTGATTCCAATTATGCTTCATCATTCCATAAGATTTTGGCTTATATTTAATGATACTGCACTATCATTATTCAAATCTTTTAACACAAATTAATATTTAGACTTCCTTCCCATCTCCCTTCATGTAATGCTTCATCATCCTAATACCATGACCAGCATATCTAAAGCCTACTTTCACTTAACCCGAACTGACCCCACACTCTCCCATGCACCACACAGCCACTCAGGTCACTAACTCTACACTGGTGCCTGGCGGCCCAACTAGTACCGCCAGGAGGTGTGTGGCATTCTAGGAAAATCCCAGAATTTCCAACCTTGTAACACACCCCCTATCATCTCCTCCATGATTTTCTCTGCCTATCTTCGTCGTTCCGATCGTGAACATGAAGTTAGTGGTACGATTATCCAACTTTAACTATATCCAACCCAACTCTAGTACTTGAGTACAACAACTATACCCAATTCATCAAAACCCTAAATTTTCCAAACCCTAAAAGCATATTCATACCATTCCATCCAATTTAGCCTCCAATTACACAAAATTCAATGATATATAACGTCTACCCATTTACAGACCATTAGAACTTGCTTTCTCTCCGATCAGAATCCTCCTAGAACACACAAAACATCAAAATCAAGTCAATTCGACTCGCGTCGGCAAGCGGGTGTTCATCACCAGCAAGTAGTTAACTAAAAACCCAAAAATTGAGTTGGCACACATATGTCGCTTGGCGGTAGGCTCGTACTACCAGGTAGTTCCTCATCTGGAACCCAGAATTAGCATATTAGGGATGTGTCGCATAGCGGCAGTTCATTGCCCAACCAATTCAACCATTCAACCAATTCATGTTTCGTGATAATTCCTATAAATATAGGATTAAATTATCCATCGTCATAATCAAGCATATCATTAAAATAATAATCAATTAATTAACACCCATAGGACTTGAACCTAAGTCCTCTCACACAATCAAGTACTCTCAACCACTTGAGCTAATACTTTTCCACGTCATATCAATCAATAATTAATGTTATAAAGGCTCTCACTACCCGCATTTATTAATTAATTAATTAAATTTCACAGGTCTTACAGATTTCACTTAAACAACTATTGTATGCAGGAAGTATAGTCTTACACATTTTTAAACCTGTTGATTTAATAATTTTGTGTGTTGATTTCACTTAAAGAGATATTATGTGCAGGAAGTATAATCTTACACATTTATAGCTTGCTGATTTTATAACTCCATGTGTTGATTTCATTTAAACAAATATTGTGTGCAGGAAGCTATGATTTGATAAACTTTTAGCATGTTGATTTTACAAATCTATGTGTTCATTTCACTGAAATAACAAATATTTGCATAAAATAGATTCAATAGTTGATTGGATAAAGCATATACGTTGTGTGATTCCAAACTGCATGCACCTTACATGATTTGAATTGATTGATCTAGTCATGAAAAAACATTGATTTAAATACAATGTTTTATTCTGATACAAATAATCTAATGCATTTAATATGCCTTGATTACATAAACAAAATTAAATACAATAATATTGCACAATTTAACTGGTTGATTTTGCATCAATGTGTTCATTTAAAAATATTGCATTTGAAAATCTACATTTGCATTCATCCCTCTTAGCAAAAGCTAAACCTAATGTCAGTATGCCTAGACGACAACAACGATGAGTTCAATTTGATGAGGAACTTTCCACTCCTACTACTCCAAACTCTCTAAATAGTGAACACCAAGGCAAACTAAAGCATGGTTTGAGGGCAACGAAGACAAAATCCAAGTGTTTCTAATTGGGATGACGAGAAAGAAAATCAACATTCCCAAGGTGCTTTGTTTCTTCTGGCTTAAAACTAAGAATTTTGAAGGCCTTCATCAACAACTCAAGCATCAAAAGCTTAGATCTATTCTTGAGCTCTCGGGAAAAACATGCCCTGACTTGGTGAAGGTACTTTTCACCAACCTACAATTCAATAATGGGGTTCTTATGTCCTACGTAAAGGGTATGCAGTTGGAGATCTCTAAAAAGGCTAGGAAGGAAGTGGTTGGTCTAAGGCAAAAAGGAGCACAAGTGAGAAAAGGGGAAACTAGTTTTGTTGAGGAATTCAACAAGATGTTGTACTATAGGCAGTGTCTAAGAAGGTCTGGTGGACAAATCAAAACCTCTCATGTTGGAGGACTGAAGGTGGATGAAAGGTTGCTTGCAATGATTATCACCAAAATCATTGTGCCTCATGGAAGGAACAATTCCACTTTGAATGAAAGTGCTTTCGTGTTGATATACTGCATTTAGAATAACATGCAAGTTGACTAGACATTTGTGATCTGTGACCATAAGATGAAGGCCAAAAGGGTCACTAACTTGAAGCTCCCATATATAGTTTTGATCTCCAAGTTCGTAGCGTACTTTGGAGTTGATGTGGAAGATGAGCTGGATAAGTTTATTGGCATTCTAAATCAAGTCTCATGACTCAACCTACACAAGATGGGATTTGTTAAGGCTGGAAATTTCTAGATAGCAGGAGGAACTAGTGAAGCACCAACTAATGGAGTAAATGATCATGAAGTTGACCCAAGTGGGGCTAATTAAGAGGATGATGTATATTCCTACTTTGAGAGGTTGTTCTTCATCAAATGTACGAACTCAATGTGTCTCAAGATGTACACCAAAATTTATGCTATGAAAGGTTTGATGAGTTGGATGATCAAATCCATGGCATTCATGATCTGCTGATCTCATTCAACAACAAAGATAATAGTAGAGATGAGTAATTGGGTTGACTTTTTGGGTCATGCATAGCATCTTTGGATTTGCATTTCTGTTTTATGAGTTATGTAACATCCCAATCGAATATTACTAATTTAAAATAATTTTAATATATAATAAAACAAATCTGCATTCATTATACTATGTTTCCCAAAACGCGGGAATTTAAATCTTTATAAAAATGCGATATAATAAGAAAATTATAAATTAACTTTGAGGTTCCAACATCAAATCGAGTATAAAACCTGTTTACAAAGGATAAATGCAAAATAATAACAAAATCCGTAAAAATAAATAAACTTTGTAAAAGCTTTCCCCAAGCTAGCCCCTCTTCGGCTTTATGCCTCACTAGCACCACCTACAATATCATCTGCTCCTGTGTAACAAATTACATGATCATCGTCACTCACAAATAGATAAGGTTAACTAACATATAATATAAATAAATATAAACATAACAATTCAATTATACACACATTCATCATAGAAACTTCATCCTCTGATTCCACAAATCATGGCCACCACCATGTTTATCCATGTTCTACATCTTTAAAATGATAACCTTGTGATACCCTTTGTTGCCACCACCTACAAGCCACAATTTGTACAACAAGTTAGGGAAATCATGCTACAAACCACACTTCGCAACACCAGGTGGAGTTCCCAACACTAAAATTAGCCCATCACTGGCCACAACCAGTGATTGCTCAATCGAGTGGAGACCTTCCATATGAGCCATAACTCGCACACTCACATTGGTTACACACACCATTCTGAGCCACAACTCAAGGAATGCCTAGTGTTCATCCTCCATCCCAAGCCACAACTCAAGGGATGCCATTCCGAGCCACAACTTAAGGAATGGTCCAACAAAGTCCATCCTTAATGTATCACCCAAAGCCTTGTTGACCACACACATCCAAAGAAACAAGCCACAAGTCGTGTAAAACTCTAAATCTCCTTTTGCACATCAAACCACTATTCTAAGCACGCCATACATATACTTGACCATGGACCCATGATATACATGCTTCCTTGACCTTGCCCACTCGTGTTCCTGCCTCTATGAACCTTCCCGCTTGTAGTCCAACTCTACGGGCCTCCCTGCCCGTAGTCCAACACACGTGATCCAATAACTACAAACCTAACATCACAAACACAAGCCAACAGAACACACTACTCTCTACACTATCGCCTGGCACTACCTAAGCGCCGCCAAGTGATATCATAGCATAGATCGTTTGGCGGACACCTCTATCTGCGAGGCGTTAGTCAGATTGTAGTCGTATTATTTTAAGGCTATCGCTTGACAGTTTACACCTCACTACTAGGCGCTAAGCAATCCAGTGACTTCCTTGATACTCTTATTGGCTGGCGGCCTCCCTATGCCACCAATCACTATACTAGTAACATACCAGCTACTAGTTTAGCACCCCAAACAGTTCAAGTATACGTACAAGTTATGACTTTAAGTGTATATTGTAAGACCCGTGGAATTTAATTAATTAAATAAATAAATAATTAATAAATGCAGGAAGTGGAAGCCTTTATGACATTAAATTCTGATTTGTATGACGTGTAAAAGTACTAGCTCAAATGGTTGAGAGTACTTAATTGTGTGAGAAGACTTGGGTTCAAGTCCTATATATATATATGTATATATGTATATATGTGATCTTGTTGTGGAATGATATAATACTTGAATTATATTGGTTAGCAAGAAACATGAATTGGCATGATGGTTTGGCATTAACTTGGCATTGGTGTGGTTGAGGGTTTAAACCTTGGAGAACCCAAATTAAACCTTATTTTTGGTATTTTTGGTTTTGGATTGAATATGAAAGGGTAGAGGAAAACCCTAGCAGCCAAGGAGGGCTGGAAAACCATCATAAGGCAACCAATTAAATGACATTAAGCATACTTTAATTGCATTTTCGTTTTTAGACCATTAAACCACATTGAGACCACTTTTAAAAAGCCAATTAGGGGTAAGAAAGGGGGTTTTGGTGGGCTTTTATTGTGGCTGCACAGGAGAGAACGAAAATTGAGAGTGTTGAGGATTGAGTGGAAGCTTTGGAGGCTGAATTGAGTAGAACCAAGGAGGGTCTTTGGTGATCAAGGGAGAAGTTTTCCAAGTGCCCAAGTTTAAGCTAAGGAATCCAGGTTAGGGGAGTTTTCACGCGTTAGATTTTGTATGCTTGATTTGGAATTACATGATACATACTGAATTGCAGGAATGCTTCTTGATTGTTGCACTTTCGTGTTTTTTGAAAAATTTCCAGAAACCGCTTGGCAGGCTGTTCATAGCCGCCAGGCAGCACATGCATTTTTACGTGTTTTTGGGTTCTTGAAGGAGAACCGCCTGTCGGCACATTCCCGGCCGCCAGGCGACGCATGGCCTTTACCCAATTCTGAGTTTTTTTGGATGAAGGGCTAGGCGGTATAGGCTGAACCGCCAGGCGACAGGAGTCATTTTGATTCAATTTTGGCATTTTATGGGTTCTGGGTGATATTGATCGGGGGAAAATGGAGTCCTACTTGATAGTTAATGATATGATGGGTTACATTGATGAATTACGTACGATTGATGGTTTGAATTGGTAAAATTGTTTTGAACACCATTTTAGGGTTGAATATTTGGGGGTTTTACGATTCATGAATGAATAGTGTGAATTGGTGTTAGAATTGTGTTAGATATAATTAGGCTGTAATAATTGTGTCTCATTTACTATGCTTAAGTACGAACAACGAAGCTAGGTAATGAAAAGTATCAAAAAAGGGGGGAAACAAATCTGGATTTCCCAGAAAACATATGCACTGCCTGACGGCACGGGGCTCGCTGCTAGGCGCCATCTTAGAGGCAACACTTTGGACATGATTGTGGTGGTTGTGATGATTTTTGTGATCCTGGAAAGCCAGGTGTTTAAATCTCTCGGGGTTGGAGGCGATATCTTAACTTAGGCTTGGAGTTAAGTTGCACGTTTGAGAAGAGAGACTTAATTTCATTAGTTTATGAGATGAGTGAGTTTACAAAGTATTAGGAGGAAGGAATATGGAGTGCTCAATTCAAGGAAGTGTACATGGGAAAATTGTGTGACCAGTTGGTTGATATAAAGAATTCATGGCAAAGGGATTGTTAATATGGTATGTAAGAGCTCTTATAAATACAAGTAAGGAATGGGATGGGTCCAAGAAAACATGTTAGACCTTTGCAAGAAGTAAAATGTTGAGGCAAGTCTGACCATGAGGAATTGGAGATGATATTGGTAGTGGTTCAGTCTTGTGATAAGTAGCATGGGTATAATTGAGGGAAGACATACGATGGACTTGGGGAGAAATGGTGATATGGATGACTATTCAAACAAATGGAATGTAGAAATACTTTGGTTGGAAATTCTATTAATGTTAGGGTATTGTAGACACTCTTGATGCGAATAAGAAAAGGCAATGACTCTAGATTGAATCAAACAGTGAGGGAGGGTCTGGGAAGGTGAGCCAGAACTTAACCCAGATTTTAGGATGTCTCCAATTTACTGATACAACGCCCGACGGTGGGGATGGCAACCGCTGTAACATCCCATCAGGATATTACGAATTTAATAAAATAAAATAAAGAATTAATTACACAATAATTAATAATACCTCATTTCCCAAAACATAGGGAAATTGAAAACTTTTATCATTGTATAATAAAACATCGTCTCATAGCTTATAAAATGAAATAATGTTCCAGAGTCTCTCAAAAGTTTACATATCATTTAAAAATCCAAAACTAAGAAAACATGGTAATAAAACCCCATGATCATCCCCTCTCCGCAGCTAAGCCTCACCAGCTCCACCTGCATCATCACCTGCTCACGTGTACCGCGTACACGATCATCGCCAAACACAAACAGATAGGGTGAGCTAACAGAAGAAACACATAAAAATGTACCAAACACACATATACATGTATAATAGATAAAACATTATATCAATAACACAACTCTTCCTTTATACCGCATGGCCACAACCATATATAATATCCTTTCATTTCCCATAACGCTTGCTCCATTCCCATCACATGACCACTACCATGTACATCGATACACCTCGTGGAAGACTCGTTACCTTCCCACCACATGGCCACCACCATGTATAGTAAGGTATATTAGGGAACCTCATTCCAGTCCTTTCACATGGCCACAACCATGTTAGCAGTCTTCTACATCTCCTTTTAAGTATTTCAAAGCGCCTTGCTACCACACCTATCGGCCACAACCGATAGAGCACGTGCAGAAACCATGCTACGGATCACACATCGTAACGCCAGGTGGAGTTCCCAAATACGAACATAGTCCGCAACTTCCCAGGACTACCAAACTCGTCAGTGACTCACTAAGGAGGGCAATCCATCTGGACCCATCCATACTGGCCACAACAAGCACACTCACACCGGCACACTCGCCAACCCTAGCCACAACTCAAGGTTCCTCGTGTTCATCCGCTATCCCGAGCCACAACTCAAAGGAAGTCATCCCGGGCCACAACCCATAGAATGCCACGTGCTTAACCCCTATCCTGAGCCACAACTCAAGGATACGTTCCGGGTCACAACCCATGGAACAACAGCAAGCTCACCATCGAGATATCTTAGGAGCCTTGTAGATCCCACATCATCATTCAAACTCCAATCGATCCAGTACTGCAAATATTTTTCTCCTAAACCTATCATTCAACCCTCTCTAGTCTTAAAATTTCATCTCTCGCCTAAGTATTCCAGTCCACCTCGCTTAGGCTAGATTACCTCGTCTGAGCGAGCACCATTCACAAAACCAACCACGAACTCTCGCTTAGGCGAGGCCCACTCGCCTGGGCGAAATCACGTTTCGCCCAAGACTCTCATCTCTCGCTTGGGCTGTGAGTTAAACTCCCATCAAAATGCTCTTCCAACTCTCGCTTAGGCGAGAGACTCTTGCCTGAGCGAGACGCGGTTTCGCCTAAGAAACAAACCTCGCCTACGCGAGTTGCGCAACCAACACACTCGAGTCACCCACATATTCTCGCCTAAGCGAGCTGCTCGAGCAGAGGGAGGTTTATGAGTCCTTGCATGTCCCACCTAGGCGAGCCTAGCTCGCCTAAGCGAGAATTGCAGGTTCTGGCACTGATTCATGCACACACACTCTGCACCAGAAACCCAACACACTCACAAAACATACCAATTCATTTTGACAACCTTACACCATCAGAACAACATAATTTAGACGCATTAGAGACCCATAACCCCAAAATTGCAAACAGCAGCACCCTCAAACACAGAATACCCATCATGTTCATGCAATTAGGTATAAATCCCAATCAAACAGTACCAATTCACCCAAACCCCCAATTCACCACATGACTAACCCGAAAATCCATGGCAGAAAATCATCAAATTCATACAATCAGAACAGATTACAATATTACGAGTTCAGCTCCCCTAACCTTGAAATTTTGGCTTAGTAGTGAATTACTTGGAGCCTCGAAAACCACCAACAGCACCCTTCTCTGTCTATCCTCCAATTGAGTCCCAAAATCTCCCTCAACTGTTAACACTCTCCCATTCGTGCTCTCTATACGCGCAACAGTTCAGCTTTACCAAAAACCCTCAATTTCCCCCCAATTTTCCCTTTTATATGAAGCTTTAATGTGGTTAAATAAAAAGGACGAAAATTAACTTTTATTTCTATTCAAGGCCCATTACTTAATGGTTTTTCAGCCCCTTTTAGCTACCCCTTCTGCTAAGTTAAATTTGAGTCCACCCAAGTTCGAACCCACACCATGCCAAAGTCAAATCAATTCTAAACCATCAGGCAACCTCATGTTTCTTGCTAACACATACAATTCAAGCATTATCTCATACAGAGTGTGGCCCAACATATTATTAAAACAATAATAACTAAATAACACACAATTGCCATACTTAGGACTCGAACCCAAGTCCTCTCACACAATCAAAGTACTCTCAACCACTTGAGCTAGTACTTTTCCACATCATACACAACAAAATTTAATGTCATAAATGCACTACCTACCCGCCTTTATTAATTAATTAATTAAATTCTGCGGATCTTACATTCCCCACACCTTGAAATTTTTCGTCCTCGAAAAAGAGAACTTACCAGCAAACAGGTGAGGATACGACTTCCTCATGAGGTCCTCCATCTCCCAAGTCATCTCCTGGGTTGCCTCATTCCAGAGGACCTTCACAGTCTGAATTTCCTTCCCTTTGAGTTGCTTGACGTGAGAATCCACGATTCTCATCGGTCCAACTCCCATAGTCAAATCCTCGCGCACCTGGACATCATCCTACTCCAGCACATGATTAAGATCTGCCACGTACTTCCTCAGTTGTGAGAAATGGAAGACGTTGTGCAGATTTGCCAAGTGTGGTGGCAAGGCAATCTCGTACGCGGCGGGTTTGATCATCCTCGTAATCTAATACGAACCAATGAAACGAGGAGTCAACTTCCTCGATTTCAGGGCTCTCCCAATGCCTGCTGTAGGTGTAACCTTGAGGAACGCATGGTCGCCAGCCTCAAACTCGAGTGGCCTCCTCCTCTTATCTGCATAAGACTTCTGTCGACTCTGCGTGGTTTGCCGCAAGAATTCTGGCCCAAGCACCACTAACTCCCCATCCTGCTACCAACACAGCGGAGTCTTGCACCTCCGACCATAAATGCCTCGTATGGTGCCATCCCAATGCTGGAATGGTAGCTATTATTGTACGTGAACTCCACCAATGGCAATATGTCACTCCACGTACCCAAGTGATATAGCACACAAGTCCTCAACAGATCCTCCTATGACTGTATGGTTCTCTCAGACTGCCCATCAGTCTGAGGATGATATGCCGAGCTCATTCTCAGCTGCGTGCCTAAGGCATTCTGCAATGACTGCCAAAACCTGGAGGTGAACCTCGGATCCCTATCTGACACAATACTCGTTGGAACACCATGAAGTCTAACGATCTCCTTGACATATAACTCCGCTAGCCTATCCAATGACATCTTCTGATTGATTGGTAGGAAGTGAGAAAACTTCATCAATCTGTCTACAATAACCTAGATCGAGTCATGTCCTCTCATAAACCGTGGCAAGTGCATGACAAAATCCATGGAAATGCTGTCCCATTTCCACTGAGGAATGTCAAGAGGCTCCAACGTACCACTCGGCCTTTGGTGCTCAATTTTTTCCTTTTGGCATACCAAACAAGAAGCGATATAGTCGGCCACATAAGTCTTCATACCCGTCCACCAGAAGGTCGCTTTCAAGTCCTTATACATCTTAGTCATACCTTGATGTAGGCTAAGACGACTCTTATGCCCTTCATCCAAGAGTATCTTCCTTAACACCCGACTGCGAGGTACACACACTCTCTCTCTGAATCTCAGGATACCATCTCTGCCCATCCTGAAGTCTTTTCTCTTTTCGATGCCTAACTCACTCACAATCTGTTGCAGTTCTTGATCTTTACCTTGTTCCTCCCTGGCCTCATTTAAGAACTCATTAGTGATTTGCAACATGCTGCACCGTATATGATCAACACCTATGACTTACAACCGCCAGGCGATAGCTTGAATCCAGAGAGCAAATTGTACGTGGGCACCTAGCGGTATCAAGCATTTCGCTAGGCAATAGACGCAGACCCAAGGGTGGCTGGGAAAGAGTGGCGCCTGGCGGTAGGGTTACCTCTGCCAGGCGGTATGTCCAGCGATAGAAGTGTAGAGGCGCTAGGCACCTAGTGGTAAGTGTGCCCCGCTAGGCGATCTAGAGGCGGCTGCGCCCGGCGGTACGTGTCCCTCGCCAGGCGACTTTGATGTTGCACCCTTGAGTTGTTGGATTCTACATGCGTGATCTACAAGGCTTTTGGTGATGCTTCAAAGGCAGGATTGCTGGTGTTCCTTGAGTTGAACTTGGAACGTATCCCTTGAGTTGAGCTCGAGATAGGGGTTAAGCACGCGGTATTCCTCGAGTTGAGCTTAGAATGACATCCCTCGAGTTGGGCTCGGGATAGCGGATGAAGACAAGGAACCCTTGAATTGAGCTCGTGTTGGTGAGTGTTGCCAATGTGAGTGTGTTGGTTATGGCCAGTACAGATGGGTCCAGATAGATTGCTGACGAGTTTGGTAGTCTTGGGACGTTACGAACTATGTTCGTATTTGGGAGCTCCACTTGGCGTTACGGTGTATGATCCGTAGCAATGGTTCCCGCACGTGCTCTATCAGTTGTGGCCGATAGGTATAGCAGCAAGTCACCTTGGGGTAATCACTAAAAGAGGTAGAACACGACTGACCTAGTTGTGGCCAGGTGATATGGAATCGAAGGAGGGATTCTTATTTGGGATGTTTGCATGAAATATAAGTGACTTATATATGTGTATATGAATGTAATTGTATGTTGATTCTGTTAAGCTCACCCTATATGCTTGTGTTTGCGATGATCGTATGCGTGGTACACATGAGCAAATGATGTTGATGTAGGTGGTGTTGGTGAGGCTTAGCCACAGAGCGGGGAAAAGCTTGGGAGTTTTATATATTTTCATGTTTTATGATTTTGGCATAAGTTGTAAACTCTTATGAGATATTTTTTGGATTATTCTACTTTTGTAATTATGGATTTTTGTTTAATGATTGCGATTAATAAAGTATTTAAATTTCCCACATTTTGGGAAATTAGGTATTAATAAAGGAAACCGTTTATTAATTCTTTATTTTTTTTAAAATCCGTAATATCCTGACGGGATGTTATAGATATGGCTTACCTCTATTTTCACAATGATCATTTCAACCAACATACCAAATCAATCAACTTAACACCCATGTTATTCCTCCAAGTAATTCATTCCAACTCTTGAAATGGTTCCATAATGCACAATTCACATATTAATTCAACCACGGTAACCATCCATAATTATAACCAATACTTTAACTAATTTACAAAAATAGAGTTTCACAACCTCCTTTTTCTTTTATATGTATATATATATATACATATGTATATATATATATATACATATGTATATATATATATATATACATATATGTATATATATATACATATATGTATATACATATATGTATACACATATATATATATATATATATATATATATATATATATACATATATATATATATATATATATATATATATATATATATATATATATATATATATATATATATATATCCAACCCAAAATTTACCATCCACCCATGCTTAGACCCCTTTTCATTTTCGCAATTGGTTTATAATTATCAGATGCATAATTTTAACTTAACTTTCACAATGCCCAATTCTCACCTAAACAACCAAAAATAAAAAAGAACTTCTGCTGCACTGGTTATCGCTTGGCGGCAAGTACGCATCGTCAGGCGGTGCATCAGTTTCTAGGCAGAACCTAGATTCTTCCTACACTTGCGATAAATCCTAAACCCCCAAATCCCATTCTAGCCTATCACACGCCTAAAACTCATATAAGTTTAGTATCTCATTAGACATATTCATTAAGTAAAATCCTACAATTACCAATTCATCATGATTGCTAAAAAAATCCATATCAATAATTTAGGCCCCAAACCCTAACATGAACCCTCATGATTTGTAGCCCATTCAGTCATTCAAGTATCATAAAACACAGTAATGATCAGTGTAAGAACCTAGATTTATAGAAATTATCATGAAACATGAATTGGTTGAATGGTTGTGCATTGACTTAACATTGACATGGTTGTGTGTTCAAACCTTGGATAGGGTAAATTCATAACATCTTATTTTTTTTATGCTTTGGGGACGAATTTGAGAAGATGAAGAGCTGAATGTAAGTACTATAAATATGGACACAAACAAAAAGGTTAATTGGATTTAATTAGGCATTAAGGACCAATTAATGAATTGATAAGAATTGAATTTCAATTTTTAATCTAATTAAATTAGTTAGGGTTGGAAAAGGAAAAGGGTATCAACCACCAATCTGCAGAGTAGAATGAAAATTGAAGGTGAATTGAAAGGAAGAAATAGAGGAGATCAAAGAGAGGGCAACTTAGAGCAAGGAAAAAGCTAGGCACATTTTGAACGTGGAATCCAGGTTAAGGGAGTTCCACTTATCTTTTTGCGTTTAATTATATGAGTATGTGATGTATGAAATGCATGAGATGCCATGATTTTACCAAAAATGTAATAAATTGCTCGTGTTTCTAGAATTTTCCAGAAACTACTTGGCTGTGCTGAAGGCCACCAGATGACTCATGCCTCCAGCGCCATTTTTCTGGGTTTATCTATGCACCGCCTGGTGACTATGTGCTGGCTGTCAGGCGACATGAACTAGCTTGCCCAGTTTCTCCTGATTTTTGGTGTTCGAATGGTGTTGTGATGTACGTATATGATTGGCATGGTGGATTTTTATCTGCTATTGTTTGTTGGTGACAATTACATGAATTTGGCATGATTGGGAGATTAGGGTTTATGTTAGGATTGGGAATGCATAATTCTGATTTATGATTATGATTGATGCACTGTTTCCATGAAAGTTATATGATATTTGGACAACCATTACTTGTGTAAGTTTGACAGAATGTGAAAAATATGATACAATGCATGCCTGAATTGATAAATGGGGTTTTGGGTTTTGTACTGGTGCAGGAAAATCTAGAAAAAAAAGATTTTGTATACATCGCTTGGCGGCACATGAACTACTATCAGGCGACACATCAAGTATAGGCATGGTGGATTTTTATCTACTATTGTTTGTTGGTGACAATTACATGAATTTGGCATGATTGGGGGATTAGGGTTTATGTTGGGATTGGGAATGCATAATTTTGATTTATGATTATGATTGATGCACTGTTTCCATGAAAGTTATATGATATTTGGACAAGCATTACTTGTGTAAGTTTGACAGAATATGAAAATATGATACAATGCATGCCTGAATTGATAAATGGGGTTTTGGGTTTTGTATTGGTGCAGGAAAATCTAGAAAAAAAAGATTTTGTATACACCGCTTGGCGGCACATGAACTACTATCAGGCAATACATCAAGTGTAGGCAGACACCTTGATTTTGTTTCGCGTTGGGTTTCTGGGTGTGGTTATCTGTAAATTTTGTACATATTAGTGGTTAAAATTGGACAAAGTGTGTGGGAAGGGAGAGTATGTATTAAAGATAATTAATAAAAAGTGTAATTATGAGTATGCGGTAATTGGGATTGCAAGAGGATTAAAGTGGTATGTTTACATTGACTGTTGTGGTATAATGTATGTTTGAAGAATTGTCATGTGCAAATTGAGATGATGGTTTTAAAATCAGTGCGATATTTGCAAGTGGTAAAAGAATAATTGCATGACAATTTTCATCATTATTTGGTAAATGTAGGATCTGAAATATTGAACTACTTTGTAAGTGAATGTAATGAGTGTGGTTCAGTCATAAGATTATGACGAGGCAATGAAGTTTGACTTATGTATTGTGTACTACGTGCTTAGGGTTCCTTAGAACCAATCCCAACTTGTTAAAAAACCAGTAGTAGTGACACTACTAGTGTGGCACCTAGCGACATGGGATGAGTCGCCAAGTGACAAGGGAAAAGACAACGATGCACTAGAATTAAAGTGGTATGTTTACATTGACTGTTGTGGTATAATGTATGTTTGAAGAATTGTCATGTTGTGCAAATTGAGATGATGGTTTTAAAATCAGTGCGATATGTGCAAGTGGTAAAAGAATAATTGCATGATAATTTTCATCATTATTTGGTATGAGTATGCGGTAATTGGGATTGCAAGAGGATTAAAGTGGTATGTTTACATTGACTATTGTGGTATAATGTATGTTTGAAGAATTGTCATGTGCAAATTGAGATGATGGTTTTAAAATCAGTGCGATATGTGCAAGTGGTAAAAGAATAATTGCATGATAATTTTCATCATTATTTGGTAAATGTAGGATCTGAAATTGTGAAATACTTTGTAAGTGAATGTAATGAGTGTGGTTCAGTCATAAGATTATGACTAGGCAATGAAGTTTGACTTATGTATTGTGTACTACGTGCTTAGGGTTCCTTAGAACCAATCCCAACTTGTTAAAAAACCAGTAGTAGTGACGCTACTAGTGTGGCACCTAGCGACATGGGATGAGCCGCCAAGTAACAAGGGAAAAGACAGGGATGCACTAGAATGTAGTGCCTGGAGGAAGGGGTCGTCCCGCCAAGCAGAAGCAAACTGGTACCTGTTGGTGTGAGGTTCTCGCTAGGCGGGCTGGATCGCAAATTTGCCTAGCGACGGAGTGAGTGGAGCCAAGCGGTTCGAGGTGTAGAGTTGTACTGCGTGGAGGGTTTTACACAGCTTTGGATTAAGGTCATGATGTGATGCTTTGCTTGAGGCCAAATTATGAGTGCAACTTGTATTGGGGTAACACGTGGCCACTCAAGGTTGTATTCTGGTGGTTTTGGAAGTTTGGTGGAGTGTGCGAGATCGTGGCTAATACGGATGAGTTCCGGAAGATTGCCCTCCTCGGTGTTATCCGACGAGTTTGGTAATCTTGGGACAAATACGGACTGTGGTTCATATTGGGGAACTCCACTTGCTGTTGCAGATTGTGGTTGTGACAAATTTATTCTGCGTGTGGACTATTAGGTGGTGGCCTATAGTCGTAGGGGTGAGTAGACACTCGTGGCAGCAAAGATCGATTAGTGTAATCATCAAAGGGTGTAGAATCAAGAGGCGTCCAGAGGAAGATGTGAATGTTGGGTTGACGGTTGGGTTCTACGTTAGTGTAATGGATTTAGAATTAGTACTCTATTGTATATTGCATTTCTTTTATTTGAGCTCACCCTATCTGTGTGTGTTTGGCGATGATCATGTAACTCGTTACATGGGAGTAGATGTTGATGCAGGTGAGCCTGTGGATACTTAGAGTTGGAGAGGGGGCCAACTTGGGGACTTTTTCATCGATTTTATTTGCTATGGATTTTCTTAATTATTAATCCTTTTACATTAACTGTTTGGATAATTGTAAGTGTGGAACGCATTTATGGATTTGACCTTTTGGCACGCAGAAACTAAAGTTTTAAATTTTCTCACGTTTTGGGGAAGTACTTTATTAATAAATACAGTTTAATAGTTTTTGTATTTTATTTATTTTAAATAAGTAATGTCCATCTAGGATGTTACAATCAGCGATTACACAACATCACTCATTCAATATGCATAGGACACTTTCGCAAGAACCCATAATATCATTGAATCCATAAAATCACAAGAACCACACCAATGTTCGCATCGCCTACTGGAATCACTTGTGTCGCCAGGCAGTTCATCTAAAAAAACCTAGAAATGGGTACAACGCTCATGCATTGCCTAGCGAGCCTTCAAAGGCTCTAACATAAACAAACAAAACAGCTCTCCTAACCTAGATTCCTTGGTTTCAATTTGCAAAGCTTTTCATCTTTGATGATAGCAAAATCTCTTTCCTTGGCACCTTCTATTTTTTCAACATCTAATGGCTTCCAAACACCCTCTTAGCTCTCTCTTTTTTGTGCAGATTGATTAAGTGTATCAAAAGGACTTTACCTCAGCCTTAACTCACTATTATTCTCTCCTCACACTCTAATTTTAATGGCCATAATTATTAAAACGAATTTTCGCATTAACAATGAGCTTAATGATTATTGAATTACTATTTTATGATGACTTTCCAACCCTCTTGGGTGTCCCCTTTGAAAAAAATATTCTATAAGAGATATTTTAATACTTTTGTTGCTAAATTAGGTCAATCACCTCTAATTTTTATAAGACTATTTTAATTATTCATAAAAGTTTATTAACATATACACATGCACCAAAAGTGTAACAGTTGTAGACCTAAAATATATGAAGTTGCTCGTGGGCGGCTACCTTGATGCATATAAAATTGAGTCATAACCAACGTGCTTTCATCATTGTGAATAGAAAGTGAGTCCTTTTAATTATCAATTTAACTAATTGACAAGTGGCAGCATGTTTTTACAAAAATATCATCATACTGCTTCAATAATATATATTAATAAGATAATAATTATAATAATGCTAACTAAACAGTTAACCCTAATAGTGATTTAATTAATAAAGGGTCGATATGTTTGACTGATTAAGGAGACATACTTAAAATTTTTTGGACTATGCCTACGTAGATTCGAGTCAGAAATGGATATTATAAATGAATATTTGTATTCGCTGCAATACTCTAATTTAAATTAACAAAAAATTAAAAAAACGTGATTAAAATATTAATATATTGATTTTGAATGAGTTATTTTTTTTATCAATTTGTTTTAAAAAATTTCAAATTCTTTGTAAATTATCATTCAACATTATTTAAATGGATTATTTGGACTTTATTTTAAATTTATAAATCTTATGTGTGTTATTTTCATTGAATTTATGATTAAATATGTTGTTAAATATTTAATTTGTTTTTTTTTAATTACTCACGGGTACACGTGGATATCCATGGATATTAAAAAAATGTGTAGGTTAACGAATACCCGCACAAATATTGGAATAGAGCATATATTTATCCCACGGGTAGAGTACGAGGGAGCTACTATTTGTATCATACCCGTCCCGTTGACATCCCTCATACAAAAACAAATTTTGGTATTTTCATCAAGAGGAACTCCATATAGTACAATAATACAACAATCCAAAAACGAAAAATAACAAAAAACTGAATATTTTAAATCAATCTCATTTAGATCAACATATTAAAGGTGGATATAATTATATTTATTTAGGATTAATATAAGTTGCAGCAATCTCAATTTCTTTGTAAACTATCATTCAACACTATTTAAATAAGTTATTTGGACTCTGTTTTAAATATATAAATCTTATGTATTGTATTTTATTAAAATTTATGATTAAATATGTTGTTAAATTTTTTTTTTTGTAATTACCTGCGGATAATAAAAAAATATGTGGATACCCGCACGAATATGGGAACAGGTAAAGAGCATATATTTATTCCACAGGTAGAGTACGGGGAACTATACCCTACCTGTCCCGTTGACATCTCTAATACAAAGACAAATTTTAGTATTTTCATCAAGATGAACTCCATATAGTACAATAATACAACAATCCAAAAACGAAAAATTAAAAAAAAATGAATATTTTAAAACAAACTCATTTAGATCAACATATTAAAGATGGATACAATTTTATTTATTTTGAATTAATATAAGTTGTAGCAAAATCAAATTATAGATTAAGAGTACCGAAACCAATATTAATAATATAAAGGGATATTAGGTTTAAAATATTTATTAATTCAATAATAGTGATATTAAAAAGTAATCTTCAATATGATCTGCCTTTTTATATTGCTATCCAAAATTTTCCGAGTAATAAAAAAAACTAGAAATGAAATAAAATTATTTGCACAAATTACAAAGGAATTATAAACAAACTCTCAGGTTCAATACAAATAATTTACGAAATTTATTATAAAGTTACAAACATAGACTATAACTACAAAACCTTAAAATCTCGAAAGATTAGAGAAAAGAGGCTCAAATCTCAAAATATAATTTTTACAAATCTCTAAAAAGATTAAGCATGGTGAAGTAATAAGATTCCTAAAGAGTGGATAACAGAAAATATAGCAGAAGATGTTATGAAATTTATGGATTGTCCATTGAGTTGCTCACAGTTACTCAGCTTGATTACTATTGATGATATTTATATTATTTATATTAAGTATGTAACCCTTAAGTTATACCCTTTGAGTTGTCTTTTGTAGCTATAAATAGGGACTTTTCTCCCTTGATAATGACACACAGAAAATCAATTTCTACTCTATATTCTCTTTATCTCATTTATTTTATAACATGTTATCAGCACAAATGTTATCCAACTGAGTTAGTGGAGATGTTTTCTCTTTAAGGAAAATGCTCCGCGTACCTAAATTCAGGTTCTTTCTAATCCTTTCCTTATTGACAATTTTGTATTATATTCTTATTTTTTGTAATAAAAAATTATTTGACTTTATCAAGTTTCATATTTTTCTTATTATTGTTATTATTATTATTATTATTATTTTTATTATGATGATGATTATTTTAATTATTGTCTATATTAATTTTATAGTTTCATAAATAAAATTTGATTATTATCAATATTTTATGAGCTAGTTTTAAACAAGTCAAACTTTAAAAAAATTGATTTTGTGATTGTTGATATTACAAAGAAAAATTAATCATCTTCTTAAGTATTAGAGGTTGAAATACATCTAGATGCAATGGGTCTTGATGATACTCTAAAAAATAGAAAAAAAAGAAGAAAAATTTTGTCATTAGAAGTGAAAAAAATAGTGTGAAAAGGGAAAAGAAAAAGATGAAAACAATGACAAATAATATGACAATATAATTTATCACTACGGTGGTAAAGACCATTTGGGTCATACTTGTCTTACATGAAAGCATCCTAAAAACATGGAGAAGAACATAGAAACACATTTTGTCTTTATAAAGATGATGATTTTTATTTTGACCACATAGATGTCACTCATCATGATATTATTATTTTTCTTTGCTAAACTAAATGAAATGGAAGATGGAAACATTAATCACCTCATTGGTGATGGAAGTATTAAGAATTTTTTTTTTATAAAATGGCAGATGAAGTTTCTATCTGACAGTATAAAATATATTTTTATATATTAAATTATTTTTATTATAATTTAATTAATTTAAGGTCAATTCTCTATGGTATTATTACTATATAAAATATGTATGTTTGATGTTGGTTATGTATAAGTAAGAAGAATCAAATTTTCTTTTACATTATGAAATGTATATGTGAAATAAGTGTACAATGAACATTTATTATTATTATTATTAATATTATAAATATTATATATATATATATATATATATATATATAAATTGTTATAAAAGTGTATAATGAATATTTATTATTAAATGTATAAGGTGATTATATATATGTGTTTTTGTTAAATATCGGCATATGCAGCATTGTATTTTATTTGGATTAAATATTTGATACAGTAGGTTTTTAATAATGGTTATTAAAAACTAAGCATTTTATTCGTATGGATTTTATGATTTTTAATATATAATGTTATTTGATTTGACTCATAGTTTTGATTTATATATAAGGTATTATTATATTACGATTTTGTGTTTATATAGATATACGTAATTAAGTTTTAGTATTATTATATTATATCTATACGAATCTTTTAATATATGAATATTGTTTGCGTCTGTTGTTAAGGAAAATATTAATATTGAAACTCAAAGTTGATTTATAGTGTTGGTTTAGATAAAGATGGTTGTTATTGCTGCATATATATATATATATATATATATATATATATATATATATATATATATAATTATTTTTATATATATATATAATCATTTTGATATGCAGTAATATTGGATAGACTAAATATATTGTATTTTGCTAATAGTACAAGAATTAAACTCTCAAGATTATTAATTTATTTTTCTCTTGCTTATTCGAGAAGTCAATATTAACATTATTTTTATATCACAAATAATGTTTTAAAGGCTCCAGAAGAGCTACTACACTTCTACAAAGAAGTCTAATAGAAACTTATTAAGTTCTAAAGATATTTGTCTAAATAGATATCATATTGAGACAAACAATAAAGTAGATGTGGAATATCATTATATCAATGGACTTGGGTTAAAAAAAATAAAATGTGTATTGGAGCAATTATCAATCTTCTCTTATGGCTTGTACTAAACATATATTAGTACAATTGAAATGCATGTCATTGTAAACTTGAAGTTTACGAATCAAAAAGGGATTTCTTGTTTGAAATGATCAGTTGGGTCATCCTGGATCTATCATGATGCGAAAGTAGTTGAAAACTCTTGTGGACAACCACTTAAGAGTCAAAAACTTCTTCAATCCAATGATTTCTCATGTAATACATGTTTACAAGGAAAGTTGATAATAAGACCATCACCAGAAAACTTTAGAAATGAGTCAATCTCATCTTTTGAAATGAATACAGGGTGATTTTGTGGTCCAATGCACCCATCATGGGTATCATTAAGATATTTCACAATTTTATTGATGCATCAGCTAAATGGTCACATGTTTGGTTATTATCAACTTGATATAAGACATTTGTAAAGTATTAGCACAATTAGTTAAGTTAAGAAATCACTTCCCATATTATCCGTTTAAGAAAATTTGTCTTGCTAATGCTAGTAAATTTACATCTTATGTTTTTCATGAGTATTGTATGTCAATTGGAATTGAAGTTGAACATCCAGTAGAACATATGTTCATGCTCAAAATGGACTTGTAGAATTATGAATAAAACGTCTAAAGCTGGTTGCAAGACCATTACTTATAAGACCTAATATTTCAATGACTACTTGGAGATATACAATTTTACATGATAATTACTCTTTTACAGTTGGTTTTTGGTCAGTAACCTAATTTTTTCATTTAATAATTTTTGTATATGATCGAATCTCCCTAAAAATAGGGACTATGATGAGTCTTTAGAGACAATTGAAAATATATGTTGGATATGATTCTCAAATCAAATAACATCTTGATTTGTCAAGAGGAGACATATTTACAGTTCGATTTGTCAATTGTAATTTTTTATGAATGATTTTTTCCAACATTAGGGGGAGAAAGAAAACAATTCGAAAAGGATATTGGTTGTAATGAATTATCATTGTTTCTCTTGATCCTCGTACAAAAGATTGTGAACTCGAAGTTCAAATGATAATTCATTTACAACTTAGTCAATCAATTATCAGATGTTTTTACTGACACAAATAGGATAATTAAATCACATATACCAACTGCTAATGCTCCAAATAGAATTAATATTAATTCATTACATGATTGAAGCATGGTAAGCCTATTGGTTCCAAAGATAAAAATCCTCGAATGAGAAAAGGAGCTAAAAAGACAAGATCACCTAATCGAAGAGGTGTAAATCACAAAAGATTCATTTAACATAATTAATAATTTGGTTCCAAAAGAACCTTGGTTCCAAAAGAACCTTGGTTCTAGAAGAACCTTGGTACTAGAAGAACCACAAGTACTTGAAATTGTTGAAAATGATAAGATTTAATTAAATTATGTCATGAATAAGATAATATGGAACCAAAGTCAACATTGACGATGTTTTAGCATATAATATAATGATGAATGTTATGAGTGATAATGAGGATCAAGATTGTCGACAAAGAAATGATTGGCCAAAGGGAAAGATGAAATAGAAGCAAAATTAGATTTGCTTGTTAAACAAAAGGTTTTTGGACCTATAGTCCGCACACCTGAAGGTGTAAAAATCATTTAGTACAAATTGATTTTTACGCAAAACAATATTATAAAGAATGATAATTATATGAAAATCCCTAAAGGATTTAATTTACCCAACAATGCAAATTCTAAAGTGGATTATTCACTAAAATTGAACAAGTCCCTTTTATGGATTAAAGCAATCAAGATGTATAGTTGTCCTTGTAAGTACTTGTTAAAATAAAAAGGTACATATCATTGTATTTATGTGAAAATATCAAAAAAATGAATTTGTCATAATTGTTGTTTATGCATATAACATAAACATCGTTGAAACTCCTAATGAGTTCATAAAGACAAATGATTACTTAAAGAAAGAATTTAAGATGAAAGATCTTGGAAGTACAAAGTTTTGTTTAAGATTACAAATTGAGTATTTAAATACAAGTGTTTTTGTACATCAAGAGGTTTATATAATGAAGGTGCTTAAAAGGTTCTATATGGACAAGTTATATCATTTTTGCACTTCAATTGCGAGGCTGTTAGATGTTGATAAATGTCCTTTTAGACCTCACAAAGATGAAGAGTTTCTTGGTCAAGAAATACCATATTTTAATGTTATAAGAGTAGTAATGTATTTTGCTTATTATACTCAACTTGATATAGTATTTGTTGTAAATTTGTTAAGCAAGATATAATTCTCCACTTACAAGAAGACATTGAATTAATGTAAAACATATATTTCATTATCTTAGGGGTACTTTGAATATAGGCTTATTTTATCCAAATGATTCAAAATCAAAGGAGTTATGTAGATGTAGGTTATTTATCAGATCCTTATAACGGTTGATCACAAATAAGGTATTTCTTCAAATGTGGTGGCACAATGATTTCATGATGGTCTGTGAAACAAACCATAATAGCAACATCATCAAATCATGCAACTTTTAGCATTACATGGGGAAAATGGAATCAACAACCATATATGAAGATAATAGTGCATGTATTGCTCAATTGAAAGAAGGGTATATTAAAGATTTATTTACAAAGTCTTTTCCAAGGAGTACTTTGGAGCTATTGGTTCATAAGATTGGGCTCCGACATCTTAAAGATGAAAGCTAACATGAGAGGGAGAAATAGAAGAATATTTTATCAAAGAATTAAGAATGATGTACTCTTTTTCCTTGACTAGGTTTTTATCCCAAAGGATTTTTCCTTGTAAGGTTTTAACGAGACACCTTCTTTGATCAATGGACACCCAAGGGGGAGTGTTATGAAATTTATGGATTGTCCATTGAGTTGCTCACAATTACTCAGCTTGATTACTATTGATGATATTTATATTATTTACATTAAGTATGTAACCCTTGAGTTGTCTTTTGTACCTATAAATAGGGACTTTTCTCCCTTGATAATGACACACAGAAAATCAGTCTCCACTCTCTATTCTCTTTATCTCATTTATTTTATAACAGAAGAACAAAAACTAATTCCTAAAGGTGAATTTTTTTAACCAAAGTAACATTACGAAAAGATGAGTTTGTCGGCTTTTGGAAAGAAATATTTCTAATATGATTACCAAAATTATTCTCAGAAATGGTCAAAATCAATTTATAAAAACACTATGAACAAATACATAACATAGTTATAGAAATCAGGATACACGTATGTACAAATTTCCAATTACATAGTATGTTAAGAAAAGAGGGTATGACAAATAAAAGATAAATTGGTACTTTTTTCTAATAATATTAGGCCTTGATTACTAGAAAAAAGAAAGTAATGAAAGAGCAAGAAAAGAGAAATAAGATCTTATACAAACCTTATAAACTAAATAATAACTAATCATACAAAAAGCTAAAAATTACAAGAAAACCTAAATATAGAAATTGTAAGACCCGCTAAATTTAAATAATTAAATAATTAATTATTTAATTAATGCGAGTGAGAGAAGCCTTAATGACATTAAATGCTAACCTTCATGATGTGGAAAGTACTAGTTCAAGTGGTTGAGAGTACTTTGATTGTGTGAAGGACTTGGGTTGAGTCCTATGTATGCCATTTGTGTAGGATATAATTTTATTTATTTCTTTTTCTAATATGTATGTGCGTGTAAGTAAGAAGATAGCAATTTAGGTTATATTAGTTGGCATGAAATATGAATTGGCATGATGGTTTAGTATTAACTTAGTAATTGCATGGTTATGGGTTCTAGCCTTGGGGAAAACCTAAATTAAACTTTATATTTTTTTTGCTAATGCTAGATTTGGGTGGAATGGGAACGGTTAGGGGAAACCCTAACTGATCTAGCAGCCAAGGGAGGCTGAAAAACAGTAGTTCATGAGCCGCCAGGCGACACATACATTTTTACCCATTTTTCTGGGTTTCACCAGGAACCACCTGGCGGTCGAGGGGTGACCCGCCAGGCAACGCATACTGCGTAGCCCAGTTTTGGTTGTTTTGGTGTTCTTGGTGCTTTCTGTGATGTGCCATGATAATTTATATGCACGAACATGAATTTTATGTTGTAAATGTCTACAGGTGATCTTGATATATTGAGGTTATGTATGTTGTGTGAAATTGGGGTTTTAGAATTCATGTTGGGATTGGGGACGAATCAGTTTGGAATTGGTAATTTATAGATGAGTCGTGGCATAAACAAACAGTGTACATGAGAAAACAGTTGTCTTGTCGTGTGATGTGCACAAGGAAGTTTATGACTATATGATGGATGTTGTAATTGGGATATTTGTGTGTATTTTCGTGCTGGAAAAACCTGGGCAGCACCCAGATATGCATGTACCCCTGGCGGTACGGGAACTGCCGCCAGGTAGCTCGTTAGTATAGTTGGCTATGTGATTTTGTACGAAATTTGCATCTTTAGTCAATTAATTGATGAATTAGCATGTATGAAATTGAAAGGAAGCATGTTGTTGCAAGTGGTATGATAGGGAACTAAAATACGGTTAAGGAAAGTGGAAGAGGAAATAATGATATGATGTAGTCGATGTGTTAATTGGCTGTTTTATGAAATGTGTTATATTCCAGAAAGTTTGACATGTTGTTAAAATATGAAGTGTGATGAAGAGGTGGCTTTACTGTTGAAGATTTGGTATGCTAAATAGATGAGCAAAAGTGCAGTGTATAAAGTGTAAATTCAGTTTGGTGAACAGGTCTGAAGGCATGAAAGTTATGTTATTAGGAGTATAACTATTATACCACATGGATTGAGTTAATTTTGAGAAGTGTGTGCAACAATGGTAGTTATTAATTGCATGATTAAGTGGTGTGAACGATAATATGGTGTAGAATTGTGCTTGGTGTGACATATTTGCGTTATACTTTGGTGAGTGGTATGTTTTGGGATCTGTTTAAGTGCCAAAAACCAGTAGCAGTGTGCTACTGGTATAGCGCCTGGCGGCGTGAGCAAGCCGCCATGAGGACGAGAATTAAATCAGTGACAGTGGTCACAGGGGGTGATGGCTGCGCCAGGCGGTGACGACGGAGTAGGGCGCCTGGCGACGCGGGGGTGCCCGCCAGGCAGTAGCGGTACAATGAGGATACTACAGGCGCGTGGCGCCTAGCGGTGTGTGATTCTTGCCAGGTGGTCTGGAGCTAAGTTCCGCCTAGCGGCGTGAGATGCGCGCCAGGAGGTTTTGGTCTAGTAATGGTGTGCAATGTGATGCTTTCTACACCGCTTTAGGGGATGTTCATGATGCGATGCTTTGGCTGGGGGCCCAGTTACGAGTGTAGCTTGTATTAGGGTAACACGTGACCACTCTAGGTTGTAGCATGGTGGTTTAGGAAGTCCAGTGGAGTGTGCGGGTTGTGGCTCGTACAACGGGGTTTCGGATGATTGCCCTCTTCAGTGGATTCTGATAGAGATTTGGTAGTGTGGAAACAACTACAGACTTAGGTTTGTTTTTGGGAACTCCACTTGGTGTCACGGTGAGATGCTGTGGCAATGTTATTCCCACGTGTGGACTATCAGGTGGTGGCCTGTAGTCGGAGGGGCGAGTAGACACTCGTACAGCAAAGATCGATCATTGATCTCACCTAAAGGGTATAGAGATGATAGACGTCTGAAGGCAAGTGTTGAGAGTGAAGAAATAAAAGAAAATGGGGAAAGTGTACTTACCCGGGTTTAAATTTGTTGATGCTGTATTTTAATAATATATTGTTTGGTTTTATTTAAATGAGCTCACCCTATCTGTGTGTGCGTGGCGAAGATCATGTAACTTGTTACATGGGAGCAGATGTTGATGCAGGTGAGCAGACAGATGCGTAGAGACGAAGTGGGGATATCTTGGGGTTTTATTACTAGACATTATGATGAACTATGATTTTATATGTAATAGTTTTATAGATGGTTTTTAATTGTAACACGTACTTATGTGATTTATCTTATCTATATTGACGCGTTGGACTTAAATGTTTAAATTTTCCCGCGTTTTTGGGAAATTGTTGATTAATAAATAAGGTGATTATTTTATTTACTTTCGTAATTATTTTAATAAGTAATTTTCGGCTAGGACGTTACAGAAATCAAAGAAAAAAGATAATTTATATTGGAAATGCACGAAAGATGGCTATGTTAGAAGTGAGTTTTAAGCCTAACTCAACCCCACAAAACCGGCTTGTAAGGTGAGGTTTGCACCCCACTTATATATTGTGAATTGACCTTAACTCTAGTCGATGTGCGACTTCCAACACACCCCATCACGCTGAGGTATATTCATCTCGTGCGTGGGACTAGAAATTAGTGGGTGGTCCATTAATGGCCCGATAGGGGGTGGAACAGAATGTCCAAGAAAGCTCGCTAGGATAGGCTCTAACTTGGCTTTGATACCATGTTAGAAGTGAGTTTTAAGCTTAACTTGAAACATCCCGTCAGAATATTACGAATTTAAAGTAAATAAAATAAATAAAGTCATAAAGACGTCGCATTTATGAATAAACCTCATTTCCCAAAAGTGCGGGAAATTTAAAACTTTATTATTATAATAAAGCATCCATAATTCGTAATCACAATACTGAAAGTCTAATCCAAAATAGACCATGAGCCTTTACAATTTATTTCATTTCAAAGATAGAAAACATAAATATAAAAATCCCATGCTATCCCTCGCTCCATGTCTAAGCATCACTGTAACATCCCTGGCTACCCCTCCTCGGGCCCTAGAGGCTGTCAGGTTACTACAGCCCAATGCATCCCAACCCATCACCCTTCTCCGTCCATTCATACTGGGTGGGTTGTTGCCAAAATATCAGATCCCTAATAACTAACACGTTAGGAAATGAATATAACAAGATAATTAAATCTACTAAAAGAATTATCAATAACCCTACCGAAAATAAAATACATGTGTTAAACAAAGAACTAAGATTTAGAAATATTGAAGAGCATATTAAGCAATCCAATATAAAAAAAGTAAAGCCTTACGGAAAAATAATAGAAAAAAACATTTGACAAAGAAATCCCACTATGTTTGAAAAAAATATATAATATCTTTACCATACATAGATAATTTTGATGAAAAACATATTTTAACAAAGAGCTTGACCTATCCAATATTAAAATATTGAGTTTTGGTTTTGAGATTTAATTTGGGATATTCATAATTTTATCTTTTCCTAAACAAGTGAGAGGTGACAAATTTATATTAGAAAAATTATGATAAAGAATAAACAAATTGATTCTTTTTTCAAGAGGAAGACCTGTCATGAAGATGAAAAAAAAATACATTTACGTCAACTAAACTTGAGAAACTTTATGGGAATCCAAGAATTGAAAAAAATGAAAAACAACTCTCTAAAGTTCTTGGAGTTACATATAATGAATTTGAAAATTTTTAGAACGTGAGATTCAGGGAAGCATATCCTCAAATTTGACAATACCCACCAAATAAACTTGATGAGCACCAAATCAAATTGATGAGGTAAGAAGGATTTATCAAAAATAAGGTCTATATCAAATGCATCTAAAAAATTATTCGTTCTAATTCAATTATAGAAGATTTTAAGTCATTGAAAAAGCGTACAGCAACATACTAACTAAAGGTAACTTTCATTTTTTTTTAATATATCATTGTTGATTACTTTACCGTTTACTTTTATATATACTAGCATTTTGACCCGTGCACGGGGCACGAGTTAAAAACTTTAAATTATAATATATTTATTAAATTAATTTAAAATTATAAAAGTATAATTAAATTTAGTATAAATATTTTATTTTATAAAACTAAATAATAATCTTTTAATTGATTTTATGATAAAAATGTATTTAAGTTATTTATATATATTTTTAACAAAATGTATTATATATAATTATTTTAAATAATATATTAAGATCGAGTTAATTAAAATTAAAAAATCAATTTCAATTTCAAATAAAATATTAAGTAGACAATGTAGAAAAATATAATAGTTGATTTCCTAAAAATAAAAATGATGAACGATATAGAAATTGTTAAGTACACCCTATAAAAATACTTAAGTTAGACGATACAAAAAATGTTTATAGTAGATAGTATAAAACTATAAATGATAGGTCGTGCATATAAATGTAAATAATAGATCCTATAAAAATACAAATGTTGGTCAGACGATGCAAACAAAATATAAATAGTAAATGATCAAAAATTACAAATGTAGACCATGTAGAAAGATATAAATAATAGACTTTGAAAAAATACAAAGGTTAGACGTCTCGTGGACTCTTCTTGTGGAGTTGTTAAAAAAATGGATTTTGAATTTCAAATTTAAATTTTGTTACCATATTTTTATAGTGTTTACAATTTAGAATTTTGTTACCATCTTATGTTCAGGTGTTTAAAGGTTTGTAATGAAGAGTACAAACACATGCAACTGTTTTAAACAGCAAAATACTCATTATTTGTCGACATCTGTTTTTTTTTTCTTGCTTTCTCAAGCGAACAAGTATTTTTCTTCTTATATTTAGTTTGATCTAAGTGATTCTTGCGTTCATCTTATCTTTCAGGTGTTTAAATGCTTGAAATGAAGAGTACAAACACATGTAAGTGTTTTAAACATCAAAAACTCATTATTTGTAGACATCTTATTTTTGTTTGTAGCTTTTATAAGGAAACAGGTAATTTTTGTTCTTATATTTAGTATGCTCTAAGTGATTCTTGATTTCACGGTATGTTTCAGGTGTTCACAGACTTGAAATGAAGAGTACAAACACAAGAAAGTGTTTTAAACAACAAAGATCTCAGTATTTGTCGGTGCAGAAATCAACTGGTATTTAAACTTTATGACCACATCTCAATTTTTGTACCAAAGTTTATTTTTTTCCACCTTTTACAATCAAACATCTCATATTCTTCTAATATTTTAACCCAGATTTCATTTTTTTTTCAGCTTTCTGAAGCAAATTATGGCCTCCAGATAATCTTCATCTCGTGATCTGTTTTTATTTCTCTTTTTCGATTCTTTCTCTAACATCTTCACAACTCTTTGTATTCTCTTCTATTTTTCTCTTTTTTTCAGATGAATGAAATGAGTAGCACATGTGTGATGGCCAATTTTCATTTTTTTTCCGACATCTGATTTATCTTTACATCTTTCTCAACCAAACAAGTAATTTTCTTCTTATATTTAGTTTGATCTAAAAGCTTGTTGCAATCAACTTATGTTTCTTGTTTTTACAGCCTTGAAATGAACAGCTCAAACACATGCAATCTGTGTTAAACAACAAACAACTCAATATTTTTCGCTGCAGAATTCAACTGTTGTTTAATGTTTATCACCAGATTTCAGTTTTTTACCAAGGTTTAATTTTTTTTTCACCTTTTACAAGCAAACAATTCATCTTTTTTTTAACCTTTCTCGATCTAAAACTTAATCTTCATAATTTTACACATGCAAAGAAATCATATTTATTTTTGTTTGATTTTATGTAATTCATCTTATCGTTCATGTTAATTTTGTTTGTTCAATCTTTGAATTGAAGACGTCCATTTTTTTTGCTATTTCATAAAATAAAGGTTAATGATTATTTATTTAAATTATTATTTCAAGGATTTTATTTTAAGTCGTACTTTTTATTAACTTTTATATTCCAAAGCAATTGCATTAATTATGAAGCAGGTTGTCCAGTAAGTACAAACTTATCCAACAGTAATGACTTTTACTTTTTTCTTTCTATATATTCTCGACTACAAAGTGACAAATCTTATTTCTCTTTTGTTACCCATTTTCTTCTCTTACAATTCTTTTTCATCACCACTCTATTATCCTGCAATGGAATCCGTGCCCACACCACAATCCATACTTTCTGCCAAAATGGTTGGCGAATTCATTACTATGTTTTTGAAAGACCAGGTATTTGTTTTTATTCCTTCACATTGATTTGTTATGTTTATTTCTATTTCTTTATTCTAAACTTGCTAATCTGTGAAAGATTTTGGACACGTCGACCGAGTGCTCATAATACGTTATTGGAAGGAGCTTGGTTCATAGTGGACCATTGTTGATTACGAAAGTAATGTTCACAATGTTACCTACAACATGGATATTCACGCTCCAATGATCACCTAAGGTTGGATTGTTTTATGATCTTTCTATGCAGATCAGTCTGACAAATTGATTGTGTTAAAATACATCAGAAATTCTTCTTTCCAAATCCACGTCTCTAAACGTTCTTGCGACTCAACAATCAAAGCCAACTTCTTGAACAATCTTTCCATCCATCATCATCTACATATGTCAAAGTTAATTCATTTTAAAGTTGAACTATCCAGATACTATTGTCAAGCCAACCACTTGGTTAGTTTTTTTTTTATTATTTATTTACATGCCTTTTTAATAAGTAAGATCTCTTAACATTATTTTCAAAACAGTGGACTTACATCTGTTGTTCTACACGGACCAAGGGGAGAAGTCAAATGTAAATTGATCATAAGACCTACGTCTGTTAAAATAGGAACTGGTTGGAAAAATTTTTGTAATCTTCATCAACTCTCTGCAGAGGATCACCCTGAGTTGTTTTTTGAAGTGGAAAGTGACAGAACAAGCATACATATCAAAGTTCTGTATCCATTAATTTGGTTTTAAATTTGAACATTTTGTATTACACTATATATATATGTTTGCTTTTAAACATTTTATATATATATATATATATATGAAGTTATTTGTTTTTTTCGTTTTATGTTATATAGTTTTCTAAACGTAATTATTATAATTTTTAAATTGTTTATCAAATACATTAAACATTATGTATATGTTTATCAAATACATTAAATACATGTAAATCAGAACTTTTGAGAAACTATAAATAATTGTGAATTTTATTTTGAATTAATTCAATATAATTGTCATTACTTCTAAAATGAAAATTTAAACGTCAGTAAAATACATTAAATATTTTTTATTATTATTTTTTATTAAAACCATTTAATGTAAACATTAATTATAACATTTTACAACATTTGCATTCCAAGATCATTCTATAAAAATCTTGAATTTTTAATATTGAATAAATATTATAGAAGTATGAAAGATTGTAACGCATTAGACATCACCATGTATGAACATCACTGTGTATCATTACCACGACTCACTGGAACCGTCTTCATTTTACCAAACATTTTGTATTCCAACGCATTAAAATAATGCTTCAAATTAACTTTAAATCAACGTGTCAATCAGTATTCCACGCATTAATTTTCGTACTGCTCGAGATAATGATGATTAAACTACTCCATCATCTCCCACACGTATTCATTATTTGAATTTATTTAGATAACCACATTAAATACGATATCTGGTTCCAAGACAGGGTACCGTTTTTTAAACATTTTATTCATTATGTTTTTCACTTCTCAAGAGAATGATGATTGCACTGTCCAAAATTTCCAAACTTTTCAACTGTTATACTTAATATTTGTATCACGATTACGGTGATTCACATGTCAGAAGGCATATACGTCTCTAAATTTGAACTTATCTTCTCTACTTCACATTTCAGAAGGGATATGCATTGCATTACCAGCCAGACACTGCGATTTGAAGAAGTTCTTATCCATTACAGAAAGGTATGGATGTTAAACTTTTCAATTTGTATGAACAACACGCTTTTATCACCTATACTTCTCTTCACATTTCAAAACACATTAACGTTATTAATTTTGAAAGTATCTTCTCTATTTCATCATCATCATCTTTGTTTCATTTTAAAAGACTCAGTTTTTTAACAATTGTTTTTTCAATTAACAAAACCTATGCATGTTCAGTTTATAATTTGGGTAACCAGACGTTTTTATAATCAGTTCTGTTCATAATCTTCAACAAGCCACATTAAACTGTTTGACCACTGTTTTTAACAATTTTTTCTCCATTCAAGAAATTTATGCATGTTAAAATCAACATTTTTACAATATATTACGATATACCACAATCTCGATGAACACCATCTCTTTTTCAAATCAACTAAAATTTTTTATACCATCCATTTAGAGTTCGGTTCTGTTTTTTTCCAAAAAAAAAATCTATCTTACCAATTTAACAGATGACCATTAAGCAATGCATACTTGGTGAACAATTCATACTTGCCGCAAAGTGGAAGGGTGGATTCTTTACTATTTTCATCGAAGACCAGGTTTTTATGAAGTTGCTTCTTATAAATTACTTACCATTATTCTTCTCTAATTTTCGTTAACTAATCTTTTTTTATGAACTTGCTTTTTTTTCAAGGATTTTGGGTTCGTCAACCGATTGTTTGTCATTACATTAGGCCATGAACTATTGCCACGTTGGACTATTTCTGATAACAAGGGTAATGTTCACCATGTTACCTTCAACATGGATATTTATAATCCGAGAATTACTGATGGCTGGGTTGATATTAGAAAGTTTTATCAATTAAAACCACCCAAACTATGTTATTTAAGGCATACTGGAAATTCTGCTTTTGAAATACACCTTTACGATCAGTGTTCAGAATGAAATGTTCATAAATTCCTAAGTCATGTTCGAACAAATGCTCCTTTGACAAGGTCCAATTTAATTCATTTTGAGTTCCAGCTTTCTAATTACAACTGCAAAGCAAACTTTCTGGTGATGTTTTTTTCCTTTTTTCGTTCAATTTTTATAATCTATACACAAAGCTTCATGTATTCTTTTTAAATTTTGTAGAATAAAAATTCAATTTTATTTAATATTATTTCTTTTCTTTTTTTTTTGCAGGATTTAAATTAAGACTTATGTAAATATTTTTGCAACAGTCAGTTCTCAGACGTTGTGCTTTAAGTATTCCTATTTTCAACTTTTACAAAGTTATTTAATGGTAACTGCTCCATATCTTCTTCCATATACGAATATCTTTGGCACTTAATTACTATCAGACACCAAAATGTCATATGATTTATTTTGCCTTTTTAAAATTTTTTATATCAGTTAAAATATAACACTTTCCAGAAGTTTTTTCACACACATCCCTTATAATACTTATTCTCATTTTTAAAAATTTCAATAACTTTTAAAATTTGATTTTTAAAAGTCGAATGATATGACTGTTTGCAATACTCGGTTACCTTTATATATTTTCCACCTTCCACGAGATTTTTTTCTGCTATAACAATTTGTCATATCATTACATTTTTTATTATACGATTATTTTTTTTTAATTTTAATTTATACGTTATTAAATTAAATCATCCAACATAGTTGCCTTCTCCAGGAAGTTTCTAGGAGTTTTGTGCACCACACTTCATTTTGACTTTTTGTAGAATTGTAAAAATTATAATCTAAATCACTTTTCACTACCAGGATCGGATTCTTACAAACCATCTTCAACCAAAGGCATGTACTTCATTTGTTTTTATATACAAATGTAGTAGCTTTTCTTTGAAATACGAAAATCAAAAAAGCTATGCAGTTCATTTGTTGTTTTCTACATAATAAGGGTTTATCCATTTCTTTTGTAGTTCTGAAATTACATGTTTGCAGATTTCTTCTTTCGTAAATGCTTTCTACACTAGTATGTATTTGCAAATGTTCATTGTTTCCACATTAGTGATTCAATTAATGGTTCACTGCTCAATGCATCACGCCAAGAAATTATGTATTCATTTTAAAGTAATTTGTTTCATGCTTCATGTTTATCAGAATGTTTTTCTATTAATTCTCCTTTTCTATGAAACCTGTGAATAAATCAATATGAATATTTAATGTTTTCTAACATCAATAGCTGTTTTTTGCAGTTTTCACCAAGATATGTTGGCATGAATTCTGTAAAGATATATATTTCTATTAACAGCGTATGCTTATCAATTTCTAAAAAGGTTACTACTCCATGTTTGCAGAGTCCTTATTTGAATCTTTTGTACTTTTTGCTTTCTTCTACCATTTCAAAGTTTATGCTCGACTAACATATGAACCTTTAGTTTTTCAAAATTTGTCAAATCCATGTTTTGATTAATCCTTACACTTCTTTTACTATCCTTTGACCAAACAAAAATATATTACTTTATAGCTGCTTTGAACCTTTTATTTAGTTCTATTTGTTTTAGTTGTCTGAATTTAATTTTTTTTATTAATTCTTATTTTTTCCATCTGAGTATAAATATGTTACGAATCTAATACTCATTTTTTTACTTCTCATTTTTCAATATCGTTGTTGTGAGTTCAACATGTCTCTCTATGAAGTTCCAAAGCAAAGCCAGAACGTAAGCGAAGTTACTCCACAAAAGGAGAACTGGAATATCATCGTTAGGGTGATACGTTCATGGTTTGTTCCAGATTTCAGTAAACAGATATGTCCCTTCTCCATGGAGTTGGTTATTCAAGACAAAGAGGTTATTATTAGTGTAATTCTTTACCATCATTGTTATGAAGAAAATATGTGTATGCTAAACATATTTATATTTATTATATTGATCTTTTTCAGGGTTCTAAAATATATGCTTCCATTAGACGTACTCTAATTTACAAATTTCAGATTGAAATTTCTGAAGGCCATGTTTATGCCATCTAAAATTTCAGTGTGGCTCTGAATATACAGAACTACACACCACCCTTATAAGATTAATTTCCAATTTTGTACAAAAGTTTCTTTGCTTAATGGTAACTTGGTTCCTAATATGAAACCACAATACACACCTTTGTCCTTATTGACCACCACTGGATTTGATACTGATTATTTAGTTGGTAAGTTAATATTTTTAGTTTTTGTACCATTGATATTTTTTATTTATAAACATTTATAAATACATTATATGATATCACATTTATGAATGGTAAATTAGATATCTTAGGATTACTGGTCAGAGTGGGGACTGAAAGAGAATTGCAAGTTGATAGAAAGACAACAAAATTAAATGTCATTGCAATAAAAGCTGATGGGTATTTTATATCTATACTATACTACATTCCTTTTTATTTCTGTTTAAATAATGATTTCACATAACATTTATTGAATGTTTAGGTTTCGAATAGAATGTACTTTGTTTGGTATTTATGTGGATGAACTGATTTATTTCTTTCAAGTGGAGAAGTACAAAATGCTGTTATAAGTATAGAATTTGCGAAAGTCAAAACTTTTCAAGGTAAACTTTTGTTATTACTTTTATACATTTGTTAGTACTATTTATTCCATGTTACTTTCACATACACTATATTTTTAAATTTAGATAAGGTTCAAGTTCAAAATTGTAAGTTCTGCACTAGGATTAAGTACAATGTTAACTTCAAGGAAGCATCTGAACTAAAATCAAGGTAATATTCAAATTGTTCTTCATTTTATTCAAACTTTATAATTTTTGATTCAATCCATTTTCGTAACTTTAATTTTCATTGCACAGAATGTTTGAGAACAATGAATCTCCCTCTCAAGGATTAACGCAACTTTCTCAAAGTTCCAAACATACTGTGGAAGAGGACTTTTTAACGCTTACACCTAGGACCACCATTCAAGGTCTCAAAGATTGTAAAGAGGTTAGAATGAATTTTTAATTGTTAGATCAAATTTTGTTGTTCACAATACTATTTTCATTAATCTTTTTTATATTGAAAGGTTACCACTTACTAATAGTTTGGAACCATTAAGCATATTTTGGGTGATGATGATTGGTGGTATACTGCTTGTGTGTGCAACAAAGATGTTTATCCAGATTCGAAGATGTTCTTTCTGCGAGAAGTGTAATAAGCATGTTATAAAAGTCTTTCCAAGGTTAATTTATTGTGTATTAAATTTAATGTCCCTTAAAATATCTGATTATACTTTAAACTTTTCTTGATTAATACTGTTATTCATTTTACAAATATAGGATCAAGATCTGAGTTATTGACTCATCCGATTCAACCACATTTGTGCTATTTGATAGGGATGCAACCATCCTTTTCAAAAAAACTTGTGCTGATATGTTAGACACTCATGATAAGGTATACTCTTCTATATATCCACTTATATATGTACATACACAATGACAATTGGATTAATTTTTCTGAATATGATATTAAATTATTTTGTTATGGTAGATTAATGCTTCTGGAAATTTGCCTAAGAAGTTTGATCAGTTAGTTGATAAAAGTTTGCTGTTTAAAGTCGAAAGTAGGAACGATCAGACTTTCAAACTTGAACAGTCTTTCAGAATGAAGAAAGTATGTAATTTTTTAGATTAAAGATTTAACTTATCTTTGACTTTTTAACAATTTCATTATCTACACCTTTTTGAATGATGTTTATGCTGGGAATGGTGAGTTTAGTAAGGAAAAATAGCGTGTAGTCAATGAGTCCACTGTTGATATTGTAGAGGTATAGAAATTATCTAAATTTTATTTTGTTGTTAATGATGTATTATTTTATTAATGTTAATTCTTTTTAACATGTACAGTAAGATTTATTAGTCAGATTTACCAAAGAAATAATTGAGTGTGGAACTCAATCACCTAAGCTAATCAAAGATAATGCAACGAATGATGATACTAACAGTTCACTTAAGAGAGAATATGGAAAGAAGATTGCATCACTTGACTCCATCGAAGCAGACAATGTTCCATTGAAGCTTCTAAAAAGAAATATTGAGAAGAAAAAAATCAGTTATTTGAAATATAATTTTAGTTATTCTATTTGAAGACAATTTGTTTTATGTTTGTCATTTTGGGACTGTAATATATCTACGCATCGGTCTGTCTTTAATTTCATCTAAACTACAACTTTTATGTTCAATTTTATGATAACTATATTATGCGTTTATTATGTGTTTATTTGTTACAATTTTTATAATTATATTTATTTCATCTGCTGGTTCATAAATTATTGTTGACATTTTTCAAGTTGTGTCAACAAAGATGACTGCCAGCTACATCAAAACTTATCAAAATTGATCTTATTTTGTAACATGAATTCATAAAAGTCATAATCACATAATTTTGTGAAAAAGGAATTTATAAATTTCAAGTTATTATTTATATTCATTTTCATAAATAATATATATCTGTTTTTTGTGAAAACCGAATTTATAAATGGTCATTTCTTATTTACATTCCTTTTCATAAATAATATATATCTGGCAAACCAATTAACTGTTGACAGATTTTAAGTTGTCACAACAGTATTGGCCGCCATATACAATTTTGAATCATTTCTCTTTCTATTCGTTACTAACTTTATTAAATATTTTCCATTTCAATTTATATATATATATATATATATATATATATAAAAGAAAAATTTAATATTTCAAAACATTCGAATCAAATATTATATTTTAACTTAGTACGTAAATTTATATTAGATTTATCCTAATTACAATTATATATAAATATATATATATATATATAAATCTAATTTATGCTACTTTATTGTATCACCCAAATTTTATATTATATATAAATATCTAAATTTTATTATATATTGTATTATGATATTTTATAGCATAATATGTCATAATTTAATAAATCTTTAATAACGTAATATCTTTATAATGTTATATTCTTTTTTTAATCGTCTACCCGTTTTCCCAAGATAGTAATAATTACATTACTGTTTACAAATTTAATTGTAATTGTCCCGTCTTTTCTTTTCATGTGGGATTTATCTTCTATAAATATTCATCTCCATTCTACCATCAAGATCACACTTAAAGATCAGTTCAATCATATTCTCCATTCTTCCAACTCTATTTCTACTATCATTCTGAAAGTCCAAGCAAATGGAATACAACTTCAATGAAGAAGAAGTTCTTTATTATTCACCTTTACGATGAGGTACATTCTTGGTAAATATTTCCATACATTTTTTCTTTTACAAAAATTCTTCTACTCTTTTTATTTGTATCACGGATTTCAAATGAATATCCTCATTTTGACTTTAACTAATCTATGTTGTTCTTAAAAAAATTGTATTTTTGGAGGCTGTTGGGTTTGTGGATCGTGCATTCGCCATTCTTTATGATCACGATCTTGAGCGTCAATGGACTTTAACAGATGTTGAAGGCAATAAACATGTCGACACTTATAACAAGAATTTACAGAAACCAATGCTAATTGGAAGATGGACTGATTTAAGGAACCTTTATCAACTACACGATAACCACACTATTTATTTTGGATATGTCGGTCATTCTTGCTTCCAGATCACTGTTTTTCCCAGTAAATGCAAACCTTTGTCTATTGGACGGTTTCTTAAAAGACTTGAGGTAGATGAACCCCTTTTCAATGGACCGAAGTTGCATTTTTTCATATTTCTGAATCCAAACCAATGCCATGCTAGCCATCTGGTGAGATTCATTTCATTTAATCGGTGAATGTTTATTTGATATTTATATTTATGTCTTCAAAATTTTTTAAAACATTTAATCCATATATTAAATTGATTATTAGTTTATATTTATTTTTTTAATTTCATTAAATGTGTTAGGATTTGCCAGCTGATTTTGGCAATTATCTTCGTCAAGGAAGATTTAAAAACATTTTTCTTTATGGACCGCGCAAAATAGGGAAGTGCAAACTACTGTTGAGAAATCATCCAAAGAAGTCTAACAAAATTATAAGTGGCTAGAAGGAATTTTGTACTGCTCATGGATTTGATCCAACTATTGACTTGGTGTTTGAAGTTTACCAGATGAAAAGCAATCAGAATGTCAAAGTGTTGACATATTGTAATTTTTAATTGACAGTTAGTTTTATGGTGTTATTTGGAACTGCCGAGTATAAATAGTTTTGTTTTTATGTCTGCTACTTATGTAGTTGTCAACCTAGAAGTTTTTATATTTTCAGCAATGCATATGTATACTTCTATTTTGTTATTAATGAAATTTCTTTGAAGCTTCTCTCAAATTCTATGAATGCATATAAAAAGTTTATGGTTAAACTTTAATTAAACATTGATTTAAAATGAGACATATTATAGTATGTTATTCATAAATAAAATCATTTTCTTTTATAATTTAAATAAAATATGTATGATGATATTGACAGATAAAAAGTTGGAGGATGGATTTTGGTATGCTATATATAATTATTGTATATTCCATTCCTATATTAACAAAAAAACAATATTAATTGAACTTCTTTTAATGTAAATATTCAACTTCATTTGCGATTTATGTTTCGGTAGTCTGCCATTATATTTTTAATACTTATGTATCAGATGTATGGATGCATGTTGCTTTAGGATGTGCAGACATTGATTGTATGTTATCATTTTCAAACATAATGAAATTAAAATTACAGATACTTGCTATGAAACTGTCCTCTTTGTTGTACTATATAGTACTGCATAAAAAAGAGGTGTTGTTGTACCTATATAAAAAGCAAATGTTTTGTTAGTTGCAAAAACAAATCAACTATGAGAGAACTGCTATATATATGAATGATTCTGATCTATTAACACTCAGCACTGCATGCTCTTTCTATTTTTAATCTTTGTCTACTACTAAAAACTTTTTGTACTCTTACAAGTGCTTCTTATTACAATTACAAATATTTGTCTTTCCACAATGGTGATTAGAGGTACCATCTCCCAAAAAAAGTTTAAGAAATACATTCACCAATATAGTAATAAAACAGTAAACACTTTTGCATCCATTGAGTCAACTTATCTTTGCTTTTGCTTCTTCCATTGTCACCTTTGAAAGTATTCCATTTTTTTTTCTGAAATGGAGCAAAACGATTGTAAGAATGCAAGGCTGAGAAGGAAGCTGGTGCTACAACAAAGGTTGAATGCAAGAAGTAATCAACATTCATGTAAGTTTCTAACATCTCACTTAAATCATGTAACTTGCGAATGTCTTCATCAAACATTTATTTACAAATTTTGCATTTCTATGTTTATATGTTTATGGCTGTTGCAAATTACAAAGAAGAGAATGCAAGAAAAAAAAAACTAAATTTGCCAACCATTCTTCTCAAAGTATCAAAATATCAGGTTTTATTTTTATAATTATATTTGAAAATGTTTTTTTGGATTGTAAGTTGACAACACAGATGCATAATCAAATATCTTTGTTATTGTAATGACAGATAAAAGAACTCAATCTGAAAAATTATTTGAGAACACTATACACAGGAAGCCATTAAAAGAGTTAGATTCTTAATAAGTATTGTTGTTTATTGTTTTACATTCAATGCTTTGATAATAATCCTTTTTCAGATCTTCAGAACAACAACAACAACCTTCACAATATGAATTCAATATTTCATACAACAATTGGTTAGTTATCTTTGTTGGTTTTTCAATAATATTAATTCAATCTCATTTTAAGAAATTATAACCTAAGCTTCATTTGAATGCAGTGCTTGAAAATAATATATCAAGTTCTTCCAGTACTTTAGTTCAAGATCAAATCCAAAAATACTTAATGACTTCACAATCTGCAGCTTCTACTGTAACATACAATAGTTCTTTCGGTATATTTCTACATCCATCTTAATTTCTTATATACTTATTGTAATTGGATGAAGATGACGAATTTTAAATTTATATCAATGTCTTTTAATGAGTACAGTTGTTAACAATAACAGTCAGAGAAATTATGGACAAAATAATTACAATTACAGTGCAGGTAAGTAGGTTCTTATTCATATATATCAATGTTCATACTCACAATGCCAAAGCATGTAAGGTAATTGTTTTAATAATTTTTTTCCATAGGTGGCACATCGGAAGTTGTAAATGATTCCTATTTTGTCTCTAAGAATAAAGTTGCCAAATATCCTTTTCAAGTCATACAATCACTTCAAAACAGATTCACTCTTAATGATGAAACAACAACATAACATAATTGTTTAGACACAACAAATGATGATTCAGCAACGATAACAGATGAAGGTAATTCAAATTTTGAATGCTTAACTTATTCATATGAATAAATACATTTTTTAAATCATTACTTACTTTTCATTTGACTAATATTGAAGTAGATACTACAAGTACTACAACTACAAACGAATTGTATTGCAAAGGGTAGTTACAAGGTACATAATCTGACACACAATTGTACATAATTTCAGAGCAAAAATATGCATTTCAGGCTAATGCTTTTTTAATGATGTTCATAACTTCTCAATATTGGAGAACCTTGTTTGAAATGTCAATACTGTAAAGCTCAACTTTGGTTTGAAGAAAGAGCAGAAAAATGTAACACCTCAAAGGAAGTTCAATTCTCATTGTCTTGTCAAAAGGGAAAAGTGCAAATTCCACTATTAAAAAAACCACCTAATCTTCTTGAAGGTTTGTTAAATGGTGAAGATCATAGAAGCAAATTATTTTTACAGAATATAAGAGTATACAATAGCATGTTCTCATTTACTTCAATTGGTGGTAAGATAGATGCTTCAATGAACAATGGTTCTAGTCCACCACAATTTATTCTTAATGGACAGAATTATCACCGTATTGGCAGTTTATTGCCAGAACATGAATCAAAGCCAAAGTTTGCACAACTGTACATATATGATACCAAAAAAGAAATGAGTAACAGATTGAAGCATTTCAGGTTAGTGAAGATGTGAAGTAATTTGCTTAAATGAAATATTTAAATACATCTGTTGACATGTATTCTCTTTATTATGTTTTAGGTCAAACAACAAGGAATCTATTATAGATGAATCATTGGTTCCTGATTTGATTCAAATGATTGACAATCACAATGTTCTTGCTAAATCTTTTAGAAGAGTAAGAGATTTGTCACTACAACATATGGAATCAAATTTCACGCTAACACTATTTAGAGGCAGAAACAAAGACCCTAGAGTCTACAACACACCTTCATGTGATGAAATAGTTGCACTAATAGTTGGTGATTTTGTCAATATGGATGTAGGCAGAGATATAATTGTCAAAAAATGTTTTGGTGAATTAACAAGACTGCATGAAACTCATACATCTTTCATTCCACTGCAATATCCTCTCATGTTTGCATATGGAGAAGATGGTTATCAAGAAGATATTCTAATAAGAGAATCTCATTCAAGAAGTAAATCCAGGGTGAGAATTATAATTTCTTTGCGAGAATTTATTGCATTTAGAATACAACAAAGATCTATAGAAACTGGAAATATTGTGAATGTATGCCGATTGTTCCAACAGTTTTTGGTTGATTGTTATACAATGGTGGAAGCACAAAGGTTGTCTTTCATTATAGCTAATCAGAAGTTAATTTGTTGTGATATTCTTGATGGATTACAAGAGGTTGTTAATAGAGGAGAGACAAATCCTTCTTTAATTGGAAGACATATTGTCTTGCCTGCTTCATTCACTAGTGGTACCAGATACATGATCAACAATTGTCAAGATGCTATGGCAATTTGTAAAAAATTTGGATATCCTTATTTGTTCATTACTATAACAAGCAATGTGAATTGGAGTGAAATAAAATACTTTGTTTTAGCGAAAGAGTTATCTGCTTCAAATAGACCTGATACTGTATGTAGAGTCTTCAAAATAAAGTTGGATGAAATGATGACAAATTTTAAAAAAGAGGACTTCTTTGGAAAAAGCACTGCAGGTATGTTCGGTATGAAATAATATACATTATATACATATTTATTAAATTAAATTTTTACAACTATTTTAATTTTTTTTATATATGCAGGAATGTACACAGTAGAATTCCAAAAAAGAGGTTTACCTCATGCACATATACTTTTATGGTTTGATGGAGAAAGCAAATTGAAAAATTCAATTGATATTGATAAAGTAATATCAGCTGAATTGCCCAATGCGGATTTGTACCCCAAATTGGAAAAAGTTGTTTCAAGTTACATGATTCATGGACCATGCGGATCTGCAAGATATAATTCACCCTGCATGAAGGAAGGAAGATGTTCTAAATTTTATCCTAAAAAATTCACATCTTCAACTTCAATTGATGAAGAAGGATATCCATGCTATAGAAGACTTGATAGTGGTAGATTTGTTGAGAAGAATGGAGTTAAGCTGGACAATAGAAGTGTTGTTCCTTACAATCCACCCCTTTTAATGAGGTATGAAGCTCACGTCAATACAGAGTATTGCAACAAGACCAATTCAATAAAATATTCGTTCAAATATGTGAACAAAGATCTTGACAGAGCTACTCTTAAAATAAGCAACAACTCTGCACAATCTGACAAATCAACCATTATTGATGAGATCAAGAGGTATTATGATTGTAGGTATCTATCACCATGTGAAGCCACTTGGCGAATATTTGCTTTTGATATCCATCACAGATGGCCTCTTGTTCAGAGATTGAAATTCCATCTTCCTGGCCAACAATCAACTTTGTTTAAAGATGATGATGATATTAATGTGGTCTTCAATAGATACAAAAATGCTAACACAATGATTCTAGCTTGGTTTGAGGCTAACAAAGTTTATACAGAAGGAAAAGAATTGACTTATTCTGAATTTCCAAGCAAATTTGTGTGGTTTGCTAAAGAAAAAGAGTGGAAACCAAGGAAGAAAGGCTACAACATTGGTAGACTTACTTATATTCCTCCTAGCTCTAGAGAACTTTATTATTTGAGGATATTACTGACCATTCAAAAAGGTTGTATTGATTATGAAAGCATTAAGACCATTGATGGGAAATTTTATGAAACATACTAAGAAGCTTGCTATGCTTTGGGATTGTTGGCTGACGACAAAGAATATATTGATGCAATAAAAGAAGCAAGTGAATTTGCTTCTGGGTATCAACTTAGAAGATTATTTGTTACTTTGTTGTCGATGAATACAATTTCTAAACCAGATATAGTTTGGAATTCTACTTGGAGTATCTTATATGATGGAATTTTATACCAAAAAAGAAAGGATATGAACTTACCAGGTAATTTATATTGTGATTTATTTAATTGAATAGAAATATAATTTATAATTGCATTAGTTTCTTCATGCAGGTCTTGAAATTGAGACTGCTGAATTACAAAAAATTTGTTTGCTTCAAATACAGGAAATGCTAATGTCAAATGGTAGATGTTTGAAAGATGATCCTTCATTACCTCAACTTGATATTTCAGATCTACATACATTCAATAATAGATTTATTGTGTTGATGAGCAGCAATATAATAAAGAAGAGATGGTGAAAGAACATGACATTTTGTTTAAAGCACAGAATGATGAACAAATTCATGTATATGAGGATATCATGACATCAGTTCTTTCAAAGAAGGGAGGATTCTTCTTTTTATATGGCTATGGTGGTACATGTAAAACTTTTATGTGGAAGACATTGTCAGCTGCTCCAAGAAGCAAGGGCATGATTGTTTTGAACGTAGCATCAAGTGAAATTGCTTCTTTACTACTTCCTGGTGGAAAAACAGCACACTCTACCTTTTGCATCCCACTATTAATTAATGATGAATCAACTTGCAACATAGCGCAAGGTAGTCTCTATAACATCCCTAAGGAATATTACTGATATTAAATAAATAAAATTCGAAATACAATAAATGTCGTATTTAATATAAATTATTTCCCAAAACAAGGGAAATTTAAAACTTTAATATATAAAGCCATAAAACCAGGAGTCCATAATTCATAAAATTGAGATAAAAGTCAATGGCTCCTACCAGGTTTACATAATATTCTCAGAGCTAAAATAATAAACATATAACATATGTATATACAAAAATATCCCCTACTAGCCCTCGCTCCGAGTCTAAGCGTCTCCTGGCCCACCTGTCACATCATCTGCTCCCGGATAACAAGTTATCCGATCATCGCCACACACACACACAGAAAGGGTGAGTTATGCACAATATATATATAAACAAAACATGAATATAAATATGTTTCCCAACCCAAAGTAACATAACTAGTTTCTTATACTTTTCCAATTATCCATCCATGAGCTCATAGTCCTTCATGAGTCATATGCATGAATTAGATCTTGAGACTTCACTGTGCTTCCACGAAACTAACTCATTCGTGGTCCAACCTATGAGCCTATCCCGCTCATAGTCCTGCCCTACAGACCCCTCGTTTGTAGTAAATCATCCAAGTCTTCTCACTTGGACCCTGGCACGCACGCAATCAACATACTATGGACTCCTCGCCCAATAGTAGCCGACGGGAACATAACAGTTCCTTGCCCATCGTGCACCCGACACATGCAATCACCATACTAAGGACTCCTCGCCCATTAGTAGTCGACGGGAACTCAACCAATTCCTTGCCCATCATGTGTCCAACCATCAAGCACATTCCAGACCCCTATGGGACTTAGTCCTTCAAGCCTAAACACCACACCACATGCATATACAACCTAACCTTGGTATAAACAACCAAAACACACTCACAAGCACATAGAAACATAGTAATTCGCATAAACTCGCTTAAGCTAGGGAATTCTCGCCCAAGCTAGACCCTCACTCTCGCTTAGGCTAATCCACCTCGCCTGAGCGAGTTTACATCAGCAATAACAGCACGTTATCTCACTTAGGCGAGATCCCCTCGCCTAGGCGAGATTATCTCTCGCCCAAACACCCATTTCAATCTCGCTTGGGCTAAAATACAAGCAAAGCACCTCACATGACAAAGACATCTCGCTTAGACGAGGCCATCTCGCCTGGGCGACACTCTGGTTGACTCAAAACCCATAAACTCCTTGCCTGGACGAGAAGTCGCGCTCAACACGCGCAACTTCATCACAATCTCGCTTAGGCGAACCTCTCTCGCCTGAGCGAGTGTATGTGTCGCTCAAACCCAATCCTCGTCGCCTGAACGAGACGCTCAGGTGGCAACAGGGCTTGCGTCTCTGTTAATCTCGCCTAGGCGAGCCTGGCTCGTCTGGGCGAGAATTGCAGGTCCCTACACTGATTATGCACGCAACAGCAGCAACCAAACACCACTTTGCACTCCAATTCATACCAGTTTAGTTTACCTGTATTTCAACAACACATATGCATAATTTAGACTGCATTTGGTTCCCAAAACGCCAAGCACACATAGTTAGATTATATCCAATGCATAATTCCATTATATTCATACATTTGGGTCAAAATTTCAATACAATAGCACCAAACCCACAACCCCCAAAACTCATCTCATATTCAACACGAAATTCATCACACAAAAATCAGTACACTTAACAAGTATGACCTAAAGCATTCAATTTCGGGTTCAGCTCCCCTAACCTGGAATTAGTGATCAAAAATCGAAAAGATAGAAGCCTTGATTCGCAATCTCCCTCTTGGTCCAGCCCTTGCACACCCACAACTCTACCCACACTCTCAAATTCGTGCTTCTCTCTATAGCAAATAGTTAGCAAAAATAAAGCTCATTCTTTACCCACCAAGGTTTGAACCCGTGACCTTCCACTCATAAGGCCAAAGCACAACCACTATGCCAATTCACATTTGGTGATACCCTCCAATCAAAAACAGTTTACATCATCAATTCCATACTCATACATATTATTAAAAATTAATAATAAAACAACAACACATAATTGGCATATATAGGACTCGAAACCAAGTCCTCTCACACAACCAAAGTACTCTCAACAACTTGAGCTAATACTTTTCCACGTCACACCAACCAACAATTAATGTCATAAAGGCTTTTTTTACTCACATTTATTAATTAATTAATTATTTATTTAATTAATTTCACGGGTCTTACCGTCTCCGTGCTAAACTTCTAATGGCAACCAATTTGATTATCTGGGATGAAGCACCAATGATGAATAAAATGTGCTTTGAGGCATTTGATAGAACACTAAGAGATATTATGTGAAATGTTGATGATGCTAATAATGACAAACCATTTGGTGGCAAAGCAATTGTGTTGGGAGGTGACTTTAGACAAATTCTACCCATTATCATGAAAGGATCTAGGTTTGATATCATCAAATCAGCAATCAACTATTCAGAGTTATGAAATTGTTGTCAAGTGCTAAAATTGTCCAAGAACATGAGATTAAGTACTACAACAAATACTCAAACAGCCAATGATATCAAAGAATTTGCTGATTGGATATTGAAGATTGGAGACAGATAAATGGATCTAAATGAGAATGGTGAGTGCATGGTTGAAATTCCAGAACAGCTGCTGATTACAAATACAAATATACATGTATTGTCATTGGTTGAATTTGTCTATCCTCAATTTGTGGTTAACATGATGAAGCTTAATTATTTTGATGATGAAGCAATCTTGTGCCCAACAAATGATTCTGTAAAGCAAGTAAATGATTTCATGTTGTCTTTATTAGGTGGTAAAGAGGTGACTTATTTAAGTTCAGATACACCTTGCCAATCTGATGAACAAGATGAAGTCCAATCTGAATGGTTTACATCTGAATTTTTAAATGATATCAAATGTTCAGGAATACCAAATCATAAACTTAAGTTGGAAACAGGTGTGCCAATTATGCTCTTGAGAAATATTGATCAAGCGAAAGGTCTTTGCAATGGCACAAGATTGCAAGTCAACCATTTAGGCAAGAATGTAATCTCTGCAACTGTAATTACTGGAAAAAACATTGGTGACAAGATTTTTATACCAAGAATGGATTTAGTTCCATCTAATTCAGGGTTGCCTTTCAAATTTCAAAGACAGTTTCTGATATCCTTATGCTTTGCAATGACAATTAACAAAAGTCAAGGACAAATACTTTCTAGAGTCGGGCTTTATCTTCCACAACCTGTATTCACACATGGTCAACTATATGTTGTTATTTCTAGAGTAAAAACCAAAAGAGGATTGAAAATACTTATACTGGATGAAGATGGAAATGTCACAAACACAACTAAAAACGTTGTGTACAAAGAAATTTTTGAAACTCTTTGACAAAGAAGACATTATAGGTATGTAATTTATAATTTTGTTTTGATTTGAAAGTTTGTATAAATATAGATCAACTTATTTTTGTTCTGTTCTACAATACAGGAAAATCATTGCCTAAAATCCAAGGCTTACAAGGAACATCATGCTACAACAAAGGTTGAATTAAGAAGTAATAAATGTTGTGTACAAAAGAAATTTATGAAGTTGATTAACAAAAACAAAAACATTATAGGTATGTAATTTATTATTTTTTATTCTTATTTTAACAAAGTAGTGTATTAGTCATCTTTTTGTTGTTGGTTGTTGCAGATAAAAGAATAGACAAAACAACATAAAATGAAATAAAATATAGACTTCACATACCACTTTAATTACATTCTAAATTGATTTATTCTATTTATACACTTCACAATTTTTTAAAGACACTATATTTTTATCATATAGATTATTAAATATCCAAAAACCCCTTGCTATTACTAAAAATATTACATCTAAAAAAAACCCGTGCGTTGCACGAGTAAAAAAACTAATAATACACAAATGTCTATGTTATAAAAATTACTTTTTAAATTATTGTTTAAGTTTTTGTGAAATGTAAAAAATACGTGAAAGTTGTTCAAAAATATTTAAAAATTCATTAAAAAGGCTTGAATGTACATATTTTTAAACGCTGAATTTTAAATTTAAACTTTGATAACATTATTTTATGAATATTCTACTATTTTAAATTTAGATTTCGTCTATTTAAACTTTGAATTTTAAATTTTCTGTCTCGTTGACCATATAAATATTAATTTAAAAAAATCATTACTTCTTTTTTATAGTGTAAATTTCAAATTATAACTTATTTTTTAAAATTGTTATAAAAGTTTAATTTATCTGTTTTTTCTTCTTTTTAGTAATAAGAAAGTGATTCTATAATAATTTTAAGAAAATAAATTAAATAGGCGAAAATAAATTTATATATATATATATATATATAATATAAATAGAAAATCTTATATATATATATATATATATATATATATATATATATACTATATTTTTATTTCCATGTTTGATTTTATTATAATTTTATACAAAATAAACAATTTTAATAAGATAATAAATTTTGATAAATATAAGTATCATATTTATATATTAAATTAGTTACATTTTTTATGTATTTGGCAATGTTTGGATTTTAATTTTGTTTTGACTTTGAATTTCAAATTAAAATGTTGTTACCATATTTTAATAGTTTTTGTGATTTTGAATTTCAAATTAAAATTTTATTATCATATATTTCAAATTTCAAATTTGGCAATATGTATCTTAATTTTAGAAAAAAAAAACACTAAAATTTTTGGTGATTTTTATATCTTTAAAATATTAAGATTTATAATTTTCACTTTATAATAATACATTTATGTCTATGTTATCAAAATTATTTTTTAAATTAATGTTTAAGCTTTCCAAAAAGTGAAAAAATATGTGACTGTTTAAAAACATTAAAAAAGCTTTAAATTTTTATGAATTAAATTTCCAAAAAGTGTCAACACCTATGAAAAAGTAGTAGAATAATTGATCGTATATAATATTTTGAAAAGTTAATCTTCATAATTTTAAGATTTATGAAGAATATAATATTATAAATGAGAAAGGAAAACAAAAGAACATGTGTTTAAGTGTGAGAGAAGTTTTTCAAATTTGAAATAAAGTTTTCTTCTAATCAAATTTAAATATTAATATTAATATAAATAAGTACAAATAGTATTTTAAAAATTATTATTAATATTTATATCTTTTACGTCATATTTACATAAGTTTGTTTCATGTGTGAATTGTAACACCCCATTTAATTAATAACCCTAATTAAAGGAAGTGTCACACAGAATAAAATGGTAAGCAAGGTCCTGGAGTATAAACGCTACTCCTTACAATTATCCCAAAAGGAACCAGGAAAGGATTAAGGCACACCACGATGCCGGTTACAAAAAAAGAATAAGAGATCTAAGTATTCAAAATAAAGTTCTAAGATAAGGCGGTACATGGGCCACAACCAGAAAGGAAGACATGAACAAGCAAACTCCAACTCAGATAGTCTATGCAGCGGAATCACCATTTCCCTGTTGACCACGAGGAGTTCTCGCATCTGCTCACATCAATAAATTGATGATCATTGCAAAGAGAGAAAACCACACACATAACAATCAAATAAGCAAAGGGTAAGCTAGAATAGAAAATGATTTATCATACAGTTACATACAATTTCATAGTCCAAGATGCATATGTCAACCAATCATGTTATGACTTGCAAAAAATACACTAAGACTCAAGACACGACTCACCCGGATACATATAATCAGTCGGATTAAGCGGATGCTTGCACTTGTGGTGGCCTTTACTGCTCTACCGAGCTAATTGTTCCAATGTTTCATCCCCCACACACAAGGTTATCCCTGAAAGTGTTCCAAGCCTCCTACAACTCTCACCACTTGAGTCAGTACGCTCTATATGAGACTAGCTGACTCTTTAGAGCGTCAGGATGCAATCCTTACCTTGAATCCTTACTAAATTATATAAATGAGGCACCACCATGATCTCCCACTGACAGGGGTCATGGAATTACGTCCTGACCAACTAAGGCACCACCACGAGATCTCACCTAGAGATTCATGGAATTACGCCCTAACCAATGAGGCATCACCACGAAACTATCGTGGAATTACGCCCGAACCACATCCAAATCATGTTTCACCAATCAATATAGAATCATTTCTCATGCCAATTCAATGCTACATTTGTAACCAACCATTCCATACATGTCACATGCCAAGATCATGTTAAACTTGTCCATCACAAACCATAAATCATCTTACTCATACATATTCACCCAATTCATGCTTTACAAGATTAATCAATCCAAACATACGAAAAACATCCAAGTATAAAGGGAAAAATAGAACTAAACACATTCTCGCCCAACTTCTTGCCCAGACTGAAAGGTCTTGCTTAGGCGAGAGGTTTCCCTCGCTCAGGCGAGCTCCCTTCGCCTAGGCAAGGGCTCGAGGAGTGGGAACAGTGGCTTCTTGCGTTTCCTCGCTTAGGTGAGCCCTCCTCGCTTAAGTGAGACTACTCCTCGCTCAAAACGAGGACTTGTCGCTTAAGCGACATCTCGGGCAGGAAACCTAGGCGAGCCTCTGCTAGTCTTGCCTAGGCGAGACGTGCTCGCTTGGGCGAGAAAATCATGCTCACCATTATTCTCTCGTGCAACAATCCAATATACACAACCAAACAGCTCAATAAGGCATTTCATAATCCCACAGTAGCACACAGTTCATTCAAACATGAAACAAGCTGGAAAACACGTAGATCTACATAATATATGAAAGACTCTAGCCTCCCTTACCTGGAAAAAGCTAGTAGAAGAGTTTGACACCAACAACGGAGCATAAGAGCTCTAGGAACAAATTAACGAGTTGGAAAAGAAATAGCAGAGTGAGTATTAAAACAAGCTTACTACTAAACCCTAACTGGAAATACGAATATTGATTGGAAAGGTGAGGTATGAGCCGGAGAATACTTGCACAGAGCAAGAAAATGAGACTGAGCTCACTAGATCAAGATTGGGGTTAAACCCTAGCAGAGCACGATTGTAGCTTTAGGAAAGAATGAGGGAACTGATTTTTGAAAAGTGACAGAAATGAGAGTGTTAGCTGGTTTAGGGTCTTTGGTTCCTTATGGGCCAATCCTAGGCCCAACTGATTTGGGGCAGCCCTTAAACGTTAGGGCTAAATAATTAGTGGGCCTTACATGAATATTGAACCACATATTATTAATATTTTAAAAATTTTAATATTAATTCATTTCTGTTTTAAAAATTATTTTATAACAGTAAAATTTTAATATGAATATTATTATTAATTTTTGCGAGAGAAGTTAATCAACATTAAGTTTAATATAAATATTATTAATCCCTCTGAAAATACAAATGCTAGACGGTGAAACGTCCTCAAATTTGACAATACCCACCAAATAAACTTAATGAGCACCAAATCAAACTGATGAGGTACGAAGGATTTATCAAAAATGAGGTTCATATCAAATGTATCTAGAAAATTATTCATTCTGATTTTATTATTGAAGATTTTAAATCATTGAAAGAGCGTAGAACAACATGCTGACTAAAGGTAACTTTTATTTTTTTTTAATATATCATTGTTGATTACTTTACGTTTTACTGTTATATATATTATTGTCATATTTTTTTTTTTTGGTTTTGTGTTGATTTTGGTTAGAGAAAATAATGAGAGGAAATAAGTGGTACATATGAAATTTTTTAACTAAAAACGTTGGAGACATAATTTTTAGGATTTGTTACAAAATATAATATATTCTACATTTACAAAATATATTGCGCATGTAGTAGAACTTATAATTAAGACATTTACCTTTTTCAAAATTGTACAATAAACATTTTCATTGTTGAATAACTTTCAATGAAAACAAATAATTTAATACAACTATGAGAACACAAAAATAAGTCAATCCACAAATTACATCCATATTGATAACTTGCTTAACAAAAAATCATTTGACCCTATATTTGGATTCAAGTATCTACATAATTAGTTACATGAATTGTCATTTCCTAGATCTCATTACTTTGATGTTTTTGTTTAGTATTTTCTTATCAACTATTAGACATTTCTATATTTTATGGTAATTACAGAACTCTTTTTGTTCTTGTAGAACAATAACAGATTATCATGAGACATAAATCTTGCCTTACCCAATCTTTGAACCTTTCAGACATATACTCTACGGTCTTGCTTGGAAAGTCTTCGTATCCAACTGCTGGATGGGACAATTGGGAGGTTACCTGTAGGAGGGACTCTGACGAAAGTCAACAAGAGCTCTTAAAGTCAAATCTCATTTTTTAGTATTAATGAGTTGTGTACCTTTAATTGTTGGGGTTCACCTGTATTTATAGAATATTAATCACAAATTACCTGGCTTATGGGCTGAACCTTTATTGGGCTCGTTGGGTCTTCTTTGGGCTTGTGTGGGCCTGATCAGGGCCCAATTGCTAAGCTTATGAAATGATGACTATCATTTCCTAAGTTTAGAGTAGGCGGTCCCTACCGATATGTAACCTTAGTCGCCATGTATGTATTGTTTTTCTATATAGTTAAACTATGATATGTACCAAGCGAGATTATAAGTTGGCAGATAGGACTGGGTACTCGTTCGTACTGCATTTTATTGGCCTAAATGATCCATGAAGAACAATATTTCTAGTTTACCTTTGTAAACATGCTTTGTGAAATCTATAGGTAAATGCTTCTAAGAAATAAGCTTGTGTACGAGTGAGTAAAAACTTCGCACATGCTTTTTTGTTTTATTTAATGAAACAAATTAAAAAGAACATGCATGTCATTAATTAATACACTAGTGTAATAAAGTGAATTTCTAATATAGAATTAAGTGTGGACAAAATTAATAAAATATAGGGTTATATGTCATTCCATATTAATATTAGTATTAATATTAAAAAAAAATTTCAAATAATATTCTAAAATACAAATCAAATAAAATATAACAATTTAAAATAAAAAACATTACAAATAATATTTTAAAAATAATTTAAACAAAAAGTAATAATTACGATTGAAATAAAAATATAATTTACGATTTTAGAAATATATGAAAAAATTAGGGGAAAATGATTATTTTTTTCATATATTTAAAAGTTAAAACAAACATAATGAATATTGATATGAATGTTTACTTTTAAAAGTTATTGTTTGTGATTATTAATAAATATTTATATATTATATTTAAAAATAATATTTAGTAACTTCTTTGTCATTAAAGCAACATAACATTATCATAATTAAAAATTAATTTAATATTACAACAAATTCCGTAAATAAAATAATAAAGTGTAATAAAAATTTTCAATTTCGAGTAAATTTCAAATGCAAAATTTGTAAGTAAACAATAATAATAAAGCGAATAAGTTAAAATAAAATGTAATGATTAATTTAAATAATAATATTAAATAAAATTAATATTATTAACATTAATAATAATAATAATAATAATAATTAATTAAAATATATAATGATTGATTAAATTTATTATTTAATAGTTTGATTGAAAAATAATAATAGTAATAATAATTAATGAAAAAGTTTGAATACAATATAATTACTGATTAAATTGATAATAGTAACAATAAATATATTAATATTAATGATTAAAAGAATAATTAAAAAAATAAATTAAAATAAAATATAACAGCAGGTTATAATTATAATAACAATATTAATAATAATAATAATAACATTAATATTTTAAAAAAATGTTAAAATGAAATATAATTATTTGATAGAATTATAGTTACGATAATAATAGTAATAATAGTAATAGTAATTATGTTAAATATTAAATGTGAAATATATGAATTTTTATTCAAAATCCAATATTTGATTTTTTTTATTAATTGTAAACATACGGACTTAGAAACGCGTGAATTTAAAAAACTATATATCAAAGATCAAATTATGATATGTAACAATGTTTTCATCTTCTTATCCACTAGCACTATAAGAAAAATGTAAAAATCGTAAGTTGAAATCCAAATTCAGTTATTTAAAATTCAATTCCAACTGTGGATAATATAGACTACTAATTCAAGAATTAAATATACATTAGGTGATGGTGGAAGATGAGAAGCAACTATGGTAAATTGAGAGGTTTATAAATGTTTACAAAGAGATTGAATTAAAAATAAATTAATTAATATTAATTATAAGTTATAATACATTAGATCAATTAGGTTATAAAATATTTGAAGTATATTATATCTAGATGGATATGGTAGAAGTTTTTGAATTTTAACATATAGATAACACTGCAATGTTTATAAGTGCCTTGAGTGCCACCAAATATCATTGGTAGTGTTGATATTTATTGTTGTAATAATTATTAATGCAAGTGTGTTGGAATAGGTAAATTAATTCTCAAGAAGGCTAGAAGTTTTTCATATGCAGTTATTGGTATAACTATTATTCATATTCTAAGAAGTGATTGATATTCTTTCCAACATCAATTCATTTACTAGAACATGCAAAGTAAAAAGTTGTTCATAATTAATGTTGTGAGCAAAATTAGAAAACAATATGTGCTGAAAGTAGGTATTCCAAGTTGTAAAAAGCTTCTTCAAGAAGCTAAGTTAAAAGTTATGTTTAATCTAACAAGTTTTTAATCAATTAAAGTCAATTAAAAGAGAGATTCATGACACTAGAATGCAAATTTGTGGCTTATGCAAGATAGGTAAGTATTGGAAGATCAGAAGTTTTGAAATCTGTCCAAAGTTTCTTCAAGAAGTTAAGTCAATTTTTTTAAACTAATATAATAGACTTTTTGCTACAATGCACAAAGATAGATGTAGTGCATTGAGAAACAAAACACAATGCATAATTGTTTTCTTCGTAACTAATTCGTTGGAAGAGGAAAATAAGCATTAGAAGAGTTTTGGTGTAATGCGCATTCACGCATGCACGCGCACACGCACACACACACACACACATATGGCAATGTGTCACACACACACACACATATGGTAGTGTATCACACACACATGGCAATGCACACACACACACACATGGCAGTGCACGCACACACACACACATATGCCATAATATTAATTATACTTTTTTGGAAGATGAAAAAGCTTCTTGAAGAAGATATGTTAAACTTTAAAAATAAAATTCATATGTTATGTTAGTATTTTATGTAATACATTTTCTTTGTATAATAAACATTTTACATAATAAAGATAATTACACTTAAGTTTTAAAGAAGTATACCAAGAGAAAGAAAAAAAACCTAGCACATAAGTGGAACAAAGAGACCATTAGTTTTTTTTTAGGAAAAATAAAGTGTAATCGGTTCATGCAAAAAGTTAACAAGAAGAAGAAGTTGAACCCAAAATAAGAAGAAAAGGGTTTAAATGTTGGAATGAAGGAAAGAAGAAGAAGAAGAAAGTGTGGCAACCTGAATTCAAAAAAGGTGTCTCATTAATGGTGTTACACTATTTGAAGATGACAAGCGAGAACAACAACACCGAGAGGAGAAAATTAAAAAACCTAGCATAGAAGAAGAAAACCAAACACAAAAGAAGAACAAAAAATAAGAGCTTGAGAAATGAAAAAGAGAATAAGCAAGTGTGGTTACCTAAATTCGAAAAACTTGTCTCCTTGATGGTGTTTTGTTTTTTTTAAGACGATGAGCGAGAAAAATAATATCGCAGAGAAAATAAAAAAACCCACCAAAGAAGAAGAAAACCAACAAAAAAGAACAAAAAAATAGAATATCGAAAAAAAAAAGTTTACCAATCTTACATGCATGGTCAGTAAATAGCGAGCAAGAGCCACAAAAAAAGAACCATAAGAAAATACATATCATCGTCATTCTTTACCAAAGAGATGAAATATTGTTCAAAGACTGAAAGTTGAGTAAACTGAAGCTTTCATCAGAGAAAACCTACATGTCCTACAATTCATTGATCTTAAAGAAAACCTTCATTCATCTGAGTAAAAAAAAGACATACAAAATACATAATTGTTGTAGAAGAAGAAAAGCATGAAGAGAAGGCAAACTTGTAGAGAATAAAAGTTAAAATAAAATAAAAAATAACATGAATTTGTTCGATAAGAAAGAAAAGAGTTCTTTAAAAATTGAAACTTTGTCAAGAAAACTAGAAAAATGGAAAAATACATACCATTGTCATTCTTGAAGAGGTCTTAAACATTGAAGATGAAATTATGTTGCTTGTTTTGTGTTTGGAGAATATACATTGCCAGAAAAGAAAAGTAGGAGTGAAGAACTTTCATAGCTTAAACAAAGGGTGAGAGGAAGAGATTGGGACAAAATGTGAGAGGAGAAGAGTGAGAAGGAAATGAATTTTTGAGTGAGTAATACGAGGTAGATTTAGGTTCTCTAGTTTTGCTGATTCATTATTGCTTTTTTTTTATTGCACAATTATGATTGATTGACACATTAGTGTTATTACTATTTGTCGGAAAAAAAATGAGTGGAAGTTTTGCATAATATTATTTAATTAAGAAGTTGCTGATTGTTAGGTTTGCTTTTGTATATAGTATTAGTTTATTTTTTGTGCAAAATTGTGATTGATTGACATGTTAGTATTACTACTGTTTGTGGAAAAAATTTGATGGAAATTTTGTAGAATATATTATTTAATTAAGAAGTTGTTGATTGCTAGGTTTGCTTTTGTATATAATATTAGGTGCTATGTACATAACATATTATAGGCTTTGCAGGAATCATGCATCAAATGATAAAAGAATCACAAGACGAGATGATTTTATAAGACTATTAGACGATACAAGGTAAGCTTATAATACAATATATGTTAAGTCTATCAGATAATACAATAATACTAAATTATTTTATATGGATAAGTTTTTATAATCAAAAGCTTACAATTATAAGAAAATAAAGTGATTAAGTGAAGCTTTAATTAAAGCATACAATTAAAGAAGAACTTTGAACACGTAGAGAATGTTAAAGTTTAATGTTGATTCTAAAAGCAATGATCACGAAATAGAAGATCAATGAAGAATAAATGATCAACAAAGCACTTAATAATCACATTAAGAAATAACTCTGAACACGTCGAGAACATTGAAGCTCAATGTAGATTCTAAGACAAATGATCATGAAATAAAAGATCAATGAAGAACAAAAGATCAACAAAGCACTCAACGATCACATTATTAAGAGATGTTATATAACCGTATTGCTTTCAAAAAATGAGAAAAGGAAAAAAAGATATAGAGAAAAAGTTATATGTGCGAAGTATTATTGTCAAATCCGAAAATATTGGGTTGAGAATTAGTTATTGTAATATACTTCACAAACTGTGAGATTCTACCCTGTGAACTTAGAATATACTCTTTATGTTTGAGAGTCTTGCTTATCATCATTCAAATTGATATTTCTTAAGTTCAAGAGAAGATTAAGAATGTATGTCTGGAAATATTAACACTTGTGTTTGGAGAGACTATACTCGTGACCTGAAAAGATAAATACTTGTGATACTTTGAGAGGTTGAAAAATTTTAGGAGTTGAAATATAGATGAATTTTAAAACAAAAATTACAAGAGTCTTCTAAAGAACAACTTGTCACATACTATTCAAGTATATGGAATCCAACTCAACAAAAGTATTCTACTATTAAAAAAGAAATTCTTGCAATAGTTTTGGATTTACAAAAATTTCAAGTAATTTATTTAATAAAAAGTTTTTAATCCGCACTTATGGCAAAGCAGTCCCAAGTATTTTTTTTTTTAAAAAATCTCAAAATCTAGTTTCAAAACAAATTTTTGCAAGTTAACAAGCTTTATTATCTCGTTAGCATATATTTTAACATGAGAATGAGAATGTTTCTGGCATCAAAATAAGTACAAAGCCAACCAATAAAGATCGATATGATTCCCCATTAGGATCCAATAAAACCCCAAATACTTCAATATTGTTCAGGCCAATAATGCCTCCATCCAAGCTGGCTGCAACCTTGGTCAATATTATTAAAAGTGTTGGCAACAAAATTTTGTCATTTTGTTCCATGTTGTGCGTATTTGTGATATAATTTGCTTTAAATATGCATAAACTTTATATTAAGCTTTAAATTACGAGTAAAGAAGTCGATATGTCCGAGTGGTTAAGGAGATAGACTTGAAATCTATTGGGCTTCACCCACGCAGGTTCGAACCCTGCTGTCGATGAAATGTTTTCATTTAAAGGCCTCGGTCCTAATAGTAAATTTTAATACTCAATTTCATTCGTTTGTATAATTAATAAAAAAAAGGAAAAAATTATAAAAGGTATTAAAATATATTTCATTTGTGAGTCTTTATATGTCATAGTTTTTCTTTTCTGAAATCTAATTAATATGTTTGTTGTGTTTTATTGTAACTTTTAGTATTTTTATTTTTTTATTTAGGGGCAAACTTTCTTAAGGAGATAAGCGCCTTGGTCCTAATTTTTTTATATTTATATAAATTATTATATAATTTAAATTATTTTTTAATTTTAATATATTTTATATATTTAGTATTTCAAAAATTTTTATACATCTATATAAAGATTTTGGAATCTCTAAAATATTTGTTGAAGATCAACCACTGGTCATGATTTTATATTCTTAGTTTTTTTTTCTATATTGTTATTTTGGATTAGGTCAATAAGAGAATATGAATCTATAATATTTTTAATTAGATCTTGAACTTGAGTGCATTCTTGAGGAATATGATTAACGGTTTGATGATATTAATATTTGTTTTTTATTGAATCAACATGTGTAGACAGAATGGAAGAGAAGGTGAGACTAGTACAATTAGAGGTGGTACAAATATCTTTCCTTTTTCAATAGTTTTGAGTTCCATCCTTTTTTTTTTTTTCATTTCTAATGGCTTCAAGCATCCAAGTAACTATTTATGAAGATAGGAGATCATCAACTATCCTCATATGAGAGTCATATTTCACAGTGCAGAATCAGTTGTGATCTACATCCAAAGATGAATATCCTTTTACGCATTCAAACAATGTATGCTACAAAGATGTAGTCATAAATTCAATGAATATGTTAAAAAATCATTTTCACACTGATATAGCAAAATTAAACAACCTATTTTTTTATTATGTTCTTAACCTTCAGAAAATACTTACAAAAAAAAAACAATGAAAATTTTCAGAATATAATTAAACCCCTGTTTTTGTGTTTTTCTTACTTTTCGGAGATACCTAATTTTACTTGATGTTAGGAATCTCCAAGTGATAGAGTCATCTTTGCAAAGTGAAACAAAGCTCTTTTCTTTTAGGTCACAATGGAGTATCTTTAGTAGATTATGAATATTTATGCCTTGTCTTAAAGGTCAAGTAGTCTAAGCTTCTTCTAGGCCTTGTATTAAAGGCCAAGAGGTGTAGGGTTTTAAAAAAACAATCTTGCTTAAGTAGGGAGCATCATAAGCGTCTACTTAAGCAACTCTTTGATGTTTAATTATGATAATAAAGCTAGCTTAGGAAGAGCATCCCACATGTGCCACATGGCAAACTCTTTAATGGATGATTCTCTTACATAGGTAGTGGCCATGTGTCATTATCCTATTAGAGAGACTTTTCATTAAGTAGTTTTCCACATGGCAACACATGATTGGTTTGTTTTGTGAGAGTGAGGATTGCCACATGTCAAACTCTCCTTCACCCAGATAGCATTTTTAGGGTTTTGGTGAATGTTAGCATTTTAGGGTTTAGACCATTTTGGAGACACCTTACTCTATAAATAGAGATGTCTCCCAAATGTATTTCTCACTTTGAGAATGATAATGTTATGCTGCCAAAATTATTTTTAAGCCATAATTCTTCTTTTATTCACTTGCTAGAGCATTCCAAGAGGTCCCTCTAGCACCCATTTCTCTAGAATTGGCCTAACCTCTCTTAGAGCTCCACAAACAAAATTTATCCAACCATTAAATCACCCAAACTGAGAGCCATTTTCTCTCAACATCAAGCTTTCTCGAATCCACCATCCACCATAATCACCATTTCAAGTTTTGACCCAACCTAGCTTGAGGAGGAGGCTATCATATGGTATCAAGAGCTTTGGTTCTACAAGAGCAAAATTTCTTGATCCTTACCTATGTTATTGTTATTCTTTGTGTTGTGTTCATGTGTTTTTCTTTCTAATGAAGGATTATCTTGTTCCTTTTTAAGATATTGAATATGGTGTTGGTTGATTAAGAAAGCTAAGTGAAATCCCCACTGGACATTAAGATAGCAAGCTATCTAGATGTGCAAGTTCCTTTCACAAAGCTCAAGAGAAGAAGATGATGGATTAATTCAAAACAAAAAGGAAATGGAAAGCACATAAACCATAGAAAACCAAGAACAATTAAAGGAAGAAGAAAACATAAAATGGAAAGGAAAGAAATGGTAAAAATGTGAGAAGCACGCCACTACAAGGCTAGGCTAGAAGCCATGGCAATCTTGAAGATGAGTGGATGTGTGCCGCCACTTGCTACGCAAGATAAGGCTTAAAAGTATTCACTCCCTAGGGAGGAAACTCTCACAAATGGTTGAGACACAAGAGTGTTTTTACTTCAAAATGTTCAACCCTTTTACATGTCTAGGAGCACCCCTTATATAGAA
>Ga0214542_1000654_pt1 | contig 64784 bp, 27 predicted proteins | sample CNSS1metaG_FD_160096 | JGI IMG/M metagenome (GOLD analysis project Ga0214542, IMG submission 160096) | Root nodule microbial communities from cowpea collected in UCLA plant growth center, Los Angeles, California, USA - CNSS1 | ecosystem: Host-associated > Plants > Roots > Nodule | place: USA...
ATGCTTGTTGTCAAATGATGGAATCAAAATAAGAATACTTGGCACGTGGCAATTGAGGTTTATTATTTATTTATTTTGTTTATTTTTTAGGAATCAATTGGAGAAAGTGGACTTTTTTATCAAAACACTAATTAAAGAATTTTCATTGTGTTGAACGTCATTTTATATTTACTTTTATAATTATTTGGATTTGTATGAATTTGAGTTTATTTAAATTTTATTTAAAATTTATGACAGTGATGTATTTTATTTTATTTTATTTTATTTATGATTAAATATTTGTTTTTTAAATAATTTTACAAAAATCTTCGGGATACATGTGGATACCCGTGGATATAAAAAAAATAGGCGGGTACCCGCATAACGGATACCCGACGGATATGGGTACGAGTATGGGACAGATATTATCCAGTGAGTAGGGTACGGGGGAGCTACTACCCGTACCTTACCCGCTCCGTTGACATTCTTATGTATGAATAATCCTAAAACCTAATATATCCACTTAATTATTAGGAAAAGGTTGGTTATATAGTTATTATTAATTTAAATTTTATTTTGAACTTTTCAAATACGAAACTAAAATTTTGAAAAATTTTCTACTGAAAAAGGCTTTGTGTTTCCGATAGAGAAACTATTAAAAGTAGTTCTAAATAATATCTAAACAGGTATTGTTTAAGATTTGAGCTGTTATTTTTGTTTAAATATTAAATATTGTACTCAATTGTTTTTATGAAATATTGTTTTCCCTATATGGAAAGTAACATTTTTTTTTATATTTGCAGACACTATAGTTCCATGCATCTTTACAACTTTGAAGCTCTCTGAACCAGCCAGACATCATTGTGATTAGCAAATAAATGCAAACTCTTTTTTTCATTTATTCATATTCTTTCAAGAGCAAGTAACTCTTTGTATATACTCAATCGTTTGATCATTTTTTTTTTCTTACACACATTTTCAGTTTCTTATTTGTGTTTATCCCGAGCTGCAGTTCATTTTGGAGAATTTTGTACTGCAAATTGATTTTATAGTCTTAACCAATAAAGTCAAGAATTAATGCTGCTTGAATTGTTTTAAACACTTGATTTTGCAAAACGTTTTAGGTACTTAACTAAAAAAAATTATTAGTATGAAATTACACTTCTAATTTTTAATCCTAAATTTACTTGCTAATTAAACTATAATTAAACTAAAGAAAATATTTATAAATGCATTGATATTAGGATCAGAAACTCACAAATTTTAAATAATCCACCTTATCATACGTCAGAATTTTAATTAGTAATATATGTTAACTGTATACTAGTTTTAAATTCGTGTTTATATACACGTGATGATGTTTTGATGTTTGTTTGTGTTCTTTAGTAAATATGTATTATATATATTACATTAAAATATATTTGAATATATATTAGGTTAAATTATATTTAGAGATTCAAGAAATTTATAATTAAATTTTGAATAGAATCAACGTAAAAAGTTAATTATAGGTTTAGAAAGTGAACATGTATGTAAAAATGTAAAGAGTAAATTTTGTAAAAATACAAAGGATATAATATGTGAAAAAAAAAATAAACTCTTTAAAATTACAAAGGCTAGATTATGAAAAATATGTGGAATATATTGTTATAAGTGCATGTATGGACATATTGGTCTAATGTGTATTGTTAAACTCTTCTAATCAATACATTGACAAATTCGTCTATTATCTAATCTTAGACTCGTCAAATCCATATATAAACACATGCATCTAATGTGTATTACTACATTGATCTAATGTGTATAGATAAACTCATGTAATGTGTAATGCAAGACACGTCTAATCAAAGAATGGATAGAGTTGTCTAATGTGTATTAATGGACTCGTATAATGTGTATGTGTATAAACGACTCATCTAATTTATATTGTTATACTCATATAATTAGTGTATGGACAAACTCATCTAGTGTGTGTTACAATACTCATTTAATTAGTGTATGGACAAACTCATATAATGTGTATTATTAGACTCTTCTAATCAATGTATGGAATGACTTGTTTAATGTCTTTGGTTATATATGTCTAATCAATGCATGGATAAACTCGTATAATGTGTATTGTTAAACTCGTCTAATTAGTATATGAACATACTCATTTAATGTATATTGCAAGATTCATCTAACTGGTGAAAGGACACACTTATCTAATGTTTATTAATAGACTCGTTTAATTTGTGTATGAAAATATTTGTCTAATGTATATTGTTATACTCGTCTAATTAATATATGAATGACTTGTCTAATGTGTATTGTTAGACTAGTCTGATCAATTCATCAACAACTCGTCTAATTAAAGTATTTCTAAACTCGTCTAATCAACGTATGGAATGACTCGTCTAATATATTTTAGTTATACTCGTCTAATTAGTGTATCTACAATCTCGTCTAATCTGTATTATTTGACTCATGTAATACTTTTTGCTACACCCATCTAATAAGTGTATGGAAAGACACGTCTGATGTGTACTCCTAGAGTTGTTTAATCCATGCATCGATGGACTCTTCTAATATGTATTGTTAGACTTGTCTCATTAGTATATGGATAAACTCGTATAATATGTATTAATAGACAAGTCTAATTAGTGTATGTTCAGACCCGTCTAATGTACATTGCAAGATTGGTCTAATTAGTGAGTGGGCAAACTCGTCTAATGCGTATTAATAGACTTGTCTAACTGGTGTATGAAAAGACTTGTCTAATATATTTTGCTAAACTCATCTTATTAGTGTATGGTTAAACTGGTCTAATCAGTATATAGAAAGACTTGACTAATGAATTAAACTACATTTTTGGGTTTCTGCTAGAAACTACCTGGCGGCACGAGCGACCCGCCAAGCGACGCAACCTTCTAACCTGATTTCTGGGTTTTTGCATGATTCGCATTGCGATGATGAACACCGGCCAAGTGACGCGAGCAAAATGGGCTCGATTCAGGATTTTTGTGTTTTGGGCTGCTTTTGATCGATGGAGAAGTCATTTTAATTATGGGTTGACTGAGGGAAGGGATTTATTGTGAAATTACAGAGTTGTGCAAGGAAATTGAATGAATTTGGTGGTATACAAATTATTAGGGTTTGAGAATTTGGGCGTTTAGAGATTTTGGATCTAATTAAGTGGAGAATGTTATTGGAATTTTGTGTGTTGGAAGCTTTATGAATGAACTGTGAACTTAAACACAAAATTGCAGCATATTGAGTTGAAAATTGATAGAAATTGGAATTTTGGAAAGTTTAGGATTCACGTATGAGGGGAAATTTTGGGTTTTTCCAAAACTGCATGAACCACCTGGCATATAGTGCGGGTTGGGGAATTAATCTGGGTCAATTGGAGTCTTAAAAATAGGGTTAGGATATGCTGGATATGGGGTTAAAAGGATAATAATGCATGAGGTGGGACTATGTGAGGATGTTAAGTTATGATTTGGTTTGACCGATTAGGATGCCATGACAGTGCATTAGAGGTTTAATTATACTAGAGTTTTGTTTGATGGTGAGACATAATATAATTTTAGGAGTTGGAGATGTTATGTGGATTTGCTTAAATTGAAAATGCGGTATAAATATAGGTTAACGTACAATTGTTATGTTATTTGAAATTAGGTGGAGAGTGAGGTAATATTTGGGACCAATAATGAGATATAAGTGGTATGAAGTTGTGCTACGAACTAGTAAATTTGCATTACTGGTGTAGCGCCTAGCGGTAAGGACGAACTGTCAAGCGATAGCTACAAATCCAGAGAGCCACTGAAACGTGTGGCGCTTGGCGGTGAGGGTGGTCCCACCAAGCGGTATCTGCAGGATTAGAGGCTTCAGAGGCGTGTGGCGCCTAACGATTTGTGGCACCTAGCAGTTTGTGGCGTCCATCAGGCGGTTTGTGACTGGCTTTCACTTGTGGCTCTAGAGCAGCGCCGGGCGATAGTGCAGGGGCAGGGCTTGCTGCTTGTTTCTTCTTGTGGATGGGCGTCGTCTACAAGGCTTTGGATGAAACCTTAAGGATGATCTTAAGTTATGGCTCGGAATGTTATCCCTTGAGTTGTGGCTTGGGATAAAGGGTAAACACGTGGCATTCCTTAAGTTATGGCTCAGAATGGCATCCCTTGAGTTGTGGCTTGGGATGGCATCCCTTGAGTTTTATGATCCAATCCATTTTTTCTATGATCCAATCCATTTAATATCCATTCTATTAAAAATGCAATCCATTTAAAATCCATTTTATTGGATTTGGATATCAATCTAATCTACATTTTATATATTTTATGGATTGGATATCCATTCTCGAAATCTAGATTTTCAAAATGGATAATCCAAAATATCCAATCCAAATTTTCACTTTATAATTTTGTTAGCTTATGCTAAAGGATGAGATGGACTAGCCCAAATTTAGTTGTATTTGATTAAGTTGGTGTGACCCTATACAAAATTTGGCCGAATTAGGCCAAATTCTGTCAAGTCGGTCCCGATCGAGATTTGACCCAGTTGGTCCTGGACAAAATTATGAAGTATTCGGCCAAATCTGTCAAATTCTTTGGTGTCAGCCTTATGGACACAAATTTGGATCCACATCCATTATTTGGATCCAAAATGGATGTGGATTAGATTTTCGATACGGCTGACACCATAGAATTTGACAAATTTTTTGTCGAAGCCAACGAGGCAAAATTTCAGCATGGGATGAACTTGGATGACTTTCGAACGAATTTCGGTCAGGGACAACGTGATCAAATTTGGGCCAAGGTCGACTCGACAAAATTTTAGTCGAGATCGACTTGACTAGATTCAACTGAATTTCAGTCAGGGCCAACTTTTCCTAATACGACCAAATTTTGGCCAGAGCCAACTTGGCCAAATATGGCCACATTTGGATCAGGGTCTGATCAATCAAATTTCGGGCAGAGTTGACTCCACTAAATTCGTCGGTCGGGACCGACTTGATTGAATATGGCCAATTTTCAATCACAGCTGACTAAGTTGAATAGAGTCAAATTTCGTTCGGGACTTGGTCAACCGAATACGGCTAAATTTGGGTAAGTGCCGACTTGACCAAATTTTGGTCATGACCAACTCGGCTGAATTTGGCCAAATTTAGGTTAGGACCGACTCGCCTAAATATGACCAAATTTTAGTCGTGATCGACTCTGCCGAATACGGCCAAATTCAGGCCAGGACCAACTCGGTCAAATTTCGGTCGAAGCCAACACGACCGAATTTTGACCGGAGTCGACTCGACTGAATTCGGTCGAATTTCGGTTGTGGCTGATTTAGTTGAATACATCGAAATTTTGATCGTGATCGACTCATTTGAATACGACCAATTTTCACCCTAGGCCATCTCAGCCGAATACGACCAAATTTGGATCAGGGTCTATAACATCCCGTGAAGATATTACCGATTTAAATAAATAAAACAAATAAAATCATAAAGATATCGCATTTATGTATAAACTTCATTTCCCAAAAGCGCGGGAAATTTAAACTTTCATAAATGCAAATAATGGAAACCGAATTTCATAATTACCAAAGTGTCATAATTCAAAATAAACGTCTCAAATGAGTTTACATTTCATTTCTAATAGTAGAAAATACAAGTAATATAAAACATCCCGGATATCCCCTCTCCGTAGCTAAGCGTCACCAGCTCCACCTGCATCAACATCCTTTGCTCACGTGTACCGCGTACACGATCATCGCCAAACACAAGCAGATAGGGTGAGCTTATGAAATCAACATACATTATAAGAATAATTAAATAACCAACCATGTAATTATATTTTCTACAAAGAACTAATATACAATCTTTGTCTCTATTCTCTAACATCTGGCCACAACCAGACCATTCGTGTTCTACCTCTTCTAGTGATTACCCCAAGATAATTTGCTGTCAAACCTATCGGCCACAACCGACATAGCACGTGCGGGAACCAATGCCACGGATCATACACCGTAACACTAGGTGGAGTTCCCAATTACGAACATAGTCTGTAATGTCTCAAGACTACCAAACTCGTCAGCGATTCACTGGGGAGGGCAATCTATCTAGACCCATTCATACTGGCCACAACCAGCACACTCACACCGGCAACACTCACCAACCGGAGCTCAACTCAAGGGTTCCTCGTGTTCATTCATCATCCCGAGCTCAACTCGAGGGATGTCATTCCGAGCTCAACTCGAGGAATGTACGTGCTTAACCCCTATCTCGAGCTCAACTCAAGGGATACGTTCCGAGCTCAACTCAAGGAACCCAACAATCTTACCTTTGAAGCATCACCAAAAGCCTTATAGATCACCCTACAAAGTCCAATAACTAGGACTTACAACAGCCAAATCGCCTAGCGGGGGACACGTACCGCTAGGCACTACAGCTTTAGACCGCCTGGCAGGGGACACGTACCGCTAGGCGCCAAGCGTCTCAAAACACGCAAGCACAGTAGCCACCGCCTGGCGAGTCAACCCACTACCGCCAGGCGCCAACGCTCCAGAAACCCCACTGTCTCTGCCTATATCGCCTGGCGGATTGACTCTCGTTGCCAGGCGCTACGAACTCCCAGTCCCTTCTACTCTGACGCTATCGCCTAGCGGGTTGCACATTGCCACCAGGCGCCATGACAGTAATTACGCAATGGCTATTCTGAAGGTGTTCAAATATCAATCAAATTGTCCAACTATACTGCCACTATTCCAACATATCAGTAACTGTAATTTTTCTACCTGTAATGTCTCCCTTCATCACAGTATCACCAATGTGGATTCACTCTCTAATCATGATCACAAATACAGCACTAAGCATTCACACTCATTATGTTTTGACAAAATTTCCCATTTCTTCAACATGACAGCACTGTAACCAAGTTTCCCTATGTTATCATTCTAGTACTCTAGACTCCTCACCCTTCCAATTGTTCCAATTACTTTAAACAACCATTCGACTACTCCTTGGACTCAAACATAACCTATCCAATCAAAGTAACTATTTTATACTTTAGCTCTGCCATCCTTAAAGTTACCAGGTTTCTAATCCATCATAGACTCCTCAATTTAATTTATCAATCTCTCTTTCCTTAATATAGCCAATCCTTAACAATGTTAATTCTATCTATGTTACTCTGTCACACAATAGGAACCTGAATGATTCCCAGAATTTCCAAATTTCCTAATTTCCCCCAGTCAAGCGCCCTTACTGGTTCTGCTATGGCGCTTGGCGGCAGACCCCGTGCCGCCAGGCAGTTCACGTAAATCTGGGTATGAATCCCAGCATCTCAGTGCCTACAAACTCAACTCCACTCACCTCATCCTGGTCTTAAACTTGTTCACAATCCTTATCATACGATTCTTATTTTAAGCACCCTCGTTCTCCCTTCCTAGTATCACTAACTACCAATTTATCGTTGGGACAAGAACCCCAAATTTTCAGCCCTATAAAGTATCCTTCCACTGTTTCATCCAATCATGCCATCAATTAAGTAAACTCGTATACTATTTACCATCACAACATCATTTAACCGGTTCCTTTATCTTTCCCTCCGATCAGATTTTTCCCAGAACCCAGAAAACACAAAAATTGCACCAGTGTGACTCGTGTCGCCTGGCGGGTATTCATCACCGTCGTGCAACTCAACCAGAACCCAGAAAACTGGGCTTTCCAACACACGTCGCCTGGCGGTTGGGAGTTCACCGCCAGGCGGTTTCTGGAAAATTTCCAAAAACCCAGAAAAACATTAACAGCACGAAAGTAATGCACACAATTCATATCAAAAGCTATACAAACCATGTTCATACATAAAAATTAACGTGAAAACTCCCCTAACCTGGTTTTCCTTCGCTTAAAGCTTTGATGATTAAGATTTCTCCCTACACCAATTGCCTCCTCAGCCTTCTCTCAATTCATCCCCAAAAGTCTCACTCAAACCTCACCAAATACCAGATTTTCGTGCTCTCTCTGGATATATTTTCCAGCTTGTCAAACCTTCTTTGTTAACCCACTTTTTCCTTTTAAAGTATGCCTAAAAACTAGGCGAATATCCTAGGACGAAAATTGGGTATTAAGTGGTGTTTCATGTCAACCTTTCCATATTCAAGCCAAAGCCAAAAATACAAAAAAAATAAAATTTAATGTGAGTTCTCCAAGACTTGAACCCATAACCATGCAATTGCCAAATCAAAGTTAAACCACCAAGCCAATTCATTTTTCATGCTAACAATCATCATCCAATTATCATATTATTTCACAGCATGATTATCATATATTTAAAATAATAACGAATAATAACACAAAATTAGCATACTTAGGACTCAAACCCAAGTCCTCTCACACAACTAAAGTACTCTCAACCATTTGAGCTAGCACTTTTTCACGTCATCCCAATCATAATTTAATGTCATAAATGATTTTCCCACCCGCATTTATTAATTATTTATTTATTTAATTAATTAATTTTCACGGGTCTTACAGGGTCGACTCGACCAAATCTCAATCGGGGCCAACTCGATTGAATTCGACCATATTTTGATTGGGGCCAACTAAGTTGAATATAGCCAAATTTTGGTCGCGGTTGTGTCGGTCGAATACGGTCAAATTTTGTCTAGGTCGACTCAGCTCAATGTAGTCAAATTTGGGTCGGGGTGAACTCAACCAAATACTTCCAAATTTTGTCCAAAACCAGCTAGGCTAAATTTTGATCTAGACCGACTTGACAGAATTCGGCCAAATTTTGTATAGCATCATGCCAACTCAATCAAATACGACTAAATTTGGACTAGTCGGTCTCAACTTTTAGCCTAACCTAACCAAAAATATAAATTGAAAATTTGGATTGGATATTTTGGATTATCCATTTGAAAATCTAGATTTAGAGAATGAATATCCAATTCAAAAAATATATATCAGATTGATATCCATATCCAATAAAATGGATTTTAAATGGATTGAATTTTTAATAAAATAGATATATTAAATGGATTAGATCATAGAAAAAATAGATTGGATTATAAAAAATGGATTTTTTGCCCACCCTTGATTAAAATTTAGTGACACATCTCTTCGCATATGGAATGTCAGAACAGAAAACCAATAAAAGAATATTGTCTGCGAACATCTAAACACTTTTATAAAATCATCCATGTAATGATAGCAGACATCTACAAAAGCTTCAAATTACTATTGTTACATAAGGTTAGTTTTCCTATTTACGGTAAAATAATGTCATTTCTCTTCCTTCTTTCGATCAATAAGAAACTATTATCTAAATAAGGATAAACAACAAAGAAGAACCTTAATTATACTGCAACCAGTAAACTAAAGCACCATTATTTTATGAAAGAATCAAGTATTTCAGTGCAATAATGTGAAACGTACGACGTAGGACGTAGAAGGTGAGATGTGGGTGTGATAAGTGGGACGTGGGACGTGCAATGTGAGACGTGAGACGTGGGTGTGATAAGTGGGACGTGAGACGTGAGACGTAAAATGTGAGATGTGGGAAGTGAGACGACGTGCGACGTGAGAGACGTGACATGTGGGACGTGCGATGAAAGATGTGAGACATGAAACGTGAGACGTGGAACGATGTGGAATGTGAGACCTGAGACGTGCGACGTGGGACATTGAACGTGAGACGTGAGGCGTGAGACGTGAGACATGGGACGTGAGACGTGAGGCGTGAGACGTGAGACATGGGACGTGAGACGTGAGACGTGAAACGTGAGACGTGAGACGAGAGACGTGAGACGAGAGACGTGAGACATAAGACGAGAGACGTGAGACGTGAAACGTGAGATGTGAGACATGAGACGTGAAACGTGAGATGTGAGACATGAGACGTGAGACGTAGGACGTGAAACGTGGAACGTAAGACGTGAGACGTGAGATGTGGAAAGTGGGACGTGAGATGTGAGATGTAGGACGTGGGACATGGGACGTGAGACATGAGACGACGTAAGACGACATGGGACATTGTGAAACGTGAGACGTGGGACATGGGACGTGAGAAGTGGAACGTGGGATGTGGGACGTGAGACGTGTGACGTGGAACGTAGGACGTGAGAGACGTGAGACATGTAGGACGTGCGACGTGAGACGGCCGTAAACACTAAACCTTAAAATTTATATTCATAAACCTTAAACCTTACAATTTAATTGAAAATTTTAGAAGTTTAAAAAAAGAATTGTTAATGTATCCAAAAATTTGTACTAACAAATTTAAATTATACTCTTGTAAAAAAATATATTAATAAAAAGAGATTAAATACAAATAAAAGTGAAAGAATAAAAATATGAGAGTAAAAGTAATAATTAATGTTTATTTAACACAAAAATAAAAATTATAAGGATAACAACAATAATTTATATTTATTGAACTCTTAAATGAGTGGAAGGAAGCAGGGGATGATCTAAAAAGTTAAACTAAGGATGGGCAAAAAATCTAATTTTCATGATCCAATCCATTTTTGCTATGATCCAATCCATTTAATATTCATTTTATTAAAAATCTAATCCATTTTATTGGATTTGGAATCAATCTGATCTATATTTTATATATTTTATGGATTGTATATCCATACTCTAAATCTAGATTTTCAAAATGGATAATTCAAAATATCCAATCCAAATTTTCAGTTTATATTTTTGGTTACGTTAGTCTTAAGGTTGAGACGGACTAGCCCAAATTTAGTCGTATTTGATTGAGTTGGTGTGACCCTATACAAAATTTGCCTAAATTAGGCCAAATTCTATCAAGTCGGTCCCGATTGAAATTTGGCTCAGCTAGTCCTGGACAAAATTTGGATGTATTCGGTTCAATTCACCCCGACCCAAATTTAAGTGCACTGGACTGAGTCGACCTAGAAAAAATTTGACCGTATTCGGCCGAGACAACCGCGACCAAAATTTGGTTGTATTTAGCCTAGTTGGCTCAAGTCAAAATTCGGTCGAATTCAATCGAGTTGGCCCGATTGAGATTTGGCCGAGTCGGCCCTGACCCAAATTTGGTCATATTTGGCTAAGACGGCCTAGGATAAAATTTGGCCATATTCAAATGAGTCGGTCACGATCGAAATTGGTCGTATTCAACTAAGTCGGCCACGACCGAAATTCGGCCGAGTTGGCTCCGGTCAAAATTCGGTCGTGTTGGCCTCAACCAAAATTTTACTTAGTTGGTCCTGACCTGAATTTGGTCGTATTCGGCATAGTCGATCGCGACCAAATTTGGTCATATTTAGGCGAGTCGGTCCTGACCTAAATTTGACCAAATTCAGTCGAGTTGGTCATGACCAAAATTTGGTCGAGTCGGCACTAGCCCAAATTTCGCTGTATTCAGTCGAGTAAGTCCCGAACGAAATTTGAATATATTCAACTTAGTCGGCTGTGATTGAAAATTGGCCATATTCAATCAAGTCGGTCCCGGCAGATGAATTTAGTGGAGTCAATCCTGACCAAAATTTGACTGATCCGGCCCTAGTCCAAATGTGGCCATATTTGTCCAAGTCGACTCTGGCCAAAATTTGGTCGTATTAGGGAAAATCGACCCTGACCGAAATTTAGTCGAATCCAGTCAAGTCGATCTCGACTGAAATTTTGTCGAGTCGACCTTGGCCCAAATTTGGTCACGTCATCCCCGACCAAAATTCGTTCGAAAGTCATCCAAGTTCATCCCATGCTGAAATTTGGCCTCGTTGGCCCCGACAAAATATCTGCCAAATTCTATAGTGTCAGTCCTATGGACACAAGTTTTAAAAAATTGAATTTGAATTTATTTTCTGAAAATTGGACTTTGGATTTCGAACTTAATCGAAATATTTAGATCTGGATTTAAACTTGATCTAAATATTTGGATCTGGAATTTTAAAAAATCCAATCTACTTTTTTTGAAAAATTGGATTTGGATCGAAAATCTAATCAAATTATTTGAATCCAAAATGGATGTGGATTGGATCATTAAAAATTCAATCCATGATCACCCCTAGTGGTAGCCATGTGGTATAGAATTAGAGGATAGAGTTTCTCTGGTTAGTGTGTGCCTATATATTTGAATTGCATATATATGTTTGTACTGTTAGCTCACCTTATTTGCTTGTGTTTGGTGATGATCGTGTAATCCGTTACACAGGAGCAGATGATGTTTAGGTGGTTCTGGTGAGGCATAGAGCTGAAGAGGGGAAAAGCGTTTATGGAGTTTATTGCTTTATGTTTTTAAGTATTTTGTAAACATTTATGTTATCCAACTTGGAACTTGTAGTTGACCTTTATGTTTTGTGGATTTTGAATTATTGGCAAGTTAATAAATGTTTTCATTCTTCCTCGTTTTTGGGAAAAGGCAATTTAAATTAATGCGTATTTATTAACTATTTAATTTTATTTTATTAATATTAGTAATATCCAATCGGAATGTTACATGTTCAGACTTGTCTAAAGTGTGTTGCAAAACTAGTCCAATTAATGAATGGACAAACTCGTTTAATGTGTATTAATAGACTTGTCAACTTTTGAATAAAGAGACTTGTCTAATGTATATTGATAAGATCATCTTATAAGTGTATGTTGTTGGTAGACTTGTCTAATCAATGTAATCAATGTATGATATGTCTCATTTAATGTTTTTTGCTATACTTGTCTAATGATTGTATGGACAAACTCGTTTAATATGTATTGTTAGACTTGTTTAATTAGTGTATCAATAGTCCCGTTTAAATTTTTTATTATATTTGTCTAATCAATGAATGGAATGGATCGTCTAATTTTTTTGTTATACTCGTCTAATTAGTATATGCAAAGACTCGTTCAATGCATATTGGTAGACTTGTCCAATGTTTTTTGTTGTATAAATATAATCGGTGTATGAATATATTCGTCTAATGTGTATTGTTAGATATGTTTAATTTTCTTGTTTTATTCATTTAATTTACGAATGGAATGGTTTGTCTAGTGTTTTTCGTTATACTCGTGTAATTAGTATATGAATAGACTCATCTAATGTAATTCCTAGATTTGTCTAATTTTTTTCTATACTCATCTAATAAGACAGAATTATTTAATGTCTATTGTTGAACTCATAATCTTTTTCCTATACTGATCTAATGTGTTTCTAGACTCATCTAATCATTGTATATTTAATGTATAGGTTCAAGCCCTCAGTTGATCCTCGTTTTTGTTTGAAAATCTCAATTAAATTATTATATTATGACTGGTCTCAATTGGATCCTCATTTTTTAAAATATGATGCAATTTAATAGTTTCTGTTAGTACATTACTAACGATCGTTAACTCATGTGTCACATGTCAATTCAAAATTTTCTTTTTCAATATTTTTTATCTTAAATTTTTTTAAAAAGATTACCACATATCAAACGAGGGTTTTGACATGTGGGAGTATATCATGACAATGGCAATGTCATGTGTAAATATTAAAATAAGTATCATGTGAAAAATCTCAATTTAGTCACTTATTTATCATTTATCTCAATTCAATTCTATTTTTTCTTTAAATCGGAAGAATTTTATCCATCTCCAAATTAAAATCAAAATTAATTTTTATGTAAAAATAAATAACATGATATTTTTATTAAAATTGATATTTTTATTAATATTTTAAGAAAATTAAATTTATTTAAATTTATATTTTATAATAAACTTTATTTAAATTTTGTTTTAATATTTATAATTAAAAAAAATGTTGAACAAATGATGACTTATTTTAAAATGAATTTCGACTGTTTTGTTTACGAAAAATAGTTATAATTAATAATATTTTTAATTCAGTTTTTATATAAAAATAAAAATATAGATACAATTATTCAATCTTTAGGGACATAACCTATGTCATTTCTAATTGCAATAAAGAGTTTCAATGAAATAACCAATTTAAATTCAAAGTGGCATTTTTATTATAAATAAATATTCTCAATTATGAGAAGATTTTTAAGAAAAATTATTACAAAACTCAACAAAGCTATCATATATAATTAAATTATTAAATGTACAGGTTCTCATAACATTGTATATGGTGTAAAGCACGTGTCAGTTATCAAAGTTATTTATTTACTCAATATGAACTTAATATTTTGCATTGTTAATCAATTTATAATTTTTTCTTGCAAATTAATAATCACTGTCATTTTATTTTTGTCTTAATATTTATTAAAATTAAATGACTAAATTATTTTAAATTTAACTACGAAATCACTAATTAACTTGTCACTTTTTTCTTCAATAAATGGTAACAAAAATACTTATTCAGACAGAGTTGATATTAATTAAGTGAATTGAGTAATAAGTTGCAGTCATGAAGAGACAAACTAAACAGTTAGAATAAACATTACAATATATGTACATTGCATATTTTACATATATAAACAATCATCTCATATACCAAAGATGACTTTGTCTCTGGTATGGCTGCAAGTCATGATTAGTCAAAAAATCACTTATTTGCAGTGTTACAGCGTCCGTACAATTCAAGAAGCATTGAGTGGAAGTAGACTTAAAATGTCAAGGTTCAGCAACTTTACCAATGATGACGGAGGCATATTTGGCTATGGATGATTCTGGAGACTGCTGAAGCCTTCCAATCACAGGGAACAAAGGTGATGAACGGATGAACTGTCTACAGAGTGGATGTGCACACATCTTTGCCAGTGAAAATAGAGCGATCTTAAGTGGAGATTCGTTTCCTGAATCATTTCTGCCTGGATTTAGGGCTGATACCGCACAATCGGAAATTAATTTCAGCAGAGACTGCAAGGGAGAAACACAATCCAACCCATACAAAAAATTAGTTACAAGTAGTTCAGTACAATCACTAGTATTATTATAATTTACAATAACTGCTTTTTTATAATTATAATCACTAGTATAAAATATTTAGATATCTATAAAATGCAGTTTTGCACTAACCTGAACCGCTCCTTTAGCTACGATGTCTTCACAAAGTTTGTCAGAGTTGCGAACCAGATTACTAAGTGCTCCTGCTGCATTTGCCTTAGTCTTATCTTCCTCAGCCATTTGTAACAAATTTGCTAAATGAGGAATCGATCTCCTCAGCTCCTCATACAACAAGTCATTGTGGTAAGCCGCATTTCCAATCTGAGTTCAGGTACCACATTAGAAGAGATGAAAATACAAGAAAAGTGGCAAGTGTACGGTATAAGAAAACATAAACACGGTAGCATCAGGTCTAAAACCAAGAAGGATAAATTGGTGCTAGACACATCTTTGTACATTGACAATTAAACAGTTAAGTGTTTGACAAGTGAAACATTAAATAAAATAATTGATTGCATTTTATGTTATTATGTCCATGCAATTACACTAATATCTTTAGGAAATCATATACTACATCAATATCCTAAAGCCAAAATAAATAAATTTATAAAATCAAACGCATTTATAAATATGATCGACACGATTATGATCAAGTTTTAGCTTCGGCAGCGGGAATGTGATAAAACTTACAGCAAAACAAGCAAACTTTCGTGTTCGTTTGTCTGGATCAGAACATCTTTCGATAAGGATACCAACAATTTGATGTCTAGCCTGGAAATCACAATTGAAAATAAGAGAATTCAAAATATGAGAACAGCAGAAAGCATAGTATCACTTTCGTTTTTCACATGTGTGCTGTGTCCATCAAGAAAGGAACACTTACGGCAATAGTATAAATCTATTTTACAAAATTGTTTATATCTAACAGTTGGAAAAGGCATAATTGCTTAATAGCAAACCAAAAAATAAACAGAAGGAGAAAATGGCTGAAGTAGATGAAATCATATAAAGAAATTCAGGAAATAGTATCCAACAACGAAATATCATTGTCTATAAGTTATTTTAAGACAAATACCCTTATTTAGAACACTTACAAGTGAACTATAAAAATAGGCGCTATGACGACACATGTTTCCAAGAGCACTGCAGGCTTTGGCACGCACATTGGGATCCTCGTGCGAAAGAAAATCTTTCAAGAACTCCAAAATAGTAGCACCTTTAATGTACTCATAGAATGCCTGACCACCAGTAAAAACAGACAGTAATGATTTTCCAAAATACAATTAAGGAATATCCAAAATGCAAATACAGAAAAATTAATGATCCAAAGTAAAAGCATAACCGTGGAAGACCTGAAACCACGAATATATATTCGTTCAAACTAAAACTATAACCAATTGAAATCAAAATGACATTTTGACACTGAAACAAATACCTGTAGACAAAGCCTTAGCACCCAAAGATAGTCTCTATAAAGTCTAAAAGTTCAATAAATTCACAAAAACTAAATATATCCTTAGAGGATTAACTTGAGAATGGCTGCATCCGTGGATACCAAATAAGCAAACTAAGGATTCTATTCATTTTTTAACACATACATTTATGAAATAAGGATTTGCGTGGCAGCACTATCTCCACCTATGTACCTCTTTCTTTTTTGTGCACCCACCAGCCTTAGTGAAAAGAATAGATAGAATAAAGGTACGAACTGACTGATTTTGGTATTTGCATTCATAAAATCATTTGATGGAAAATGAAACTAACCTTGTCCATGCGAGCCAAATCAGAAATAATCATAAGAGCATCAAGTGTGACTTCTTTTGGGCCCGAACAGTCAAACAACTTTCTCATCCTATTTGGATCCAAAAGGCCTTTACTCACGAGTTGGATTGCCAAAGGACGGTGACAGACCATCTTAGCCAGAAATGCGACAGGCCTACCCAAATCATTCAAATCCATATGATCTACACAGCGAAGTATAATACCAGGCACACCAACCTGAAAAGTTCAAACCATTTAATGATGATAACAACATGACCATTAAAGTAAATATAGCAATTCATCGGTTAATCAACTGAAAACAAAATATAAGTAATAGGAACTATTAGAACAGTTACTATGACATCTCATTAATATCACACGATACAATGATATTTGCTCGAAGCTTCTTAATCTCCAATAAAAGTTACCAAATGAGGAATCGAAAAAAGATTTTACCTCCACAAGTATCTTAATATATTTCCCCATGTCTTCTTCAATTGCCTTAACTATACCCTTATCTTCCATGCATATTCTCTGACCAGGGGAGCCCATATTAAGAAGAAACCCACTGCTGACAGAAGCAGTGGCTGAAGGCAAGCCAGGTGCATTTTGAAGAGCAACAAAAGGAAATGCTAAGATATCTATCACAGCATTTATTAGATCTCTGACTCCTGCTTTCCCTCCACCAGGTCCGATCCAGCATTTCACTAACTTGATATGAACATCACATATCAAGTTAGAAATGAGCTTAATATGTTCATTCCTAATCAAAATTTGACGATATATCAAAGCACCTCCAGAAAGACAATGACATAATAATGAAATTGTCCATACAACACCAATAGGAGACAATCCAACTCTATCATTTTGATGTTCAGTTCCATGAGATGCGTTTAAAACACCATTGCCTAATAAGCCCATAAGAAGTAGAGGAATGCCACTTGCACACAACTGCTGAACAGCCAATGGTCCTCCCAACTTGAGTCTGGAATCTAAAAGACCAACATACCCATCTCTTACCCCTTGCCAATATGAGAGTTTCCCACTGAAGTTGCAAGGGTCCAATTCGTTTTCATTGCCAGATGAAAATTTAAGAAGATCACTTAGTGTAGAGGTTCGAGGAATTAAAGGCAATGCAATTTCAGATATTTGAGACTCAACTAAAGCCCCAGATTCGAGAGACAGAATGGATGCCAAAGCCAACATGGCTGATGCACTTTGAGGTTCGATGGAGGCTTTTATTTTATCATCAGAAGTAATATGATTTGAAAGCACTGAAAGTCGAGCAAGCTGCTTCTTTGGTGCGGTAGTGAGCATAAACATTGCTGAATTTCTTCCAGTTGACTTCAAACACTGAGCAATTATTGCGAGAACAAGACATGAATGACGAACCAGAGCAGAAGGATTTGTTAATTTGAACTTTACATTACTTGGTTCTATACTCTGAGCGTCTTTGTTAACAGAAGAACTGCATAATGATAAAACAGTGAAAACTTCTGAAACAATAGTTCCATCACCACCCCCACTAACAACAGTAGTCACCGGAAGGGAACTGGGAAGACCACAAAGGAGAGCTGGAACAATTTCATTGTGTAGGCAGCACCTTGACAAAAGCTGGAGAAACAGAATATAACAAATTAAATTACCTTTACCTCTGCCATAATTACAACCACGAGGAATTATGTGCTACAACATCATCAGGAAAACAGCAAAACAATATTTGATTGATCTACTATATTTGACCAATATTTTTGTATAAAACTCGTTGCCATATATCCAAAAAAAAGGGGCAAGGGGTAAACCACAATTACCTGAAGACAACAATTCATTGCTGACTCAAGTCGTTGGTGAAAACAATAGTAAACAGCAACCTGGACAGCTTTAGATCTAAGAAATGCTCTTGTCATTGCATCAACAATTTTTGTTGAATCTGCTTTGTCAAACAGATTTTGCTCATGTTGCACAACTTCCATCCTATGCAAAGAATGACTGCGCAACGCATTAATGGGAAACAAAATGGCACATTTTTTCATAAAAAGAATATCCAGTGCATTAATCAAAGACCAGATAGCTCTGCATGCTTCAGAAGCAGCCCTTAGCATGTTGGAAGAACCTGAAATAAGACTCGATCCAGATGTGGCTAAACACAAACATAGATGGTCCACTAAACCCATTGTTTTTGCGTGGTCTAAAATTCTGTTAGCTGTTTCATTCGATGTCTCTTGGCCTGAAATTTGAGATGACTTGAGCACCTGAGCAACTCTAGACAGCATGACTGTAATGCAAGCACTGGATTCATAGAGAACTCTTCCAGATGCATCATTATTTGATGCTACAACCTAAAAATACGTATAATATTAAGTACCAAAAACAAGTTCGAAATACACAATTATCAAGAGCTTTTGCATCTAAGTTATACAAACTAGTATTCAGTCCATATAGGCTGGGTGGAAAAAAGGATGAAAACGGCACAACTTTGATTGAAAATATAAATTATCAAGATGTGAATTTACATGATAGAAAAAGGGTTACCTGAGAATAGATCTCAACAAATTCAACCCAGTGACTTAGATAAGAGCTTGAAGAGCAACTTCCGCCGTTATCTAGCAAAATCTTAGTGATAGAGAAACCCTGCACCGAATAAAATGGCTTAAGCTTGGGAATAAAAGACTGTCGATTATTGTCAAAAACCCATAAAGTAGACAAACCCAGTTTAATGCCTCCCTAGTTAAACTAAGAGCGTCTAGTTTAATTCATGTGCTGGGATTAATGCCTTCTAAAACAATGTGTTACGAGAGCCTAACCAGATGCAATCAGCACTTCAATCAACCAATGCCACAATGTCCTATCATAAGTTATGTCTAATGACAACCCATTTCAATCTATGTCTTTCTTTAGTGGTTTGGCCTATAGTTTTCCTTACTCTCCCTCTACCTCTAACTATTGGACCGTGCTGGCATCTAATTATTACTCTCCTTACTAGGTCTTAGAATTTTAGTTTAAGATCTAATTCAACTCCACAAATCAGTTTGTAAAGCAAAGATGGTTCGAGTCTTACAAAACTGTGTTAGCCATACTCTAGTTGATATTGAATGTCTAACCTAACCCCGTTGAGAACCAATGTCTCACAAGTTGCACTACCCAACACTTCACCCAACCATAGGCTCCCTTTCCAAAAAGCTACCAAGTCTGATAGGACATGATCAAAGCAGTCAAGGAATGAGTTCAATTAAGGCAATTTTCCAACACTAGGGCTTCTACTAGTCTTTTCCTAGATGCTACCTACCCCAATTTTCCCCATACATACTTCTAGAAAAAAAGTCTTCAAAAAACATGGGCTCTCAAGGATGATATTTGGGAGGCAATTGACAAAGAGTTTTCACATTATCAGAACTCAACATAGCTAAAAGGACAAACCCTGTCCAGATGGACAAAACCACTGTCATGTCATCTTAAATATTGAGGCTAAGGAAAGGAAGGAAGGACTAAAGGAGAATAAGGGAGTAATAGTTTCATGGATAACGAGGTATAATACATACGATGTGTGTAAAGTTCAGAGCAATACCACCAATTTATAAATAGAATAACTTATTAATCAGAATACATTGTTGTACGTCTAGTATAAGCCCGAGCTCACTAATACGATGAATAAGACTGCTAGCTCTAAATAAATTTATTAACTCAAGAAACATAAGAAATTATAAACAGCTCCTAAGATCGCTTCTTCAACAATTACTAAGATTGCTTCCTAAATTATATGACTAGTAAACTAATTGAATCCATAATAGATTATATTCCAAAAAAACTTCCAAGATATTCACACAGACTGAAATATTCTAACACGCATCAAAGAAAAATACTATAATAGATGTCATTTTCATGTACCTTTGCTATCATGTCAGTAACTTCAGAGGACTTAATGGCAATAATGGATCCAGTAAACACAAGAAGCTCTCTTATTAATTCATCTATTCGTCCACTAGAATTGAAGGCACCAGCTGCAACTAGGTTTGAGAGAATCCTCAATGACTGATTTGATTGAGGAACATCTTGATCACTGTACATTACTCACATGCAATTAGACTTCAAAGATAATTAATTATAAAAATTATGTACTCGAGCCTAAAAAGCAATAACTTTTAATTTAAAGGTTACTGAATTGCTGAAAGTGTTCTAAACTGTAAATAACTATAACTATTTATATATATATATATATATATATATATATATATATATATATATATATATAAGTCCACTTGTCAATCAATATGATTTATTTTATTTTTATGTAGAAGATAAAGAGAGAATAGGACAACACTACATGAAATGAAAAGCCCAAAAAACACTAGACTCTGAGTTTGCATTACCATTTCAAAAATAAAAGACAATGATTTAGTCAGAAACAATGCAAACTTAAAAGGGTTTATGTGATGCAGCAGTACTCTGCAAATCATATAGCACTTTACATCCTTCGCAGCAAACTACAACTGAGAAGATAATTACCAAAATAGAAAAAGTTAAGTTACATAAAACCTTTCAACAACTCATTTATGACGATACCCCGCTGAAAATACCCAAGGTAAGACAAGAGAGGTCTTAGGAAGACATAAAAACAACATGGTACTGCTGGCACAAAATGGAAGCCGAGTACATTACATACTATTTGCCTAGAATAAAAAATAAACTAAAATGTCACATAGAACCTGATAGAAAAAACGTCTCCATGAGGATTTCTAGAAGAGAAAAAATAAGAAAAAGAAAAAGTAATGAGTTTCCCCAAAAGCTAAAATTAACTTATACATATGTTAAAATATAAGAACTTAGAAAAAGTAGACGAGAGAGTTTCTACAAATTTGCTTATACATAAGCTAATTTTAACATATTAAGAAACATATTTCAGTTTTTTCTTATTTTTCTTTCTTACAGGTCCTTGTAAAGAAGTTTGTCCAAACATACTTATAATTAAGAACAACATTTATAAACTAAGGCTGTTTCAATTAATTAGTTTTAATAAAAACACAAACATTAAACAGTTTTACAATGATTACCAGAGAACTCTGACAGTCTGACATACAAAAGCAGGCAATCAAGGAAGTGAACTAATAACTACCAACCAGCAAACATTATCTGGCTGGTCTTGCAAGTACCAAGAAGAAAAAAACAAAGAAAATGGAAACAGCAATTATCTATGGCTCTTGGCCCCGTCAACGTCCAAACACAAACTAAGTCTATTTCAAGTAATTAGTTTAAAAATGCAACATTAAAAAGTTTATAGAATGACTGCTAGAGACCCTCTGACAGCCTGACGTACAAAAGCAGGATATCAAGGAAGTAAAATAGACAACACATGATTTACTTAACTAGAGAGAGAGAGAGCATGTTGCAAATTTGTGATTGAATTTTTAAAACTATGCGAAAAACATTATACATTGAGCAGAAATACAATAAAACCATGTTTTGGAAGGATAAGAAATCGATAGCATTTCTACATTCAAAGTCAAAAACAATACTTCCCCCTTCTGAATATTATAATGAACAAAATCTTAAAAGAAAAGTTACAACGAGTAAACTCCAGATATTAAAACCAACTCAACATTTGATGAGATTCAGGAGGATTTCATATGCAAAATAGAAGTTTTATTTGAAGTATGAAATTCATATATACCTGCAAATATTTTGAGATCCTTTTGACCATTTCTTCAGTGGTAGCAGAATATGTCCCAACGCTTCATTATCTTGACCAATTATTTTTGCACTTTTGACTGTGCGAGAGTTATTTTCAAGTCTGTCCAATCTTTGGCAGCCTATCCAGAAGTATTTACGTCAATCATATTACAGGTGTTCGTGTAAATAGAGAATAATAATCGAGACATTTGAAAATTCATTTCAGAAAGTTAACAGAATAGAAATTGTAATTCAAGTTCATAGATCCATCCTTAAGAACAGATCACTAAAGTCCCTTACTGGATTCATACGAAAGTTATGCATACATCCATTCCCCAGAAAAAAAAATGGTGAATAAAAGGCGTCTCAAGAAGAAATTCAAGTATAATACACGTGTACGAAAAAACATCAAAAAAAAAAACGTCGATGTTTGAACAGCACAAGCTTTTACAGCTTCTACAAATTCATTTGTATGAAAGGATACAGCTCCAAAGTAAGTAATTGGAATGGAGAGTGATCATAATGACAATTTTAACATTTTGTATTAATATTATTTTGCAATGTTAGTTTTGGCTTGAGGAGAGTCTTAGAATATAATTAATATACTTAGTTTAGAACTGGTAAATGCGAAGAATATGTGAGTTTACACAAATTCAGAAAAGCAAGAGAACCCATAACTTCGAGGAAATCTCTTTTTCATTAGCCAGGAAGCTCATTTATAGGCTCAACATCATATATTAGACCAAAACCAAAACCATACCCATAATTTAGTTCTTGAATTTTTCAGTGTATGCGGAATTCAATCAATTCCTTTAGACGGAGCATACATGTTACCTCTGTTCTCATGAGCACCCCGAACAAAACAGAACATAATTACATCAACAAAAAGCTCGCCATACCAATTTAAATTTAAATATTAGATTAAAAATTCTTTTATGTAAAGAGGAAACGTTAATGACATCCTAACACATTAAAATAGAAATGTCACAACGAAGGACCATTTGTAATTCTAATTTTTTTACCTCTTAATTAAAATAACAAAAGTGCAATAACCCTATTTTTCATAACAGAATGCACTTGGAAGAAATGTAACAAAATATAACAGGAATACCAGTGGTTGGAAGTTCAGAAACAAGATTGTGTTTCTCCCAATAAAAAATGATATTTGCATATACTGCACAATAAAGCAAACAGAAGTACCTGACTCTCCGATATTTTGATTTGAAAATCCCGGGGAATCATCAAGCACTGAAGAGTTAGTTCTGTCTATATTATGACCATTTAACTGAGCTTCACTCTGAAGCGGTGAAGCAATATGCCCCTCCATACCTGCCATGTGATTGTTTTTGCCTGTGACAAAATAAACATTACAATGAAGGGAAAGAAAGTAAAAAGATTTAGGCATATTTCGATTGTACTTTATCAATATATACGACTAAGGTAGGTACTGTCATTTTGCAGTACTAGAAGTGGCTGAACCTGTTGGAGTTTGAATGGTTTTCCCTTCAACCATCCGTTCAGCTTCACTGCGCATGCGTGAACCATTTATCTCTCGCAATTCCTGAAGTTTCAATTCATGTTTTATTAAATTAATTAAGATATCGACCAAGTTACACATTGTGGAACAATCTAACACTAACCCTGGCCTCATGTTCATCAGAGGTTTCCTTAACAAATGGATGCTCAAGAAGAGCCGGCCAAGTTAGACGACTTTCCGGTGCCTACTTGAAATAATTTCAGAAACCAAAGCATGTTAACTATCATTGTAGATCAAAGTAAAATAAAGCAACGTGGCAATAAAAAAAGGGATACATTCACCAGTGAGTTACCTTGTTAAGCAAACCCTTTAAAAAGCTTTTGAAATTTGGACTCATGCGATCAGGATATTTAACAGGATCCTGGATTATTGAACTAGTGATCAGGCCCACCCTTCAGTACTAATAAATATACACAAGTGATTAAATAACAAAAGTAACGCATTTGGGAAATGTACCTTGACAATGTGTCTGATGAGAGCATATACAGAATTTGTGTAAAATGGTGGTTGGCCAACAAATAACTCATACCTGTTGTAAACATGAAAATTAACAAAACACCATACCATAACTACTAGTAACACAACGTCATCATTCAGATCACTCTTGGAAAGTGCAACAGATCTGGAATATTCATACTACACGAGGGTAAGGTGAAAAAATGGTTGAATATTACATACAAGAAGCTGGGGAAAGTATCTTCTGCTAGAACAAAACAAGAAGTTCTGTCCAAAGAATGGCATAAGTATATGACAAATAGAAAGGATTTCAAACGAGAAACCAAGAGTTGCAAAGGAAAAAACACTTAGGACAACTTCATAGCAGCCATCTCTGACTACTCAGTAAAAACCAAAAAGCAGCAACACATCAATCCTCTCTTCCTTTTCCCTAAATATCTTTTCACACTTAGCCTCTTGTTATACAACTAAAGAAAGGAACCTAAATAGGTACTCAGAATACATCTATATGGCAATTGTATTCTCCATCCATGAATGTATTCAGCAAAATACAAATGGCCAATGTAAATCTTGTAAAGGGATCTGCTATAAAGAACTTAAGCATTAGGCCAGATATAAATGAACAATCGACCACAATCACAATAAAAAGTCCATTAATAGATGAAGATAAATAGAGAGACCCAACATACAGTATGACGCCAAGAGACCATAAATCTACAGTGTGGTTGTAAGGTTGTTCACGTACAAGCTCTGGAGCCATATATAACGGAGTGCCTGTAAAACATACTATGTCTAAATATCTGCACACTATAGAACTATCCTCAAGTATAAATTGCAGTGAAGATTCAAAAAGTAACAAAATCAATACTGATCAGCCAAACCTTTTATTGATCGCAAAACAACTGTATTTGTGGACATTGCACGTGCAAACCCAAAATCACAAAGCTACAACATATTCATCAGAAAGGGAAAAAAATCACATATTAGACCATTTTCCAATGTACTCATTTGCAGGAAATTTGAATTAGCTTCTCATGGGCTCAAAAAAGCATTTATTTACAGCTTCCAACGACAAATTTTTGAGAAAAAACAACAAATATTTACATTAAAAAAGTTGAGCCAAACATGCACAAAGTGCCGCCAAGGAGGGAAATGTGTTATTGGAATGATGTGCCGTACTATTGAATGAAACAAAGCTTAAACTCGGTTACAATGTAAACCATGACAATAGATAGTGGATTAGTGGCAAAATTCTACTATATCAAGCTATAAAACAACATTTAAGTGCATGTTTCACCATGTGAACAAACTAGCAGTTAAATAAACCTTGACAACAGATCCAGCACCAATTAGAATATTTTGGGGCTTCATATCGCGATGGATGATCCGATTGGAATGCAAATAGTGTAAAGCTTTTACCTGCATAACCCAAACTAAAAATGAACTTCTTCTATGATATAATATAATATTATATATATATATATATATATATATATATATATATATATAGCGCACACATATTCATTTAAAGTATTCGTCTGCGTTTTTCCTCATTGAAAGTTATTAAAGAAAGAGCAAAGATCACTCAATAAGAGGAAATACCAATTGCTTTGCAATTGCTTGAACTTGGTCTTCCGGAAGGCACTTATCATCTTCAAGAATCTCAAATAGCTCACCCTGCAAAATAAAAACAAATTCTCAGCCTGGCAACATTTATATTGAAAGTTCTGTTCCACTATCAGCTACCTTAGTATACTTAGATCACCAATTAATGGGTAAGTGTTAACTTCCAGATACTGAAGTATCAGTTTGTCAACTGAAAATATAGATGATTACTTGTGCAAATTCTGTAACGACACAAAATTCTTGCGGGCTTTCAAAGGAATCAAGCATTTGAATAATATTTCCATGCTTCAACTTTCTTAAGATCTGCAAAGTTTAAGGATATCAAATGTCACCAGTCAGCAGAAACATTTGAAGTTAGTTATTAATTACCATATTAATAAGTAGCACCAACAATAACAAGAAAACCTTTATGCACTACAAGGTAAGGTCAGGTACATTCATCGATTAAGTAAATGGGCAGTACATCAACAAATCATTTAAAAAAACTGAAATGGTTGTTTCTACTAATGTTACCTCATGATTTAACTGTAACGACACAAAATTACAACAGATATTATAATTAAAATTGAAAAATAGTATAAATTAACAAGAAGCTTCTTGACAAAATACACCTGATGATCATACCTCTGAGGCAACATGTTTGTTCAAAGCCAAATACTTTTGACACTATAATGGGGACAAAAGTGGAAATTCACGCCCCAAAACAACAAGCTACACAAACTCCATGACCAACGCTTCTCAAATTTTTTAACAACTAGAAATCCATAACAATGAGATTCAAATAGTAAAAAAAGTATAAAAAAAAATGAATCAATCACCTCGATTTCCTGCCTTAAATTGTGAATATCCTTCTCAGTTTTCCCGTGCTTCATTATGAACTTCATTGCAACGGTCTATTGATAAGAGAATCGAAAGTAAGATAATTATCGCAAAAGATCGACTCAGGAAAACCCTAATCAGAAGAGTAGCTTACCTGCCCCGTGTGCTTGCGCCTTCCCTTGTATACCTTCCCGAAGGAACCCTCGCCTACGAGTTCAATCACGTGGTAGTTTTCGACGCCCATTGTTGAATTCGAAGTGTGTAGAGAGAGAAGGAGAAGAAAGAAGAACAAGACTATTTTGGAGATGTTCAAAAGTGGAAGAGATTTGAGAACGTTGCAGAACGGAGAAGGAGAGAGAAGAGAGCAGAGAAATTCGAATTTCTTTTCCCGCTCCACTCTTTCCGATATTTATTATTTATTAAATTAAATAAATTATTAATTTTATCAAGAAAAAAAAATTAGTCGAACAAGTTTAGTAAAGTTTAATGTGTTAGATTATAACCATGGTAGACTATTAGATTCTGTTATCCATGGTAGATTTTATGGAAAAAAAAAATTATAGGACAACAACAAAGTTCAAAATAATTTGTTAGAAGTTATAAGTAAAAAAATAGATAATTTATCAGCAAATAAAATATATTTAGCTTTATTTTTTAGTAAAAATGTATTTTTAAAACGGGATTTCTTTCCTGCTTAGTTGCATTTTATGATCATATTAGGTTTATATGCAATTAATTTATTTATTTATTTATTTAAAAATAAATAAAAGATTATTATTAAGGAATATTCAATTGTATTAGTTAAATATCAATTAATTAAGAAGATAAAACTTGTGCCGAGTGAAACAGTCAAAGTAACAGACCATCAACGGTCATATTAATTAATTAATACCATAAATAATTAATTAATACTAAAATTAAGAAGATAAGATAAGACATTTAAAAAAGCACGGTGCAAACTGCACAATCCTAGTCAAGTAACAGGGAAAATTTATTAATTAAAGTAAAATTTGGGAACAGATGTAAAAACTTGTACAACTTCCTATATATTTTGGTTAGTAAATAAAAAAAATATGTAATTAACACAGTTTATATTATTGTTGAAAAAAAAAAACTGTTTCCTTCGTTTTTTCTTTTACAACAATATTGACATCAATTTTTGTATGATTAATTAAAAAATAATACTCTTTCAAATTGTTTAAACTTATACTAAAATTTAGTTATACATAAAAACTTTGCTTTAGATATCTAGAATTAGAAGGAATTTCAGAAAAATTATTTATGTTTTTAGCCCATAAATTATAACATAATATTTGAGTTCAATTCGACCACATCTTAATAGGTTAAATAAGTTAGCTTACTTTAATTAAAAAAATACAACTATAATTTTTCCTTCAATCTAACATTTTTAAAAATTTTGATTTTTCTCATTTTAGACAATAAATAAATCATTCATTTCAAAAACTAAATCATAATTCTAAATAAAATATAAATAAGTTTGTTTTGTTATGGGTGTGGTTTTGCTCACCAATCCAACTCACCACAAGTTCAATCCAGATGAATTGGATTCTTAGTGGGTCAGGTCCAATTTTGACTTGTAGTGAAATTTGCAACAAAAAAATTAACCCAACCTGGCTTGAACCCGTGGTGGGTCAACTTAGCTCACGGGTTTTAACTCATTTTGATAACTCTACCAAGAATCCAACAGCTAAAGCCAAAATTGACATAATACAAACAACAAGGAATGCATATGGTTGCCTATTATAGGAATATAAAAGCATTGTGGGATGAACAAGCAAATCCCACAATGTAAATGTGGGATGCAATGACCAAACTTGGGAAATAGATAGAAGAAGAAAAATTCATTAGTTCTTCATGGGGTTGATGATGAAAGCCATAGAACAACATGGTCAAATGTTTTGGCAATAGATTCATTGCCCTCATTAAATCGGGTATATGCCACCATGGTGAAAAAAGAAATGGTGAAAGTGATCACTAGGTTTAAAGAAAAACGAGGAATGATGATGGGAATGGTTGTGCGAGCGGATACCAAGAACAAGTTGCATAATGAAGCAAAAGAAAAATAAGTTGTGTGCATGCATTATGGAAGAACAGGACATGACAAAAGCAATTGCTTCGAGATCATTAATTATTCAGAATTGTGATGAGAGGGGACACAAAATGAAAGCAAAAGTAGGGAATGAAATTAACACAAAAGAGGGTCCTCCCGAGGGAAAGGAGGAAAGGATCATGTCAATGTGGCGCATACTGGTGTAGTTAGTAGTGACTTGAGGTTAAAAACAAAAAAAAATCAAAAGTAGTTGGACTGAGTAATGAGCAATGGCAGGTTTTGGCAGCTATGTTGAATTATCGCAAGGCAAATGAAACTAAAAAGATGACCAGTAAGAAAGCATGTGACTAGTGGATTGTTGATAGTGGTGCCTCTAACCATATGACAAGAATGGTAGAAAACTTGGGAGAGTTGAGCCTTGGAACGTTGTTTATGGGACTGCCAAATGGTGAATTGGTGTTGGCAAACAAGGAAAGATAATTTTCCCTTAATGGAGGACTGAAACTCCAAAATGTCCTAAATGTCCCGAAGTTGAATTGTAATATGATCTCAGTATCATAATTGACAGATGAAGCAAAATGTATAATCCATTTTATTACTAATAGGTTTTGTGCAATGTATGACCACACTTCAAGGCCTCTATCGTGTCATCCACTATCGGGCCTCTATTAGACCACCTATTAATGTCTAGTTCCTTCTTTTATATGTGTATACCTCGTTGCGAGGAGGGTGTGTTGGAGATCCCACATTGACCAGAGATGAAATGAGTTTATAGTATATTACAAGTCGATTTTGTGGGATAGAGTTAGACTTAAAGTTCACTTCTTAACATGATATTAGATATGTGTGGTTGAGCCTTTATAGTGAAGTTTGTTGCATTTATTGTTTCACCCGCTATTGAACCACCCATTATTGTTTAGTCCCACACTTGAGATGTATATACCTCGGCATGAGATGTGTGTTGGAAGTCTCACATTGACTAATATAAGGCTGATATATATATATATATATATATATATATATATATATATAAATAAGTGGATGCAAACACTATTTTATAAGCCGATTTTGTAGGACTGAGTTAAATTTAAAGTTCATTTCTTAACATGACATCAAAGTCATCATTGTTGGATGGGCTTATCATGCCACCTACTAATGGGCCGCTATCAGATCATCCGTTATTATTTAGTTCCACGTTCGAGATGCATATATATCGACGTGAGAGGATATGTTGTAGATTACGTATCGACTAAAGATAAAACAACAATATATAGGTGTTTACAAACTTGACCTTACCTTCCAAGCTAGTTTTGTTAGACTGAATTAAATTTAAAGTTCACTTCTTAATAATAAGCTAATTAAATAATGTTCTAGATACGATTCTAGCAAATATAGTAATTGTAATGCACATAATACAATCTATTAATAATAATATTCAAAAATAGAATAAAACAAAATATAAAAAGTGAAGAAAAAAAAACATGTTTCTTGTACATGTCGATAAGTTTGACAAATTCCATGATTATTCGTATAGAAAGTGATATCTTAAAATCATTTTAAATACTTTTATATTGAAAATTTAATAAATATGTTAACTTAAATTTTAATATATTTATTTTAAAGTTAAGGATTAAATATGTTTTTTGTTTATAAAGTAAGATATAATAAAATTGGAATTCGTCATTTTTCTAAACTTTGAAACAATTTTGTTTTCAACTCTAACAAAATAATATATATAGTCATTTTAATTTAATATATGAATTTTTTTACATGTTAAATAACATTTAAAACTATTATTTTAATTTTTTATACTATTTAACACATCTTGCTATATAAAAGTTAACACGTAAAAAAAATTAATATAATTAAGTTAAAATAAATTTACTATTTTTTAAATTTGGAAACCAAAATATAATATTAATTGCACATATAAATTCAAAAATTAAAAATATATTAAACACTAAAATTAATAACGTTAATTAACGTGTCTTATATCGATACATAAACAAATTTCTGACAAAATCACTCGTCTATTCCTATGTTAATTTAAGTAACTATTAAAATTTAAATTAATGTATTTATTATATCTGACAAAGATCATTGTATATTAATGTTAATTAAAGTAATTATTAAAATATAAATTAATATACTTATTAATGTTGTATTTATTGTATTCAATACTTTCGTAATTTTTATTTTATTGTCAGAAGCGTTTCCAAACTAGTTTCTTTCTTACCTCACTTGCTTGCATTTCAAACTTTAACTCCTCTGAGTCTGCACCAAAACCAGCCTTCTTTTTGTTATAAATCAAAGAGAAACAAAGGCACAGAGTGGGAGAGAGATCAATATTGGTTTTTCAATCTCTTCTGTTTCATTTTGAGGTACCATAGTAAATGAATAATGAATGATCACAAACTCCACACACTTCACTTTTGAAGCATTTGTTTGGTTCCATAATCTCAAAGTTCCCCTCTTACTCTTTTCTTTTATACTTCACTCCATTATTGTCTTCTCCATCTCTTTCACCCCTTTTGTAGTTCATTCAAAGTGAGAACCTTTCAGTTTTTATTTTTTATTTTTTCCCTGTCCATTTGCTTTTTTGCTGTCAAGGTTGTATTTTTCTGTTCAGGGAATTCTCTATTCATTCGGTTCTTAGAACCCTTTATCTGTTTTGACCCCTTTTTATGTTTTCTGATTATTGCTTTGTGATTGATGCTTGTACGGTACTTTGTTATTCCATGCACCAGGATATACCAGTCATGTTTCCCACAAAACTAGAACTTGGCTTGTTATTTACATTCTCTGCTTATGTGAGTTACAAAAGGAAAAAGGAAAGAAGAGAACAAGAAAACAAGAGAAATTAGGACATTTTGACACTTTGATATATTCTTGTGTATGCTTAAACAATTTATTTTCATTGGCATGCATAAGGACATTAAGGGCACCTTTCAAAGATTAATGAACATAGAAGCATGCACCTATATAATTCTATATGATGCTTTTTACTCCAATCACTGCCTTTATGCTATCATCACTAGGCACATGTCACTTGCTGTGATAACTAGTTATATCAGCAACCTCACTGGTTTTCAACTAGTTATATGTTCCCTTTCTGACTAGGCTCTCATTTTTCATTTGATAAAAGCATTTATAACATAACCAGTGATTGTATATGTTCTTTCCTGCAGAAGCCATCCAGAAGAGGAGCTTGCAGCCAACGAGATTCTTTCTGTTTTCTGCAGGCCCGTTGAACTCTGCAACATTATTCAGTGACGTTCTATGTCAAATGTACTATATCTATCTTATTTGCTAAAATGATCTGCATTGTCATAATTTTGTGTTTTTGTTCCTATCATTTGATTTAGAATATGTATGAGGTACTGAGTTTACTTTATATTCTTGGTGCATAATTGTCTCTTAAATTTTCTGGTTTTTGAAGATACTGGGTTGCTGATAAACTATTAATTATGATATGTTGTATTGCTAATATAATTGGTTTTCGCTATGCAGCCAATATTCCTTCAGAGATGCTTGCGCCACAAGATAGAGGCGAAGCACAAGAGGAGGTAAAAGTTATAATATATGTAGACTTTCTTCTCCAACTTGCTTTCTTTTATCAATTGACATCAGTTACATGCTTCTGTCCATGATTTTATATATGCTATGTTCAGTTTAAAATTAATTAGAAGATTCTTTTAGTCAAGTTTCTGTGTGTTATTGTGGAAATGAATATTTTGTGATTCAGATAGAGACATGAATTTAATACCACATGTGAAGCTTGGGAATGGAGAAACAAAAAAAAGTGTTTTCTTACCATTATCACAAATTTAGAGGCAACTTAAGTCTCTGATAGGAAGAAGAGGTGTACTTGGTTGAAAGATCAAGTTTCAAAACTTACACTTGGATGTTTAGATTTTTTATGTGATTCTAAAATGAAGTAGGATCAGGAGTATTATTTCAAACTGTTATATCAAGCGTATCTAACTGATCTTAAGAGCATATTTAGCAACCGTGTTCCTTCGGTCTTGATGAATTTCTTATTTCTTGTTTTAAGAGAAGGAAAAATCTTGTTCTATTCGAGATGATGAAGATTAATTAAGTTTCTTATTTTTGTTCAAACTTTGTGACTCCTTTCTTTGCTTTATTGTGGTGTTTGCTTTAATTTACAGTAATCCAATGAGACATTGTGTTCATTCTGTTTTATCAGAATATAATTTAGTAAATGTAAATACTGATTTTGATATGCTAATGGCGAAGAGTCCATGTTCTTTATTTTTCAAGTTATTTTTGGACCCAATGTCTTTGGACTTTCTTTTAGGGTTTTTTAGGTTGCTTAAACATTTGTGCCTATATATTGGGACACCAAATACATTTGTAGACACTTTTGTTGATCATTATATGAAATTAGTTTTCATTTAACAGATGATTCTCTTGGTTATTTGGTTATTGTTATAGAACACTGGTTCTTATCAAAGATTGAATTCTTTATGGCGAATCTTCTTCCTTGACGTGTTAATATACTAGATTGTGATGTCATTCATCTCCGTCTTATTTTGTGTTCTTCTTATATATCTTTTGGTATTATGTGATTTATTTAATCTATTTCATAGAAAGAATCCAAATTCAGAAACAATAATAATTTTTTCCAAGGATCGTATCACATTGTTTTCATCCTGTTTTATCTGAATATAATTTAGTAAATGTAAATACTGATTTTGATATGCTAATGAGATATTTTATTTGCATAATGTAGAATACAAATGACAGTTTGCTTAAAGAAGATTATCACTAATGGGAAAAGTGTCTTTCCTATGTATGTCTGTCTTGCTAGGCGGGTTACTGATAGAGGAATTTCAACGGTAGGAACATAGCTTCTTAAAATCTGATTCAGTTTCTATTCCTTACTCTAATCGGTTTCTTACTTCTTAGTGTAAAACTGTATGACAATAGCTTTTTGTTTTTTAACTCACCAAAAACAAAAAAGGATAGGGTTGTTTATCATATCGGCCGCATTTTCGTCTTCCGAGGTGATGTTGATTTGAATTCTGCGGTCCAAGTAAAGTTTACACTTCCAGAAATGAATAAGTTAGCGAAGGAAGCTATATCTGACACAATTGATCTCTTGTTTCTCAGCGCAGCCACCGGTATGTATGTGCTATTGTGATTGAATTGTGATGAAAGTATCCGCAATTTTTCCAAGTTCCTTATAGTGACTATTTACATGCAGTTGAGGACTCAAATTTATCAGATGGAGCTAGTTCAAACTTGCCGCCTTTGGATCTGAATCATCGTCCTTCAGGTGAATATGAGATGATTTTTGAGCCTACAACAAGAACTCTAGACCCATGATCTGATCTATATATACTGATAATTAGGTCAAGTACTACTAATATAGTATAACTACTAAACATAGTTACCAGATTTGCAATATTCTCTAGTACATGACATGCAACCTTATGAAGTTTTGCCATGCTACCAATAGTGACATATTTCTACATTTCTAACCATCAAAGTGAATATTGCTTCATATTTTGAAGGTTACTAGTGTTGACATGATTTCCACATCTCTAACCATTATCAATATTGTTGCCTGGCTAATACTATACAATAGAACAAGATGTAAGAAGTTCAGCTAAAATTAAAGTCATTCCCAAATTTTATAAACACTTTAGTTCACAATATATTATACAAACCAGATAAGATATCCTAAATCCTTAGATATTCAAACAGAAAATTTAAGATAATATGATCAATGTTTTGAAGAGCAAGTTGGCAATTTCCTGCCATGTGATTTGATTATACTCAACAAGAACTAAAACTTATCCAAATGCTTCAAACAGAAAATAAACTTGGAAATTCGATAAACCTAGAAAATATATTTAATGTTGGTGAGTCACAACCAACTTAACTCATCATTGGGATGATTGTTGGTGGTGAGAGAAGCTAAGACATGTTGAAAAGTTCCACATTACATACATCAATTATTGGGGTGCAGTTCATATAGTTCTTGGGTTTCTTCACTTAATGTCATGTGAATTTAAAGATAAAATCTATCACTATTAGATCCTATGTTCAAATTTTGTTGCCTTTTCAGTTTTAAGATAAAATCTAGCATGGTATTAGAAACAGAAATTATTAAATTATGGAAATCAATAAACACAATGAACTGGAAATAATTCCAAGGAATAATTTCTCAATAGGTTAACTAACATTGTATTATCTTCAAATCGTGTAAGATCCTCAAATACACTGTAACATATTTTGTTGATGAATGGTAGTAATAGATTAGTTTTCCCCTAAATGTTTTTTTAGTACATGATGGAATTTGTTCTTCATTTTGTGCTTGACAGCTGAAGAGTACTGTCTCTTGGGGAAAATAACTTTAAAAACACTTTATGGGACTTGGAATTATTTTCCTACTTTTCATATGGGACGCCGAACTGACTTTTGCACAACTGTGGATTTGTTTCCATGTGTTCTGAAGGTACGATGATTAACACAATTTTTTTTTTTGTTTGCGGAGAAAACACTATCATTACTATGCTTCCTTTTATACAATTTACTTATAGGATATGATATGATATGATATGCATGGCACTATATTTTTGGTCTAATAATCCATTTCAAGCTTTGTTATCTATTCTTCATGGTTCCATAGATGTACTAGTTCATAACTTTCCTTATGTTGCAGTCGAATTTTCAAAATGACGGTTCAAAAGTCTCCATTCAAGTTCCATCTAATTATGAAAATATGGTTAGTTCTAGCTTCAAAGTCATTTCTCTTGCATCAAGAAAATCACACACCTAAACTTCATAATAGACTTGGGAACTGATTCAGTGATTTTTTTCTGGGAAAAATCATGTATTTTTAGTTAATTTTGCTCAATTTTTAACTGACTTATATATATATATATATATATATATATATATATATATATATGTATATATATTTTTTTTTTTTAAAAATTAAATTTTGTTATTAAACACATGAAGATTAACTAAAGTTACGTGACTTTCCCCAAAAAAAAGTCACTGGAATCTGTCCCCAATAGACTTAGATATCAAATGGGGAATCAATTGTATTGACTGTTGTTTGTTTCCTTCCTTTTGTTTGTATTTCTGAAGAGCGTATCAGAGTTACATGTCCAAATTTCTGCTGAAGAGTTTGGGTCCAAAAAGAAATCTTCCAGGCCTTTCGTGCTCTGGGAGTGAAGTTTTCTCCTCATCATTTCTCATATGATCGGGTAAATTGTTGGACTTTGACAAAATCTCAAAAAGGAAACACCGACTTGGATATCATTTCAATTTGTTGCCCATGCAGTTACTCTTCAACTAGTTTTTTAGCAACTTAGGCTTTGTCTATTTTTCTATATGGATGGTTTCATGTTGAAGATTCTGGATTATTTCTTCATGCCTATAGTTACAAACTATGCTTTCTGAGATTCATAGCTGAATGTTTTCATAGTTATCAAAACACAAAAGTGGTGCAAAGTAGCCAATCCTAAAACTGTTTCTGCAGGATATTGCTGGTAGTGACATGGTCACTATATGATTCTGAATTAAAATAATACATTATATTAGACTTATATATAACTGCTTAATGGGAGTTTGTTGAAAGAGCATTCAAAAATGAGTTTTTGCTGCTGTTGACAGTTGTTGAAAGCCTTGAATATTTATGTGATTTCTGGTGCAGTAATGGGATTGAAACCAAAGTGAAATGCTGTGAGTGGTTTTGTTTTCACTTCTAAATTAAGGCTGCATTTCATTTTTTTACCTTTGTATCAGTGCATTTCATTTCAATGCATGATTTTTCTGATTCCCCTTCCGAATTTCTTAAGAAGCATGAACCTGATTTTTCTAAGAGCAATTGCTTCTTGTACTCGTGCTTTCTTGGCACATCTCCCTCTTGTGAAGATCAAAATGATCTTTTAAAGTTCTTGTATTATTTTGAAAAGTATTGTTTGAAAAACGTTAAGGCTTTTTGGATTAAACATTCCGTAAACATTTTGCAAAGGTATACTTAGAAATGAGAATTTTGAATAACATAAGAAATGTTGATTTCATAGTTGATTTTTAACTACTCTCGACTGATCATTCTAAAGTATTGTATGATAAAATTTTGGTTAAATTTGTTTTTACTCTTTAAACTTGGACATGAAATTGAAATTTGTCTTTTAATTAAACTTTGATACATTTTGATTTTCAAACTTGAAAATTAAATGAATATTGTCATTTTGGTATAACAACTTTATTTTTTATATAGGTGTTAAATAGTGTTCAAAGTTGTTATTTGAGTTAAAAAGTGTCAAATGGTATAAACTTAACATGCAGTTTAATACATCAAAAAAGTTTCACACATTTGAGTTAGAATGATTATTTCTATTCATTTTTAAAATTTAAAGACCAAACTATATCAAAATTTGAAAGAGGACAAATTTCAATTTTTGATCTAAGTTTAAGGACTAACAAATATTTAACCCTACAAATTTAATTCTCAACTAATGTTTTTGAAATGATTTTAAAATATTTTGGAATGTTGATTTCCTAATTTTTGAAATGTTTTATCTGGAAAACATTTTGAAACGCTTGTCATGAACCGGCAACTTTCATTCCAAAGTGTAAAATTGCCCATTATCATAGGCTTACAAGTCAAGCACCTGCATATTAACTATTTGAGTTATGTATGGGTCTCATATGGTATGAATCTGTGTATAAATTGAAAGTTTCACATTTATTAAAAACATAAAAAATATAAAAATTAACATTTAAGAAAGAAAAAGTCTGAAAGATATATGCTCGATTTTCAGTCTTTTTGTCAGTGTTACACAGGCAAGCGATTACCATTTAAATATAAATGGGAGCCATATGTCTGAAGATTTACTATTTTGTAGAAATAGAGGGCTTTCTAGCATCATTTTTAAAATGTTTTCTTATTAAAATATTGTAGAAGAATCAATATTTCATAATTTACTAAGCTTATTTCGTAATTAATACATTTATGATGAAGTGTTTTGAAATGAATACATAAAAACCAATTCCATTTTAGATTTGCATATGTAAGAATTTAAAAAAGGTGATTTCCGCATGAATTTAAGGGACACTGAGTCACTGATGGGAAAGATTTGAAGGTAAACTTTGTTTGTTCGTTCTAGGGAATTTGAAGATAAACTTTGTTTATTTGTGTTTAAAGAATTTGAAGATAAAAAAAGGTAAAAGTTTGTGAGCAATTTAACAATGTGATAGATACAAAAATTTAATAGATTAAAATTTAATATTATAATTTTGTACTTATGATTAAAATTAATAGATATTATATATTATATATTATTATTAATTATCAAAATAAAAAACAGAATGGATGTGTAGAAGAATTAAAATCAAATATATTTCCAATGACATGATGACCACTGGAATCGATTCTATGATCTCAGAATCGATTATCTCCTGAACCAACGTGTCAGAACTTCAGCAACCAAAATCTGTTTATATTCTAATATAACTCATTTAAATTTAATTTTTAGAAAAATCAAATTTATTTATACTAATATTATATATATATATATATATATATATATATATATATATATATATATATATATATATATATATATATATATATATTTTTTTATATATATTATATATATAAAAAAAAAAAAAAAGGAATACCGATCTAATTCGTTATCTTTAGAAGCATATATCTTCACATGGTGTTTTTAAGGTAATTTAATAAAATTGGACTCATCATTATTATGTAATATAAAATCTATTATTTATTTATATAAAAATTACACTTATACTTTTATGTCATTTGACACGTGTTCATTTATAAGGAGTTTATAGTCTTTATAATAGTGAAGTGGATTTTTGTTCTTTCTCTTATAATTGTCCTTGGGAGAGCTCGAATTTCCCGTAGACCTCTATTATTTGTTCTTGCACCCTAAACTTTCAAAACGACCGTTTTGTCCATTTGTCCTTGGCATTTATATTAATACGAAGACTCCATTGTTGTTCCTTGGTGGTGGATCAGGGTTCGTAAAGAGTGTTGATAAAGACCAAGATCTTGAACTTACTTCTCTATGGTAAGTGTTAAGCTCTAGTTTGGAAACCGTTTCATGAAAAAAAATGGTGTTTTCTGACACTAGTTTTGAAAGTCTTTCATATATAGGATAAATCAGAATCTAATTTTTGGATTCTGCTTTTTACAAATTATGTGTTTTGGAAGAAAAAAAATTGTATTCTACAAAATTGTTTGGAATATAATGTTGGATCTTCCGAGACGATCACTGAAATATACAATACCAGTGAGACATGAGTTCAACTCACATATAAAAGATTAACACAGTTCTTAATTTAAAAATTTAAGACAATGAGTCTTCATTCTTATTCAGGTGGTCCGTTAACGACCCGATATCGGATGGAACAGAAAGTCCTAGAAAGCTCGTTAGGATATGCTTTAACTTGATTCTGATACTATGTTAGAAATGAACTTTATGCCTAACTCAATCCCACAAAACCGACTTGTAAGGTGAAATTTGCACCCCACTTATATATATTGTTAATTGATCTTATCTCTAGTCGATATGTAACTTCCAACAATATTTTTACTCAATATGAGACTTAGATTCATACTTGAACTAAAAAATAATAATAGAGACAAAATCCTAATGGATTTGAATTGAGCAATGTGAAGTTATTTTCTAAAGTATTTTTGGATGGCCTAACTCAAATGGTGATTTATGACTTCGGAAATAGTTAATTAAGTCAATTTAACAATTATACGTAGATTAATCTATAAGATGTTTCCACATCACCTAATTTTGAAGGTGATTTATGATTTTCAAAATAGTCAATGTGGAAGACTTATGTCTTGTTAGGTTATGCACAAGATGATAAATATAAAATATTATAAAAAATATTTACAACTCATAGTTACTAAAATAGGAAAATACGAAAAATGGGAAATGATTAATTATGAAATTACTTTGTAGATATTATAAGTGGATAAATACATTAATGGTGGATTCATATCTCTGGGAGATTGAGAAGTAATGAGAAAATCTATGACATAACTAAAAATTTAGTGAAACCCAAAAACATTTTATTTACTTTGAAAGAGCACAATGAAAATAGTCATCACTATAAATTGGTGTACTACTAGAGGTATGCATATAAGATATGTGAAAAAAGATAAAAAACTAAAATATAACAATTAATTTTGTTTATAGATGTATTGTTTGCAGTATTGTTCTGCATGCCAGTAACTCTTGAGGGTTAAGCTGGTTGGTTTTTTTTGTGAAAAAAACACGTCAAAATGGTTGAATTGTGTTTTAAAAGTTTTTTAATTTTTCGTAATGTATAGTTTAATAATATGTTGTTAGACGATATTTTTGGGTTTACAAACGATTTGTAAAAAACTTGTTCTAAAGTTTTGGTTCAGAAATCTCTCATTTATTTTATTATGGTACTACGATAATATATGATGGACAAAGATAGGAGAAAAATATTTACTTTATGATTATTGTACTATTTCATCTAATAACATATACTATACACGTTCATTTCTTAATCAATTAATTAAGTTTTCTTCAAGTTATAAATTAAGTATTATTTTTAGAGCATAGTCACTTGTGGCAAAAACTCAACTTTTATTTGAACACATAATCATTATTGGTTAAAAGTCTTCTGATATTATTTCAAATGCAATTTTTAGCATATATTTTGAAACATAATCATTCCTAACTAATACAAAATATTGTTTGAATAAGTTTTACTCTTGGTTAAGATATACATTGTTTGAATAACAACCACTTCTGACTAAAATACTGATTGTAATAATACAACTACTCTTAACTAAATAATTATGTTTGTAAAAATGTGATAAAAAATATCACGAGTTTATTCACTAAAGAGTGTTAGTGGCTCATGACATATATAAATATATGAACTCCTCTCTAGTTAGTTATATGAACAATGTTTCCTATAAAGCTTTTAAAATTGTAAAAATATTTTAGTAGCCTTTTGATACTTTATAATTGTTCTCTTCTATATCATCTCTTTCGAAGGATAACTTAATATACGACTTGAAAGAAAGAATCATAAAGAATCTCTTTCTAGTAATTTGAGAGTTTTTGAACTCAAATAACTTCATCTTTTAATGTTTAATGAGCGTGGAAGTATAAACGTATTAAATATTAAGAGTAGCATTAAATATCAATATCTTTCTCAAGCAACATTATGATAGTTGGTAAACACTAAGTAAGAAAGCTTTTATTTAAAATAAAGTGAAAATAAAGATAGCAAAATATAGATAGCTAGATCAAAGTTTATATAAGTTTATATAAAAATAACTATTGAATCAAAATAACATTATTAGTTAGCTTTTTAATTGACCTTGATGTACACTTGTGCTTTTTGGGTCATCTAAGTAAACAAAAGACAAAGACATTTCTTGCAACACAAAAATAAGTGTGAAGAATATTTTCAACATAAATTTAAAGGTTGTGTAGGCTTATTGTTTTGTTAGGTATTTCACTTAATATACGAAGTGAAGATGACATGGTGTTGTATTGTTTGTCAAAGAAAACATTTGTACCTACTTGATATGCTTCTTTTCATTAATCATGGTCTTATAAACCAAAGCATATTCATGTTATACTTTTTGTTATGATAAACACAAAATCAAAACTATGAGAATATTGTTGGACCATACTTAAACAATATTGAATGTAGAGTTTGATTGATTCACCAATCTAGAAATATCTTTGTGTATATTTCTTTTTTTCTCATCATGTTATTTTTATTGTGCAGGTTATTTGCAGCTGAAATTGTGTTTTTTAGGAAATAAAATATTAAAAAATTAAATTATATATGTTTTCTATTTTTTTAAATTGTATACTTTTTAATATTTTCTTTAAAAAGTTTTTTTTTATACAAATAAACATAAATATTTTACATTCATATTACTAACTTTTAACTTTACATTAAATTTCTTTTCAAATATTTTCACCTACAATCATAGTATTATTCAATTTTTTTTATAACTTATTGCACAATTTTATTTTTATTACATAAATTATTTTAATCAAATAAGTATATGTTTGTCAAAAATAATTTAAAAAAAAACAAAGAAACCATAATTACAATATTTCATTATGATATTCTTTTATTATTATAATTACAATATATTTAAATTATCTTATTTATTACAATCACTCTTCAATTTTTTTATTCCGAATTAATTTATAAATATTAAATTAAATATATTTTTAAATTTATATTCACATCAATTTATAATTTTATTTAATTTTGTAAAATAATTTATTACAAATAAATATACAAATTTATAAAATCAGAAAAAAACATTGCAAATACTCCTTTCATAAAAAACAAAATTTTAGCAAAACAACCTACAAAATTACGAAAAAAAAATACGATGACAATTTGATATATCTGAAAACGAATTTTTATGTAAAGAGTAAAAGAGTCTATTTTAGATTTTTTTATGGTCTATCCAAATCGATAAAGATTCAAAAATAGTTTATAATAGAACAAAAAAATATAATTATTTAACGTTTTAAATAAATTTGAATAATTATTCATTTATTTAACTGAACATTTCTTCGATAAATTATATTAAGTTTTTGTTAGATAATCTTAATAACCTTTTATTAACAATTCATATCAAACATAAACTAAGATGGTTAATAAGAAAAATAACATTTGATGTAAAATGACAATTTATAACAAAATTTTACATTAAAAATAAACTAACTTATTTCGCCAATAAATTAGATTCGTTATAAATTGTTGAGAAAAAAATGCTCAGTAATATTTTTAGTTTATGATTAATATAAATTGTTAGTGAAAAATGTAGACTATAAATCCTTTATAGAGAAATAATTAGTTTTTCATATTCGTTAAGTTAAACAATTATTATTTAGTTTTTGTGTCCTACATTTTTGTTTAAGTTGAATAGCTAGTTATCATATTCTAACTTTCATTTCACTTGTATTAATGTTAAATAATATGCTTCATTAATATTTGTTTATTTATTTATTTTTGAATTTGGTCTTATTTTTTAATAAGTTAATAAAATATTCGATCAAACTTTTTACTTTTTAAAACTGCAACCCTTGTTAGAATTGTTATCAAACAAATATTAATAAATTTAATTTTCTTATTATATAAACTTATAATCAACCATTAATAACAATTTGTAAAACTATTTATTTAATTTTTTCGAAAATGTCTTAATTTTTAAAATTAAGATACTTGATTGAATATTAAAAGAAAGGGTTACTTTATTTTTAAAATTTTAAAAGTTAATTCCATATGAAAAAGACTAAATGGAAGGAAATGAAAAGATGATAAAACTAAAAGGGTAATAAGTCTAGATAATCTTACATGTTATTAATTAACGAAAATAACGATTTTTGTTTTTAGTTATATTTTTGGATATTATTTTTGTGTTTTAATGCTTTCATTATTATATTATTTTTCTGTTGTATATAATAGTATTTTTTTTTATCTCACAGAGGGCTTTTGTGTTTGAAGTTTCTTACTTACCTCACTTGCATTTGTTTAAGTTTCCCAAACTCAGCAAAAAAATGTGTTTCTTTTGAGTATTAATCAGAGCGATAGAGAAAGAGACACACAGAGAACAACTTTGTTAGATTTTAATCATATTTCGAGAACATTCCATTTTCAATTTCGCGTCTTAATTTTTGGTTCAATTCTGAGGTTCGATATGAAATGAGCGATCACACTCGCAAACTTCACTTTTGGAGCACAGTTTTGAACCAATTTTGGATTCAATTGCTGCCATTTGCTCGGTTCGTGTCAAAGTGAGAACTTTGAGGTTTTTTTCTGTTACCCATTTGGTTTCTTGCTGGCAATATTATTGTATTTTTCGTTTCTTATCATTATGCTTACCAGAAAACCTCTCCTGGACATTCTCTGTTTTTTTGGTTCGTAGAACCCTTTATTTGTTTCTGATCCTTTTGTTTTATGTTCTTTATTTATTTTTCTTGTTTTGTGATCGATTTTTGTGCTGTACTTTGTTATTCCGTGCAACTGGATATGCCATCTTGTTTCCACAATGGGAGACACCTCTGAGGTTTCTTTTTCCCACGATTGGAGAAAACAAGGAGTTGGCCTGTGATTGGATTCCCTGCGCATGTGAAATATTACAAAAAAAAAGAGAGGAGAGTTTGGGAAAGTTTTGTGATTTTGATGATATCTTCATGTTCACGATTAAACAATTTCATTAAGTTTTCACTGTCATCCGCAAGGACATTTGGCCTCTTTCAACTCTTAATGAGCATAAAAGCAGGCACTCTACATTATATGTTACATGGAGTTTTTGTAATTTGGAGCATTTTTTCATTTATAAGCCCAGTGGTTTTCAACTTGATAAAAGAATGATTTTTTTTTTCTCACATGGTGATGTTCAGGTTTTGATGATTGAAATCTAATCCATTTATGTCTTCAATATTTGAATGATTTGTTGTGCCATTTTCGATTGCAGGTTTCTTACTAGCAAGAGAAAATATCAAGTTCTTAAACATTCGGAATTGCAGATAAATATTATATGTATCTGAGACTTGTTTGATAAGAAGAATGCCAGGCATTCCTGTTGCCGCTCGTGCAACCTCGTATATCCTCTTTCAGACAAATACTACCTTTTGTTAACTTTTAATTTTTACAAAAGAATTTTGTAACATAACTAGTAATTATATCTGTTTTTCCCTGCAGAAGCCACCATGATGCTTGTGAACATTTATCTGCGGAAGAGGAGCTTGCAGCTGAAGAGAGTCTTTCAATTTATTGCAAGCCCGTAGAATTTTACAATATTCTCCAGCGACGTGCCATGAGAAATGTACTCTATCTGATTGGCTAAAATTATCTACCTTTGTAAAAGTATTGTCATTATTTTTCGTTCTTTTAGAATGTGCGAGGCATAGGGCTAACTGTATTCTTGTTGGCTCTATTCTCATAATTTTTTCTTTCTATGAACTACTGGGGCATGTTGTATTGCTAATAGAATGTCTCTGTTATGCAGCCATTATTCCTTCAGAGATGTTTGCACTACCAGATAAAGGAAAAACACAAGAAGAGGTAAAAGTTTCGTATATAGTCTTCCTTCTCCAACTTGCTGTCTTTAACAATTGACATCATTTTGTCCATTTGTTCATACTTGCTTAATTCAGTTTAAAATTAAATAGAAAGATTTATTTAGTCATTGTTGACTGCTGAAATGAAACATCTTGTGATTGTGATTAATAACACGTGTGAAACTTGTGAATGGAGAAAGAATAAATGGGTATATGCTTGGTACTATAATAAAATATGGCAACGTAGGTCTTTATATAAAGAAGATGAGCGGACTTAATTGAGTGAACAAGTTTCTACTTGTACGCTAAGATTTTTGGATTTTATGATTCTAAAATGAATTAAGATTAGGATTATCAAATGAAGTAATTCTTGCAGATTTATGGAATCTGGCCTCAACAATGTATTTAGTAAACTTTTTCCTTTTGCCTTAGTGAATTTCTTATTTCTTCTTTTAAGATAAAAAAGATAAATCTAGTTCTGTTTGAGACTGTGATAATTACTTTTATGTCATCCTTGGAATTCCTTTTCTTTCTGTACGCTGGAGTTTGTTTATTCTTTCATATAAGCTCAAACTTTCTGTAATTTCTAGTGATTTCATGTGAGACATTGTTTTCAGTCTGTTTTATGTGAAAATAATTTAGTAATATATAATATATAAATATTGGTTTTAATATGCTAATGAGATATGATATTTGCATATTTAGAATACAAATGACAGTTTCCTTGATGCGGACTATTACGGAAAGTCAAAATGTGTTTCCCATGTCTATCTGTCTTGCAAGGCGGGTTTCTGATTATGGATCTTCAAGGGTAGGAATCCTGCTTCTAATAAGTTGATTCAATTACGATTCCTTAGTGTAAAATGCTGTATATCTAATAGTTATGTTATGACTTTTGTTTTACTCACCAAAAAAAAAAGCAATCTGCCGTGTATCGAATCGGTCAAATGTTCATCTTTCGAAACTCCCCTGGAATTGATTTAAATACTCAAGTCCAAGCAAATTTTACTCTTCCTGAAGTCAACAAGTTAGCTGATGAAGCTAGATCTTGCTCACTTGATATCTTGTTTGTCAGCACTGCCACTGGTATGTATACACATATGTTTTTCAACTGTGATGAAAAATTCTATAAATTTTGCTGTGTTCCTTATTATGACTATTTACTTGCAGTGAAAAACTCGAATATATCATCTGGAGTCAATTCAAACTCCATGCCTTCGGATACGAATCATCTAACTTTTTTTGAATGTGAGCTGTGCTTTAATTGTTAATTACTGTCAGACAAAATGATGGCTTTGATCTCCTTGTTACGTTGTTATTTGAGCCCCCTCTTGTTTTTTAAATATATTTACGTTGATGGGTATTGGCTCTGATGCTTCTTCTAGTGGGTCTCCTCAAACCCTTTACATTGCTTGTAAAGGCCACTCACATGGAGTCCAGTTGGTGTACTGAAGCACATCTCATGGTCAATTGAAGTACTTCTAATTTACACTTCTGTATGCTTTTCTCTATTTTATTTGGCATCAGGTTGTTGGATGGTTGATCCTCTTTTATATATGTCCTTTCATTCACAATGAATTCATCATATAAAGTATTTATAACAAAAAAAGAGAATAGGAGTTCCCTAAAATATCTATGAATATAAATATCTAGTGCTACCCAAACCACAGTTGTCAGATTGGGAATCATATCAAGAATTGTTTGTCCCGATTAATCCAATTTTGAATCGTGGACCGTGAATCATAAGATATCATACATAAAGGGTCCATGGTTTCTTAAACATATAAAACATAGCAATGGAAGGCTGTTAAGGAAGAATTCTTGACCCTTAATGAAGGTTTAATTAATTGTGAACTAATTCTAGGTGGTTCATTGACAGCTATAAAATTACATGCTTATCCCTCCTGCAAATGTACGATGGGGAGGCAATGTGTGCTTTCACCTGCAGCATTGTTTCCTCTATTGTGATCTAGTATACTCATTGTTTCCTCTTTCTAAATTTCAAACATGGTAGTAGAACCCGTGAGCAACCAAATGGTCAGAGATCCAATCTTTGTCATCTCATTCATAGTTGTTGAGAATAAAGAAAATAGAGTTTGAGATTAATCTTCTTTGTATATGAACCACACATAGGGTAATCTATTTATAATAGAGAGATGTATAATTAAAAAGAGTAACTGAAAATAAATAGAGTAAATAGAAGATATTGTTTGATATTGTGATTAACAATATCTAACAATATCTAAATTCCCCCTTAAGTTGGAGCATACAAATCGTATTTGCCAAGATTGTTACAAATATAATCAATTCTACGCCCCCGTAATGACTTAGTAAAAATATCTGTTAACTGATCACTTGAGTTAACAAACTCAGTCTTGATGTCTACAAACATGATATTTTCTCGAATGAAATGACAATCAATCTCAATGTGTTTGGTCCTCTCATGAAAGACAGGATTAGAGCTAATATGAAGAGCAACCTGATTGTCACACAAAAGTGTCATTTGAGTAACATCTCCAAATTGTAACTCTTTAAGTAATTGCTTGAGCCAAACAAGTTCACAGGCAGCTGAGGCCATAACTCTATATTCTGCTTCTGCACTGGATCTTGTTACAACACTCTGTTTCTTACTTTTCCACGAGATCAAGTTACCACCAATGGAGACACAATACCCAAATGTAGATCTTCTATCAGAAGGAGATCCTGCCCAATCAGCATCTGAATAGCAAACAAGTCTTGTATGGTTGTTAGAACCATATAACAATCCTTTTCGAGGAGATCTTTTAATATACTTCAAGATACGAATGACTGCATTCCAATGATCTTCACATGGAGAATTAAGAAATTGGCTTACTACATTGACTGCAAAGGAAATGTCAGGACGAGTAACGGTAAGATAATTCAATTTTCCAACCAATCTTCTATACTACTCATGATTAGATATAGGCTCCCCCCGATTTGGTAGAAGTTTAGTATTGAGATCCATGAGTGTATCAACAGACTTTGAACTCACCAATCCAGTTTCCTCCGAATATCCATGACATACTTCCTCTGAGATATAACAATACCATCATTGGACTGTGCCACCTCAATATCCAAGAAATATCTGAGTTTGCCAAGATCTTTTGTCTAAAAATGGTCACAGAGAAGTTGTTTCAACTGAGAGATGCCATGGTTGTTACTTCCTATAAGAAAGATGTCATCAACATATAGTATCAAGTAAACACATCCAGCACTCGAGTGTTGATAAAAGACAGAATGATCTGCTTCACAACAAGTCATACCAAATTGTTGAACAACATTGCTAAACTTTCCAAACTAGGCCCTAGAGATTGTTTTAGGCCATATAGGGATTTGTGAAGACGACATACCATCCCAAAAGACTTCTCTTGAGTAACAAACCCAGGAGGTTGCTCCATATAGATTTCTTCTTTCAAATCACCATTGAAGAAAACATTTTTAACATCCAGTTAATAAAGAGGCCATGGTATCAAAGCCATTGTTTAAAAAATTTTAAAGTCTATCCTAGCAAACTTTCTTAAACATTCTGTTCCACCCGCTATCTCCGGCCGCTATCGGACCACCCATTTCTAGTCCCACGCACGAGATGAATATATCTCGGCGTGAGGGGGTGTGTTGGAAGTCTCACATCAACTAGAGATAAGGCAATTTCACAATATATAAGTGGGGTGCACACCTCACCTTAAAAGCCAGTTTTGTGGGATTGAGTTAGGCTTAAAACCCACTTCTAACCAGGCTCTGATACCATGTTGAGAATAAAGAAAATAGGGTTTGAGATTAATCTCCCTTGTGTATAAACCACACATAAGGTAATCTATTTATAATAGAGGTACAATTAAAAAGAGTAACTGAAAATAAATAGAGTAAATAGAAGATATTGTTTGATATTGTGATTAACAATATCTAACAATATCTTAATAATATCAAACAATATCTAAAAAATATCTAACAATAATCAAACTATAATTTTGGTTCTTGACACCAAACTTTTACTGACTTGCACCAGAAACCAAAGCAAGGATGAGTTGCTTCTTGACAATATTATTAGTATCAACCTTGATTTTTGTTGTGAACCAATAACCTTTAGTTTTGTTACGACCCAATAAAATGACTTGCTGTAAATCATACTACCTAGAAATTAAGGAATTTTGAAAATCATAAGATGGAATGTCTAGTGATTTCTGATATTTTAAAGTCTACTTGTCCATTGAAATTATACTCTTTAGGTAATGAAGGGAAAAAAGAAATAGATTCTAACTAATTAGATATTTTATTGATAAGGTGTGTGGATAACTTGATACCAAATACATGCCCAATGGCCTTATTTGATATAGTAACAATTAGGTCAAGTCTGTAAGACAAGCCAAAGTCCACTTCTTAACAATTACCATCCAAGAATAGGAGCACCTTGTCCTTGACCTTGAGATCCTCCTTCCACATCTTCAGAAACACATCAATCACTAATTGCATGCGATAAATTGAACCCTTTTTCCTCTCAGTTTCCTTGACTTCTTGATGAACCTAACACATGCTTGCTAAGAATTGGGGATAACCATTTTGTGAAAGTACCACAAATTGGTATGCAAGTTACCAACTTGCGATTTGTAGGGGTGAGGAGTGAATTATGTTTCTATGCTACTAGCACCTTATTAAATACAGAAATAAATTAGGAACCATTTGAATATGAAATAACAAGGATTACTTTTTCAGTTGGATGGATGGAATTGTTCATTCCACAGTATATTCTAAATATCACGGAAGATTATGAAAACTTAAATATTTAATTGTACAATAAAAGATGATATGAAATATTTTATAGATATTTTACATTTCTCTTTGTGCTTCATTTTACTAAGCTTAAGATTGTTACAAACATGCACTTAAATAAAATAGCATATGAAGTTGGTTCAATAAACCTCCGGGGTAAACTATGTAGAGATGCTGAAGAAATTGGAGGGATGAACATTATTGAAAAGATAACATAGAAAGATAGGTGAAATAATCATTGTTGTGAAGATTTGGTCATATTTCCTGGCATGTTATTGTACTCTAAAATAACTAAAACTTCTCCAAATGCTTCAAACAATAAAAAACCCAGAAACTCAATGAACCTAGAAATTAAAATTGATGTTGGTGTGAATCGCAAAATAACATTGGTCACTGTTGGAATGGTTGTTGGTGGCAAGAGAAGTTGCAATTTGTTGAGAAGTCCCATATTGTTTGCCTCAATTATTGGGTGCAATTTATGTATATATGCTGGGTGGCTTCACTTGATGCTAATTGATTTTAAGATAGAATCAACAAGAATTAAAACTTCTCATGCTTCAACCAAGAGAAAAATCTTTAATAAACCCAGAAGTTAAATTTGATGCTGGTGCGAGTCTCAATCAATTTTAGTCATCATTTGAGTGGTTGATGGTGGCAAGAGCAGTCACAATTTTTTGAGAGGTACCACATTGCTTTTGTCAATTATTGAGTACTTGTTGGGCAGCTTCACTTAAAGCTAATAGGTTTTAAGATAGAATTATTAGAGCCTATTATTAAATATAGTGAAAATAGGTTTGGGATTAATCTTCCTTGTGTGGAAAATACACATAGAGTGTTGTATTTATAATAAAGAAAATATGGGCTAAGCCTAAAATACACATAAAGAATAATAACAAATGAAACTGAAAATAAAGATAGAGATAAGATATCTAATGATCTATCTAACACCTATAAACTGTTTTTGTTGCTTTTGTGTTTTTAACATGGACAACAAAGATGGATATTATTGACCTCAATTAGTGGGGTGTGGTTTATATACTTGTTGGACAACTTTACTTATTATAATTAGTTTTAAGATGGAATCTAACATAGTGGGTAAGAAGCATACTTTTGGTATGCCCCAGTCTTTTCAATCTCACTCTTAATGTTATGCTATCTTCAAGAAATGAACAGTTAAAAAAGGCTGCCTAGTGCTCAAGGCTCCTTCAAAGAGGGTATAAGGAGGCAAATTGGGTGTGGTTTATACATTTGTTAACAATTTTACTTGATATCAATTAGTTTTAAGATGGGATCTAACTAAGAAGCGTAAATTGGGTATGGGCCATTCTTTTCATTCTCACTCTTAATGCTATGCCAGCAATGGAAAATGAGCAGTTACAAGGGCAACCCAGTGTACAAGGCTCCTGAAATTGGGTCTAAGAAGGGGGGTGCATGCAACCTCTCTTCGTCTATGCAAGCAAAGAGTTTTTTTGGAGATTTGCACCTGTGATCTTCACATTTGGAGGGAACAAAGTTACCATGTAATGAACCTTTCCCTCCTTGCATTTATAATACCTGAAAAGGGAAGAAATTCAGCAAGGAAGGAGATCTGATAAGAACATAGGGAGAAAAGAAGAAAAAATCACAAAGCAAAACACATTAGTCAATCTTAAAAGTTAACTCATTGGGGTAGAATTGCCCAAGTATTACAAGGACTATTTTGCCCATATTCTTAGCTGTTGGGGAACATTTTAATAACTATGGAGACAAGGCATTGTTGTAGTGGAGTTACGTATTTTTGTGAACTAAGGTAATGCCAAAGGATCCCCAATGCCAAAGCCAGCTACTTGTTATGCAGAGGTTTGGGGGAGGGTCATTGTATGCAGTCTTATCCTTGCATTCATAATACTTGAAAAAGGGAAGAAATTCGGCAAGGATGGATATTTTGTTGGAACATACAAAGAAAAGAAAAAGGCCACAAAGCAAAACATATTAGTCAATCTCAAAAGTTAATTCTTTGGGGGAATTGCTTATGTATTATAAGGACTATTTTGCCTATATGCCTAGCTGGTGGGCAACATTTTAACAATAACTATGGAGATCAGGCTTTGTTGTAGTGGAGTTACATATTTTTTGAACTGGTGACATAATGGTGACAGGAAGATGGTGTTGTCGTTCTGATATCATGTTGTAATTATTGGATTTAGGGAGTGAACTCTGAAAGTAGGAAAGTAAAAGAAAGAATAAATTATTAGATTGATATGCTGTTTTGACAATGTTACACAAAATACTGATCCAGGTCGTATTTGTACTAATAACTAGACCAAGACAGGGATGGTATTACAATCCACTAATACAATAAACCTAAGAACACTCCCTCTTTAAATAAGGTGAAAATCTTTGAAATGTAATGAATAGTCCTAGGATTAATTTCTTTTACAGTTACCTAATTGATTCTTTTGTATTTTCTACAAATTGTGTAACATATTCTAAAATAGTCAAATATGCAATAAACTTTATGACGTATTTTATAGATATTCTAGCTCTAACCATGGATTAATTTTTCCAAATGATTTTTTAATGCATGCTGGAATTCCTTTTTCAATTTTCTTCATTCTGTGGTTGACAGCTGGAGAGTACTGCCTTTGGGGGAAAGTGTCTTTAGAATCACTTTATATGGCTTGGGATTGTTTTCCAAATTTTCGTTTGGGACAGCGAGCAGAGATTATGTCAACTGTGGATTTGCTTCCATGTATTCTGAAGGTACAATGATTAACACAGCTTCTTTGGGTAGAAAACATTTTCATTACTCTGCTTCCTTTTTGGTTATTTAATGTTATGCTATGCATGAACACTTTATTTTTGTTCTAAGAATTCATTTAAACTACTATTATCATTTTTGGTAGATGTACTAGTTCACAACTTCCTTTATGATGCAGTCAGATTTTAAAAACGACGACAGAAGAGTATCCATTCAAGTTCCTTCTAATTTCGAGAATATGGTCAGTTCTTGCTTTAAAGTCATTTCCTACTGTTGCAAGAAATTCACACAAACCTCATAGTAGTTAGATATAAAATGAAGAGTTTGTTTTAACTGCCTTTTGTCTTTCCTGTTCTTGGGATTTCTAAAGAGTGCATCAAAACAAGTACAAATCACAATTTCTGCGGAAGAGTTTGGGGCCAAAGAAAAATCTCCCTGTATTTCGTACACAGGCAGTGAAGTACCGTCCTCATCATTGTCTCACTTGATTGGGTAAATTTTATTTTCTCATCTGAATCTATTAGCAATTCAATCATTATAGTTGGAAAGCTTGTGATTTCTCTGTTTCTATTAACGTTTTCTTATAAAATTAAAAAAGATACATAGTGACTTGGATATTGTTGCATATTGTAATTAGCTTTTAGATTTGTGTACTTGGCCACTTGCTCATAAGTAATTTATTGTATCTTCCTTCCTTGCAAGTTCTGTACGTAGTTGCTCTACAACTACCAATTTTCTTGGCATCTAACTTATGTCTATGGCTCCATCCACAATTTAATGGATGCAGCCTTGGGGCCCTTCCGTGCTTAGCCAACCTTATGCAAGGTTATTTCCCTTAGCCACCCTCTATCCAGCATTTTCCTTTGGCACCTGTATACTGCTGGTGGTACCCATCCCACCATTAATCAGTTCCCTAACTCTTGAGCAACACATCATATTACACCTTATGCTGAGAATGTTCAATAATATACCCCAATGAATGTTTGGATCAAGTTAAAGTTAGCAATGGCAAATGGTTACACCTAAAATCCACGGGTTCCTTAACTTTTCATTCTTCGTCTTTTGTACTGTATCAGTGGTTTAGCACCTTACAGGTCAGTTTCTTCCCAAAGTTTCAAATCCGGGAGACAAATGTGATATCTATATTACTATCTTGCAATTCTCACTATGATTGAGGTGCAGCCAAGAAGGAAGCTGACAGAGTTGAGCGCAGCAGTGGATGCTCATGAGGATGGAAGTTATTGGGATCTTGACATGGCAGTACTTGTTGCTGCAGTTATCAGTCTCAGATAGTGGCATGGAGCAGCCAATCCAAACACCCTATAGCCGGACAGTTGCTATTGTGAAATTGTTTATATATAACTTAAATATTCATATCACATGTAAATAAAAAAAAAATTACCCAAAATTAGAGATATTCATAATTAATAATTAATTTGTAACTTTGAGCCAAAAACAAGTTAATTACAGCAGTCGAGTAATATGCAGTGATATGAAAGAAAAAAAAACAGACATGCTGAAGAAAAAGAATTGAACAGAACATAGACCCCTTCTTTGACACGGATAGAACAGATCCCAAAGAATTTGAACAAGAGAGTAGAGACTACACAATGTTGTGCTAGAGTTCCACAAGCTGGGGTTTACTATGTGGCTGCTGCTGTACAGGACACAGTATAGAACTGGGAAATGGGTAGAAAATGCGTTCAGATCAGAAAAAATTGCTTTAGAAATCTTGGTCCTTGCCAGAAGGGGAAGCATAGGGTTTTGTATCTGATAAATGAAAGAAGGGGTGGAATCGCAAGATTTCCTCCCTAAAGTTGCTCAAACAATAATATCGTGTTCTCTGACCTGGTGAGAATAGTGCCTGAGATGGTTGTTTTGGAAATCCAAAGGTGCCGATTCATTTTGGCTTGTGGTATGGTATTCAGTTATTAGCCTTGAATGCTAATTAAAGATATGATCTTTTATGTTTCCCTTAATTTGGAAACATGTATTTGTTTGTCTTTTAGCAGTGAGATAAATATTTTTGAGTTGTTGTTTTGGTTTTAAATGAATTTTGGATGTGCTCCTGGAGCTTGAGCAATTACTTGTTACTAGCTTTACAAGTTTTGGATGGAGTAAGGAGGCTAAAGCTTTTTGACAGTGCACGAATTCTGTTGTCCTCTGGTGTCTCACTGGAGTGAAATGCTCTCTGGCCTTTGGGATCTGAGATAAAATCTTTTACGTACTATCCTTAGCTTGACTATATATTTTAATATCATTGGTGGGCATGCTGATCTTGGTAGCTTTTATTAGTCATTGTCCATCACTGTTTGTTCTCCTCTGTTGCTTTGTTTAAGAGAATATTTTATACTTATTTTATTGCCAAAATAAAAAAAAAGAAGAAGGAAAGATTACCTTATACTCATTTTAAAACAACAGAGAAGTAATGACACTGTTATTTAATTTTATTAAATAAATTTGGTGCACATTTTAACTACAAGCTGTTTGTGTTGTCCAGGTTGAGGGAAGGAAATGTCATGTTTAATTACAGGTATCACTTTTTAACTTTTCAGTGCTCTTATTTGATTTGTATGAGTTTATTATGATCATGGATTTCCTCTAAAGTCTAAAGGGGTTGTTTTGGTCAAGATATGCTGAGGGATTTGAGAACTTTTTCTTTTTTTTCTGAACACCATGTTTCCTTTGTTGTTAGAAAAAAATGATTATTCATGTACTATTTTTCTTAATGAGCCCTTTTTTTAATTAAAAATATTTCAGGTATTACAATAATAAGTTACAGAGGACAGAAGGTAATGTAAATATTATTCTGTCTCTCATTTTAAAATGTGATTGCTTTCTTTTCTTTATCGAGTTATTAATGTATTTTTTATGATCATTTGAAAATTGTTGAAAGAGAGAAAAATAGAGGGTGGAGATATAGAGGGCTATGTAAGGTGGTCATAATGAGGGAATAAATGTAATTAAATATGTGCATAAAGAAAAGATCCACAAGCTTCATATTTTGCTCATTTTACAGCGCTCTACCTAAAAATGATGAAAGGATATCTATCATTCCTAACATTGTAGTAAGATTTCAGAGTCATTTCATGGATAGCCCATTAGTTAGAACATCCCATACTATGTTTATTTATTATTAGTTTGTTTGTATACGGCTTATTCTAGGAGTAGTCACACAATAAAATATATGTATAAAAAAGACTTCTAGGTTATGGTTTTGTATCATATTACATATATATTATTTAGATGTGACCAATTATAGTTCCTATTTATCGTCACATGCCTAGTTTTGAATGTCTATGGGTTATTGTATCTTACAATGTTTCTTCGAACATAATGTTTGATTGCAGTCACCGAAGATTTCACTTGTCCATTCTGTTTGGTCAAATGTTCTAGTTTTAAGGTTAAAACTTTCTTCTTTTAAATCAATACTTTTCCTATATGCCTGCCTATATGATGTTGAAACATGTTTCTAATGCTTCTGACATGATCTTTTCTAGGGTCTAAGATGTCATTTGTCCTCGTCACATGATCTCTTCAACTTTGAATTTTGGGTTAGTTGTCTTTAAATCTCTTGCTGGCATTCTATTCAGTGAGCTGTACTGAACCATCTGTAATCAAGTACATAATTTGTAGGTATCGGATGAGTGTCATGCTGTAAATGTGACTGTGAAGAATGATATCTCGAGATCAGAGGTAAGGATAGTTTCTGCTCAATTACTTTATTCATAAACATTATATTATATTTAATATATCTAATTTGTTATGCTTTCTCTATTACAAACTAATGCTTCTTAGACGCTTGGGAAGATATATCTCTCATTTGGGACCTCTAATTTGTTCTTGGACATTATTGACTCTGATTTTGGGCCTTATTTATCTCTTATTCATTTTTTTATTCATATAGAAGTTTAATAAAAATGCTGGCTCATTTCTCCTTGTTATTTTTCTTTTCAAAATCTTTCTGTTCTTCTATCAATTGATTGAGTCCAATCAGATTCACTTTTGAGCTAAAAAAATACTAGATTTCAAATAATCCATTTGGGTTAATTTGAGTTTTCTCTTCACATGACAAAACCACTTTAGATTTCTGTCATCTTCTCTTTAAAAATTGCTACACCAACTTTCTTGTAGATACCTTTGTTTCTAAATTTGTCTTACATTTGCGTGCATGCATCTCAACATTTGCTACCATAGTCACTGCCAGCTTATTGCTGTGAGCTAGTCTTCCTCTTTCTGTTTGAGAGGCACTCTATCATCTCAAACACTATCTTTTGTTCAGATTGTTGCTGATAATGTTGATCCAAGAGTGCAAACATTTTTCTATTGGTAAGCTATTTTGCCTCTTCTATTCTTTTTTGGCTTCCGATTGCTTTCATGACATGCTATGAGATTCAGATGGCATACCATGTCTATATGCAGTGGAAAGCCCCTTAAGCGTAGGACACCAAAGGACCTATCTTCTAAAAATGCAGTAGGCTTAGAGTCTGCCTTTCCTGCAGGAGAGGCTGATATTTTGGAGAAGGATGATGGTATGTGTTAAAATTATGATTGTTATTGGATTGTACAGCTTTCATAAAACTGTTGTTTGGGTGTATGTATCTAGTCTAAGGGTTTGAGTGTTATAGGATATAACTTTTCCTTCTATTTTACTCTTCTCTTTATATTTATTTATATATATATATATATATATATATATATGTATGTATGTATACACACACATATATACACATACACACACACGCACATAAACACACATCAGCTGAGCAGGACACTCACTGAGTTTTTAATCATATCCAATTTCAAGTTGGTATCTAGAGCCTTGTTGCCAGACCGCCATTTTTTCTGTCTCTGGGCCATCATTAGACGCTGCCAGTGTTGTTTTGTCTGACTAAGTCAAGGTTAGCCACACCTCTAAGAGTGATACCCTACCCCGGTGGTCGCATGACTAAAATCTTCACAATGTGCTGGCCTTTGTCAGCTGGTCAATGGATGTGTGGGTTCCAAACCCCATCTTCCCGGTGTTAGAATCATACAAGACCACAGACCACTGCCGTTCATCTTGTTGAGACCTTTTGGGCATGTTTCTGCTATCTTGCTATTTCCATGTACTTAGATAGCTGGTCAAGCCTCTCTCCTCATGACTTAAGGTTCTTTTCTCTCTCTCAAACCTGTTTGTGTTGTAGCTTTATATCTGGAATGACTTGTATATTTCTACTCCTTAACATTACCTCAACAAAACTCAATTGGGAAGAACTACTTATCTTGGAAAAGGAAGTCAGTGCTGTTCCAACTGAAGATAACTCTCACTGGCAGAAATTAAACTTCCAATTACATGTTTTATGACAGTAAGTCGAATAGGATGTCTTAGAAATACTCAGATATTTTTTAAGACAAGCTTCTTTTATGTAAGAAGGCATAAAATATTTTTGCTAATGACATTCAACATCTTGTTGATGTAACTCAACTGGCCTCTCTAGTGTAGACCAATTATGATATGATCTCACATATAGCAAAAGCTTGGGCTACAGTAGAAGAACCAAAAGAGATTTCTTGTGGATGATTCATGGGAGTATATTAACAAAAAAACTTGATAAATTATACATGGTCATAACTTTGAGAAGTCTACACAAATTTTGATCATGTACTTGGATCAAATTTTAGTTGGTGGCAACATTCTTTCAAATGGATATCTTAATCACTAAATGTCTTCATGTTCCTACCTTGTTGAAAGATGAAAATCCAGTTGAAGTTATTGAAACATTAACAATGGTAGCACCACAAGGAAGAGGAGATCATAGCAATCGAGGAGGTCATGGTGGATGTCCTCATTGCACTTACTGCAAAAGAATGGCTCATAACCGGAAGAGTTGCTACTCCTTGTATGGTTCTCTACACAAGGCCACCCATGTGTCTAAATTTGAAAAAGGAGAGTCTAAGTCCTTTGATGAGGAGTACCAAGAGTATTTGGGACTTAATTTGAAAAATTTAACCATCACTGTCAATCTTCCTCCGTACCAATTGTTTCAATAATAACTTGTATTTCTCAATTTGTGGAAGGTCAAGGTCCATGGATACTTGACTTAGGTTCTCTGACTATATTTCTAGTAATAGCTTTTCATTATCATTATCACTAAAGAAACTCCTCAGCTTCTACTTGCAGTCAATGGATTCAAAGTTGCATCTCAAATAATTGATCAAGTTCCCTTATCTCCTATAAACCTTAATTTTGTCTTGTACATGTTGGGTATGTGGAGTCTAAAGGGTTTATTGGGCCTGGCCCATATACTTACTCTATTTTTTATAAATACTCGTATAATTGTAAACCTAATTTATCAATCAAAAATACCATCCCTTTCTATATCTTACATCTATAGTCTTTTTTCCCTGGTGTATCTCTTTCACATTTAAGAAAAGTCTGGAATCTTGGTTTATTAATTGGTGGAATACTAGTGCAGTCGGCTGTGGACGTAGGTCATTTTGATTGAATCACGTAAATCTTTTATGTTCTTGTTATTTTACTTTCGTCTTGTAATTGCTTGTGTGCGTGTGCATTTGCGATCCCTAATTGTACATATCACCCTGGTCTTATAGTATAGTCTCTCTCGGCCAATTAATTTGCTCTTTAAATTGTTATGTAATCTTTGATGCTAATTCCTTTGTTATACAAAAACATGGTATGAGTCATCCGATTGCCAAAGACCTGAATCACGAAGACCCAGCATACTTTTTTCCATTTCTTCCTCACTATACCCATTCCATTTTTTCTTATAACTTTCTTTGTATCGAAAAATTTAAATCTACTAGTGACTTGCTCCTTGGCTACTGAGGGCCATAGACTTTTTTATAATTAATCAGTAGTTAATAAAATTTTGATATGTTTGATGTTTACTGTGGAATATATTGTGATATAAACTAAAACACAAAGTATTAAAATTACTTAATATAAACTTTAATTATTAATTGCTACGTAAAATAATTTACTGTCATATATAATTAAAAAGTTATGAAAATATAACTAAGATTGAATTACATTTTTAATAAAATTATAAAATAAAAGTACATGGAAGGAAAATCATATGATTTTTATATCACAAAAGGATTGTCATAATGTGCTAAAATAAATTTAAATGACAAATTTTCCCTTTATTTACTCAATTTACATGCAAGTACTAAATTATGTTAATAATCTTAAATTGAAAATCCAAACAAGTGTAATAACTTTGTATAATTGTAAAAGTTTGTTAGAATTAATTGGATTTGTATTTTTTAGATGTCCTTCAAAGAGTGTTAGAATATTTTCATTATAGTTCTTTTAAACATAAGAAAAATAAGTCAAACTTATTCATGTGATTGTTAAAAATTTAATTATTATGTAAATCAAAAGTAAACTGTGCAACGCATGAAACAGAGTATCTTTATCTAATCTAGACTTAAACTTTTGCAATGAGGCTCTGTTTTGTCATATTTATGTCAAAAGGCTTATTAATTGCTTTTCCTAATACGGTCATCGTTTTATTTTTTTCATATTTCTTGAGTTGTGATTCTTGCTCCAAGATGTTGCATTACTGATGCCAGCATGTTACTGTGTTAGGAATATGTTACATGCTGCTGTGACATTGCAGGGATTTCTGCCACAATTATTAGATCACATCCTGATCGAGACTCTGTCCAGTCAATGTCAGACTGTGATCAAGCAGTGCTTCAGTTTGCCAAGACTAGGAAGTTGTCAATTGAGTCTTCTGACTCACGAAAGTATGTTCTACAGGCTTGTTTCTCTATTCTTGGAAAACAAAACGGAGGATATTACATTAGGAAACTTTTTGATGCCCAATTACAGGGGATATCCTTGTAAATGCAATGCTAAAATGTTCCTGAAATGAAAGCTTTCCAAACAAAAATGTTTTTTATGTTTCAAATTGTAATGATATTTTTTAGTAATAATTTACTTACATATCATAGATACAGATGTAAACCTAATAGATCAATTAGGCTAAATGGTTAAATATAAATTTCTTGTTCAATGTTAGAATTATTTTGATCAGTTAAATGATATGACAAATTTATGGGTTGGTTTAGCTTATTAAAATGTCTCATTTAGGATGCTTATATTTGACAGGTTTATGATTTGATTATTTGGGTGTACTTTTTATGTATTTGTGTCAATTAATAAGCAATATCTTGATTTTTACCACTTTATTAATCCAACAACATTTGTAGGTTGAATGTATTTGATATTATTACATATAATCTTGTTATTATGGTATCAAAATGTTCTTCATATGTGATTCTTGGACTGGTTTAGAGATGAATGTGACTTTATTGAAATTTATAGACTTTCCTCTCATTGGTAGTGTCGGAATATTTAGCAAATATCCAATTTTACTAATGATTATCATATCTTTAATATGTGTAATCTTTATGGTCACTCATCTGACATTATTTTGAAAACATTTCAGCAGTGCCCTCTTAAAGAAACGACAGTTTTTTCATTCTCACAAAGCTCAGGTAAAACCCTCTATTTTTATATTATGATTTTGTACTTTTTATCACTGTTTCTTGCTATATTAATTGCTGCAAAATATTGGACTTAGTTTAGAAAGGGGAGTTTATCACCTGCCTCTTCTCTTTAAATATATGATCTGACTCTTCTGATGTGGAGTTTAGAAACGACTGTGTTTTATTATATATATATATATATATAACAGGGAATGAGAAAACATCTCGAAGGAGGATATGAAATCGTCTAAAATATGAAATTGGAAAGAAAACAGCCAGTCAAGTTGGCTTAAATATGTACTAAAATTCTCATTTCTTTCCATTACGGAAATAAATTCTCATAAAGCATCTGTGAACGTAATAATAGGAAAAGGCCATAAACACAAATTTATATAGGCGTGATTTCAGATCTCAATATTTTAAAATTTGGGTTAGCTTTGCTTGACTTGTGCAACACATCTGCACTTGACATTATCCATTAAAATAATAAAATTGAAGGTTTTCATTTCTGCTGAATGGGGAGCTGCTTAAATTCAGTGGTGGTTGAATTAGTACAATTTAGAAAAGTATCATAAATTGGGTACTAGTTCTTTGTGAACGTGGTTTTTGTTATGATATTATTACAACACAACAACAATGCATAATTATGAGCTCTATTGAATTATTTCGTATTGCTAGTTATACAGACTTGCTTTGTTTAATAAAATTACTACTGCTAGGTCATTAGTTTCTGCTTGGTTGTATTTGTTAGAAGGTCTCCGTTTTTGTGGTCTCTTTTTGTTGTGGGTTTTCTTAATTACATCCTAGATCGTGTTAAATACTGTATCATGTAGATAAATGACGTAAGTAGTGTTTATAAGTGTTGGGTAATTCTCATCTTATAATTAGGTCATTTGGTTGAGTTAGATTCTAATCTCAGATTCTGGTGGTCATCACTCTATGGTGGCATGATGCTTCTTGAACAACATTTTTTGCTGTTGAAAGATTTTATTGTTTCTTAACAAAGTTTCTTGTCCAGTATTATTGGATTAGTTATATTTAGTTTTTATTTCTGTTGGCATCATATGCTTTGTTGCTAATTTTTTTTTTTTTTTACTTTTGCTTAAAGCCAATGACAATTGAACAAGTTCTATCAGATAAAGATAGCGAAGATGAAGTTGATGACGATGTTGCTGATTTTGAAGATAGAAGGGTATGTTTGGTTATATAAATTTTTTGTTTTATTTTCTAAAATTATTGTAGAGTGATTTCTATTAATTATTTGTAAGCCCAACTTGCATATACCCTTAACCTCTTTCTTCTTTCTCATAAACTTTATTTGTAAGCCCAACTGTCATAGGTCCAGTCAATGACAAATCTAAAACTTTAAGTCTGTGGAGACAATTAGAAATTATTTTGGTCTCAATCTAACAACCCTTTAAAGTAAAAGTAATAAGATATTTGGTAATCATTTACAAAAATTAGGGGTGTGCTTGTCCATTCTCGTATACACGTAGGTTTGTCACTAGGTCCCGCAGAGATCAACATAGGATTAGGTTGAGGCATGGCCAGGGATTACGAAATGTGTGTTGCAGCTCTTACTATTGGTATTGATATGTTGCAGATGCTTGAAAATTTCGTTGACGTGAGCAAGGATGAGAAGAATTTCATGCACATGTGGAACTCGTTTGTTCGGAAGCATCGGTAAATCCTTGTTTTCTACTGAATATAGGTTTGATTAATAGTTTGTTGATTCAATTATTTTGTTGCGGTGGTGGCAGTGTGATTGCAGATGGTCACATTTCATGGGCATGTGAAGCTTTCTCCAAATTGCATGCACCTGAGTTTCTTCGGTCACGCTCACTGGCCGGGTAACTGCTTTTTCTCGTCTTTGGAATTTATACCTTACTATGTGGCTATAATTGTAAAACCCTTTTTTCTTGGCAGGTGTTGGAGAATATTTATGGTGAAATTATACAATCATGGTCTTCTAGATGCTCGAACCATGAATGACTGTAATATTATTCTTGAGCACCACCATAAGGAGAATTCAGACCCCAATAGCTAAAGAAAAAACCCTTGATTGAAGAAAGTGATGGCAAAGAGCAAGGACCTTTTGGTTTTGGTTTTGGATTTGGTTTTTTCCCTTCACAAGCTACAAATAGTAAGGGTTTCAATTTTACAATTTGCTATTGTGGGGTACTGTTGTTGAGGGATAAAGTTTTGCATCCCTCGGGCATTGAACCGAGGAAAATTCTAAGCAAAGACATCATTATTTCTGCATTCTGCTTTTTTTTATTCCCTTCATCACATCATATTACAACTCTGATTCCGGGAGTTATGTGTAAAAATATTTAATTCATGTTTCGACTTACAAATTGTGAAGTGTTGTGAATTTTAATGAAAATTTATGATGAAGAAAGATTAATAGGAAAAGAGGTGATGTAGGTTTCAGTGATGTACTAGGTTCAGGGAATTCTTCCTGCACCTCCATACTTTTCATTCTGCACTACCATCAATATTAAATTTTTCATTGATTTTCAGATTATGCAATGGGAAAGTCAATAATCACTTCTAAACTATACAATTTGGAGCAAAGGTGGTCATTTATAAAAAGAAAAACACTTTTGGATTGTAGAATTAGGAAGTCAAAAATAACTTTCAGATTGTGGAATGTAAAGTCAAAAGTATCTTTTGTACTATGCAATTTGAAAGTTCTTTTTTTTTTCGTAATTATTTCCAACTTTTGGAGATCATTTTTGACTTATGATTGCACAATTTAGCAACATTATTCCACTCCATCTATTCATAATTTATTCAGTTTAACTCGAAAATAATATCTTAATATTTATAAATTTATAATTATAGATATATTTTAAATTTTTTTTTATTTTATTTTGATATTATGCTTTTTGGTTAAAATTTAGTAGTAAATTGTATAAAGTCATGCATGTGTGATTGTTTTGCCAAAGATTCGATATATTTATTTCATTCATTAAAAACTAAAATAAAATAAATTTAGAAAAAAATAATTCAATTTAAAAGTAAATCTGAATAATTTGTTTAAATTAATCCATAATCTGAGTATTTCATATCAGACTAATCAGATAATTTAGAAAAAAATAATTCAATTTAAAAGTAAATCTGAATAATTTGTTTAAATTAATCCATAATCTGAGTATTTCATATCAGACTAATCAGATAAGTTAGATATAGTTGATATAAAATTTGAAATATTAATTTTAGATTATACTGATTGTTAGATCTAAATCTAATCGTTACTCATGCCTAATCAGAATTATAGTCATCATTCCATCGTATAAAACACGAGTATACGAATAAAAAAACCCATAATAAAAATATGAACTCAATAACATCGCATTTAATAGTCTTTTCAGCTATTAAACAAAATATCATATTATGATATAGCAAAGCAGATCGACAGAAAGACATACAAAAGTTTAATACAGTCATTCCAAAAAAAAAAACCTATTTCAATCCTTGTACTACTACCAGAAGCAGGCTTAAGGAAAAGTACGGCTCATACATTCCAAAATGCTCTATTCTAAAAACATGAGTCCATAAACAAAGGAACACTAAGAGTCACTGATCAGGTCCGGTCCGAGGGAGACATACCATCACCTGTATTCTTCTCTGCTCACACCAAGTAATAGGTGGTCATCGCAAAAGAAGATATTCAAGGAAACATGCCAAGCAAGAAGGGTAAGCTAACAACTCACATAAAGAACGGTGAAGTCACATAAATATATACATACTTAGTAAACAAACAAACTTTTCACGCATTGAAAATTAAACCAAGTCGCTACTAAAAGACACACCAGTTCCCGACTCTAACTCAATATCCGGATTGTGTAAGCAAATTGGATCTCTTGGTAGCTTGCACCTGTGAAGGTTCCTAAACTCTGCAGAGTTTAGGCTCA
>Ga0214542_1000658_pt1 | contig 64684 bp, 25 predicted proteins | sample CNSS1metaG_FD_160096 | JGI IMG/M metagenome (GOLD analysis project Ga0214542, IMG submission 160096) | Root nodule microbial communities from cowpea collected in UCLA plant growth center, Los Angeles, California, USA - CNSS1 | ecosystem: Host-associated > Plants > Roots > Nodule | place: USA...
AAATATATATATATATATATATATATATATATATATATATATATATATATATATATATATATATATATATATATATATATATATATATAATAAACATAAGAAAATGACTGTTATGTATTAAAAAATAGAAATGTGGATGTATCAAATAATTAATGTTATTTTATTAAAATATCAAATAATTAATGTCTATTCTAAAATTGAGTCATAAGTGTAATTTTTCTTGAAAAAAAAACAACTAAAGAGAATTAAAAATTGTATATTATGTGTATGTTTTAGAGATATCACAAAAACTCGTAGCAACTTATAATAAAAGTTTGTTCATAATACCAAATTAATCTTTGGTATAAGAGCTAAGGTTTTAAAATATATATATATATATATATATATATATATATATATTTTAAATATATAAAGACTATAAAATATAAATATATTATATATCTAATTCAAAAAAATATGAAATAAATCATAAATGTCATAAAATTAATAAAATATTGTAGAAAACTAATTACAATCCCTATGTTTAATAGCAATAAAAGTTTATTTTTTATGCAGACAAAAAAATAACAAATTCTATAGTTTTGGAAAACACAAACCCAAATATTAAACCTATTATAATCGAGTTTAAATTTAATTCATTCGGGTTTAAAAAGTAAAAACGATTTAATTTATTTAATTTGATTAGTCAAGTCATCAGATTGTTTCACTCGAATAAAAATCCCACATTTTTAGTTCAAACTCTTTCTTTATCTTTCTACAAACCGTCCAAGGTAAAACTAATTTAAATTTTAATAAATTCTAGAAACCATCGAAAGCCTTGCAATAATTTTTTTATATCAATGATTCAAATTATTTATCAACTAGCTTTAAAGTCTGATAAATTTAACATGTATTAAATAGAAAATTTGACATAAGATAAAAAATAACTGGATCGTGCGAAGACTCAAAAGCCCAATGGGTTTATCAAAACCAACCTAACAAAGTTTTTTTTTTTTTTTTTTATCATAAAGGAAGATGGGCATCGAGTTTATAGTTAGTCATTATTACTATGAAGATAAAATGAATATTAAAGTAAAATATTAAATTCATTAATATCTCCACTTTAAAAAATAAACTAATAATTAAAAGATTCATAATGATTACTGTATAAAAGGTAAATCAAGTGCAAAGTATTCAGTATAGAATTAAAAAAATGGAGTAAAATTGAATAGAATAAAAAAATTGTCTATTGTTCATTCCTACCTTCTTTTTATCCTATTATAAATTTTCACTAAATATATCATAAATATACTCCTAAAGAAATTGAAAGGAACAACCTTTAAATCAATATTCAAGCACATAAATTCAGAAGTTAGTGCACATGTGGCAAGTTCCATAATTGTGTTGCTTCCATATTCCAAGCTAAATCAAATTCAAAATCAATCATTATATCCAGATAGATAGTTTCATCATCCTCACTACAATAGTCATTGTATAAATCTTTATTCAATCTCATTATACTACATTACTTTTAGAATCCAATGATAGCCTTTTAATCTGGTACAAGAATTTTTTAAAACCTTCACTTTTAATAATATACTTTTTTTCAACTTTTTAGAAGAAAAAATGTTTCTTTGATAGCTTAGAGTCTTATTTAAAATAAAAAATATTAAATTTTATGTTATGTTAATATGGTCAAGTAAAATCTTAAGAGACTTAGATCCAAAACCTACCACTCTGTAAATGAAGATATATGAAATTCTAAAGACTACTATTGTTGATCACTAAAGAATAATCATAACAATACTATATATATTTGTATTGAAAGATGGTAAAAGAGAGTATGGTACCAAAAATTCCCAGACCCAACAAATAAACGAGGCAAGGAAGTTTTATGAGACAGAATGGGTAGCCAGTACATTGTGATTGTCACTGGACACCGACCAAAACCTTTGATTCTGAAATTGCGACACCTCAAACATGGACAAGTAACAAAGAACCATCGTATTGAAAAATGGCTTATTGTTGTTTCTAAGACTGCTGCCTATATGAATCTCTTGTTTGTTGATCAGACTTATTAGGTAGCAAAAGATGAAGATTTCATTGAGCAAGGAAAATAGCCGCAAAATTATGTATTCATTTTCTTTCAGTCTCTTCACAATTTCAGAGCCAAAACCTGTACATGTCCTCAAATTGGTCTGAACATGGCGTGTCTCCATCTCTCAGGCTTGATCCGCCAGTTACTGTCACCGTTTCTGGGCTTCAACATTCTCTCTATTTCCATTCCTGATTGAATACAAGATTGTAGTCTCTTCAGATGCCCACGGCATTGCTTGTGGTCAAAGCAATGGTCGTCGTCAATGTTACTGCCTCCATGCACGTATCTTTCGCATGGTGACTGCCACTTGGCTTGCAAGTATGCTAAGGATCTCCATGGAGGAAGTGGCATGGAGTTCTGTTTTAAAGAAGATCTACTAGCTTCCTCCATTATTCCAAGAAACTGCTTCAGCCTTGCAAAGGAACCCACATAGATAGCAGGAAGCGAATGCAGTATCCTATCATACGAATCAACAGCTCTAGCTATTTCAAAGTGGCTTCGGAAATCAATATCAACAATCAATCGTTCTATGCTTCCCGAATGATCGTCAACCACAACATCGATATATTCATGATCACCTGTGCCACAAGTTTCAGCAAATGAACATCAGCTGGAATTAAAGCATATGCAAAAACATGTGCATATTAAGCAAGTAGAATCATGGAACAACACAACATTTGAGATACTATGGTATGATAGAATATGCCATTTTACTGTCCTAACATGGTAAAAAGCACTTGATGCAAACAATACATGAAATTTCATATATACTACCACAAGCAAGCCAATGGTAGCAGCTTAGCAATGGATATGCATGAAGCAAAAGTAGAATTGTAATTTTGGTGAAATGTTACACACACTATGGTATACCTCCAGGGACCTTGCCTCTACCCGGCCATTTAGATGCACAAACTCCAGCATCATAGCCAGAAAGTCTCATCAAGTTCACCAGATAAAACCTGATACAGCTAGCATAACATGGACCAGAATTCATAAGTTTAAGGTTGGTCTCATTCATTGACCGTATGAAGGAATGTACAACTGAAAGCAGCTCACTCTCATGTTGGGCCACCGATAGCTTACAGATCTGTTTCATAGACATGAAAGATAGTCAGGGAAGTTGTCAGAATATCTGTTGATTTTAAAAAGGGGGATTTAGGGGAAGATAAAGCAGAATATTTTAGAGAACAAGAATGCATAATTCTATAGAATCTGTAGAACATAGGTAATAGGTTCTGATTATCATCCATATGTATAGACTCTCCATGTGTATAGAATCTTGATAGATTTAGCAGAGATTATTCCCTAAGATAATAATAAAAGGCGATTCAACTGCCTACAAACTAATACACACGAAAGAGTAAGAATAAGTAGGATGAAAATAAATTGAATAACTGGAAGTGAAAAAAAGAAGTAAAAGTTAAATATGTTTAGTTCAAGAGAAATAGAAGATATGAAAAGAGATATAGAAAAAAAAAAGAGTAAAAATACATGAGAATTAGTGCAATGGATCTCAGCATTTCTAGAATTATTTATCCTTTGTTTCTCTCCTACCAAACAACTTAAATTAATTCCATCCTTTCTCATCTTCTCAAACAAACATACCATAAATACACTGAAACGTGAGATACCTCAACATATTATTTCCAAGTACATAAAATGTCATTATTTTCAACCATATCTTTTATCCAAAGTACATTGGTAGGAAAACATTTACTTGTAGAGTAAACTATAAAATGGCCATTCTATTTCTTTTGTACCTATTTCTGTTTTTTCTTTATTCTGTTTCCATGTAAAAATCCAATTTGGCAATGCTCGAGTTTCAAGTTATTGAGAAAGGACTAGAAACTGTTTCCAACCCTACCCATGGAAAATAAGATATTACGCGTGGCAATTTCTTAATCAAAAACCCAAAACTAAAATGAAAATCAGAGATTTGAAATGCATGTCCAAACTAAAGCCATAGTGCTTTAGGATGTGTTTGCTTAAGCTGCTTCACACTTTTCAAGAAACATTGATCATGAATACTTGTCTCTTGTTGGGTTCACGTATGACATGGTCCAACGACAATACTTAAGTGTTCTTATAAAGCTCTGAAAGAGCCTATGTAAGTGACCCATGGCCCTCCAATACTTTCTTTTTAGCTTATTTCACAAACTTTCACAATTAAGCTAATCAATAAGTTCTCACTTAATCATAGCTTCATTCAGCTATTTATATAATCCATGAAAATGAAAATAAAATCCTGTGTACGATATCACATCCAATCAAGAAAAAACTACCAAAGATTTTTAACACACCAATGCTTATGAAGACCCTCCAATCAAATTCAATAAAAATTCAGATGATAGATAAGTAATTAAAAGTTGAAATTAGCTAACAGATTTATCACCACTAACACATAGTAAAAAAAAAAATAGAGCATAAATCAATTGACATCATCAAATTGCTATGTTATGTATCAATTTGTTGAGTTTCAATTGAGAAACAGAGCTTTTGTAATGCAAATACAATCATGCTAACAGTGTAATTTTGTATTTAATTACTGTCCCTCAAACACAGACAAAATGATTCTGCACTATCATTACTCAATAGCGAGAGGTTCTTGGCAATTACCTGAATCCTCTCAGCGAGTTGAGCAAAATCAGAGAGACCTGAATCGCTGTCACTGCTACACCAAGACTCAGCGCCACTACTTCCATTCTCTAAGAAATCACTAACCATAAGCGCCAAATCGTGTTCACTCTCGTGGCTGAAACCACCTTCAATCTCGCTGTCGCCTCCGCCAACTCTAGCCCACAAATCGGAGTCGGGGGCCATACAAACCCTGCAGTCCATCCGATGTCAGCGACGTCGTTCAGACCACTTAAGTCCGAAAACGACACCGTTTCAGACAATTACCACCGAGGCACAACAACAAAACACAGAATCAAAATTCGTCCTAAATTCACAATTTCTGTACCTTTAATTTCACAATCCAATTGAACACGAGGTCCAATTCGCTAAAACGGATCAAAATTTCGATTTCTTTTGCGTTTTCTTTCCTTTATTAAACGAATGTCGATCAAAAATTGCTAAATGTTTGATTTCGTGTTTTAACTCTCCAAGAATTTTGAAGAATCGGAATGAGAAGAAATATAAATAAAAAAATAAAAATAAAAGAAATTGGCCTTTCGATCTGAAGGGATGAACAAAGTCGATTGGCAAATGGAAGATTCTTCCTTTGCAAATGAAAACCCAAAAGATTGGAAGGCGAGTTCGTCGGAGAAAGAAGACGATATAAAAGGCGTAGCTGACATCGAATGACCATTTTGCCCCTTTCGATGTGACTTGGAGAGGGAGGTTACGTTTATTGTTTCTGTTTCTTTCGTATCACAAAATTTAATTAAATAATGCTTAGTTTATTTCACACATCAAATTGATCAATTCTTAATATTGTAATTAGTTTCTTTAACTGTACTTTTCATATGTCAAAATAAATAAAATACTGCAACTCGAATCTTAATCAACTAACTTTATAAAATTACAAAAATTAAGAAAGATACTTTAATTTATATATACCGATAATGAGATTATGTAATAAAATAATTACTGCTTTAGATGTCTTCTTATACAATAGAAATATTTTTTGTATTGATATCATATAAAATTTAAATGTAAACCTTTTAATTATAGTTTTGGTAGGTGGTTAATTTTTTCATATAGTTGTAATTATTCAATTTTACTTTATGCGTCTAAAAAATATTGTTAGTCTTTATTTTTTTAACTCTTTGACTTAGTCTACATATTTAAAAAAAAAAAGTGAGGTGATGATGCAAAATCAATATAAATACCTATGTGACATTATTTTTTTTATTCATTAAATATAAATAAATTATGAATACTTTAAAAGTTAAATTATGTAAAACATTATCTAATAATTTGAAGCAATTAGCAAATTAAATTGATCATCGTTCAAATATTCACAACTTTGTGATAGTTTAATAGTAAAATTATAATTGTCCATTTTTAAAATATATAAACAAAAATGGAATTATTAAATTTGTGGAATACCAAATTGTCCATTTTTATAATATGTGAATAGAAAATTGGACAATTAAAACCATGGAAAGCCAAAATTGTATATTTTTCAAATATACCAAAATGATAATCAAACTATTAAATTAAAAAAAAACGTACACTACCAAAAATATGAAATTATATTATTTTTAAAAACATTCGTTACTTGTAAATTACTATGATATAAGTTATATAATTATTATATTACGACCAAACGTGTTTTTTTAATTCAAATTTTTAAAATGACTTCATATATATTAACTATATTAAACGGTAGATTGAATATTTTGTTTTTTATATGTTGATGGTATAATATTATAAACAATTAATTATACAAAAAGGAATTAATCACACATCCTAGTTAATAAACAAGTAAAAGGAGAACCCGTAAACTGTAAAAAATATTTTTTTAAAACCCATAAAATTTTCTTTAGTCACAACTTTCATGCTTAAGGGATGCTATCTAGTATTTTAGTCTATGCAATATAAAAATAAATCTTATATTGCAAAAATATTATTATTAGTAATAATAATAATAATAATAATAATATATTTCAAAGGAGGAAGTAATTAATTTTATCATGTGGATCAACATTTACACATGTGATTAATTCACATATCTTTTTGTTAACATTAAAATAATTATGATAACCAACATTAACATTAATACATTTAGGTACAGGAATTATCTTAAAGCGAACCTACGCGGCTAAAGTACACAATCACTTTTTGTCAAAGTAAAAGTCATGGTTCTTGTTCAACCCCAAAGAGTTGACTTTGTCAACTTCCAGTAACTAAATTATTATAAAAAAATAAATAAAAAAGAATTGTGTTTAATTATATAATCATGTGAGAAAACACGTAAACGTTTAAAAAATATGTTAGGACAGCACCCAAAAATCAACTACGTCTGCTATGCCAACCATGCATTCTTATATTTATTTATGTTTAAGGATATTCAACTTTATATGTGACATAAGAAGGAACACCTAAAATAAAAATATACTTTTCTTTTAGAAAAAAAAAAACTATAACTTAATTGAGTATAATGAGTGTGTTGATACAACTTTTTTATTTTGATTTAAAAATCAATCACCATCATGATTTACACGAGTTTTTGACATTAAAAAATATAGCTAAACTAAGATTCTTGTTCGGGCTGTTGCATACCCATCATTATATATCATTATATATTGTATATATTGTATTTAGAAAAATATTACTATAAATATATAATTTTTAAAGAAATAAAAAATGAATAAAACGTTTTTACGTTTCGTTACGAAAGTTATTCCTGCATATTTTATATATTTTTTTATTATCATTGATTTAGAAAATATATTTAAATTTTTGGGATGGAAAACTATGATATTTTAGGAGATTTAAATTAATGTAAAACGTGTTTTATTATTGTTTTCAAATATTAATTTTATCAATAATACCATTTTATTACTAATAATAAAATGATATGCTATGACGATTTATTTTAGTAATCTTGTAAGTAGTTTTATAATTAAAAAAGTAGTTAAATTTCAAAAAATTAAATCGAAAAAATTATTAAATTAAAATAAACAATCACTTAAATTTAAAATTAACAAAATATTTATTTTAATTTTAAAAAACAATTAAAATAAAAAATAAATACAAACATAAAAAAGATAAATCTCTTTTTATATATTTTTATATAGGTATAGATTAAATCCAAATGTAAATTAACAATAAAAACAGAGGCAATTGTAAGTTGTATAAGAACTTGTAAAATTTTGTTTATTTATTATATGAGATCAAACAAAATAGAATGGTGATAGTTTTCGCTATTTTATAATAATATTAATTATGAATATAGATTTAAATTTGTACCAATGAAAAGTATTAAGTTATTTCTGAAATATTTTTATTTTCATTTTGTATTAGGTTAAGTTTTGTATTTTTAATAATAAATAAATAATTTCTAATATATGTAACACGTCATAACATATCATTAAAAGCCGTTATTAACAAAATACAATGCTTTAAATTTATTTATGAATACAGTGAATACAACTTTTATTATAATTAATTAAAATAATAATAAAATTTGTATAAATATTATTGACTATTAATATGTTTTTATACCTATTTTAAACGATGTTTATTTTTAAATAAAATTAATAAAAATTTAATGTTACTTTCAAATGTTTATTACAGTAAAACATAATATTGTTTAAATGACATAAATTTAAAACAACTAATCTAACTCAAACCAAAAAAAAAAAAATATATTGGTTTGGTTCAAATTTTATATTAAATTAAAACTGAACTAAATCAAAAACACATCTAACTATATTTTTATAATGAAAATTAAATTAAAATTGTAGGGAAAGATGACTTAATTATATTTTAATAAAGTTTGGATAGAGATATTCTGGTAAAAAAAATCAGTTATATCACTATTCATAACCCATTTTACTATAAGTAATTTTTATTTATTTCATAAATAATTTCATGATTAAAAATGTTAAATAAAAAAATATTAAATTTAAATAAATAATCAATTAAAAGATAAAAAAATTTATTTAAAGCGAAAAAATAACAAATAAATGTGAACACTAAAAATGGACTTCACTTATAAATATATAAGTAGAGATACTAATAAAAATACATGTTTTGTGTGTCCATTTTATTATTATTGTAATTATAAAATTAAATATGAATAATTTTCATAAATTTATTTTAGAAAGTTAGTTTAGTTTAAAAAATGGTTAAATTTAAAAAATCAAATAAAAAATAATTAAATTTAAAAAATGGTTACCTAAAGAATAAAATAAGTAAATCAATCATTTTAATTTAAAAATAAGTATTTAAAGAATAAAAGTAAAAGAGATGTACACACCCAAAAAGAAAAAAATCGTTCAAATAATATATATATATATATATATATATATATATATATATATAAGTATTACTAGAAATTTTTATATTAATTGAGATTTTATTTTATAAATTTGTTAAAAAGAATTTGTAAAAAAAAATATTTTTTTTGTAATTTTTTTAAATAATTTTAATTGGCAGGTAATTCTTTCGTGAGTAATCAATTTCTACAAAATTATAAAATTTGTAAGTATGTTTTATAAAATTTATTACGAAAAGTGTTTTATAGAAAATATTTTGTAAAAAAATTGGTAGCAATTTTTTGCAAACTTTTTTCTCAATAAAATTTGTAAGTATTTTTTATAAAAAAAGATTTAAAACAAAATTGACAAGAAATATGAGTTTTTTTAGTAGTGATATATATATATATATATATATATATATATATATATATATTTTTTATTTTTTTATTTTTTTATTTTCCTAAATAAATATTATTGGCGAGGAAGAAAAAAATGGGTGAGCTTGTTTCTTTCAATCCAATTATGTAGATTTGAAGAAATGATGGTTTCTTTTATCTCATGTATGAAAGTAGAAAATTACAATATGAGAATATGAATTGAGAACTAATTCACTTCCAAACGAGTTTTGGTGGTGAAAGTGATTGAAAATCAAGAAACTAAACAAAGCGTGGGGTGGTAGGTAGTTGTGGGTGGATATGGAGGTGTGAAAGAAGGTTGTTGAAGATGTGGGTTGTTCAAAATAATTATATTTTATTTAATTTTTTAAAATATCTTTTTATCTATTACATTTATTAAATTATTTATAACTTTTTCTTTTAAATCTTTTTGTCTTTACTTTTTTTTTCTTTTAAAACAAATAACACTATAATTCTATTTCTACTCTTTCACATCCATCGATTCAGCTTTCATCAAATTCATGATTTGAAACAAAAATAACCTTATATACACTTAAGAGAACTTGTGTTTTAAGATTTTCAATTTATATTCTCATTTTTTTTCTTAAATCACTCTATATATTTTTAACATTTAATCCGGGGTCAAATTTATTTGTTTAAATAAAATATAAAATTATAACAAAAGTAGGAAAATATTTCATAATAATTAAGATCTTGAAGGATCAAATTGACGTAATAGAATTTACGAACAAAAAATTGGATAAAAATTAAGTAACAAGAATTAAAATTTTACATTTAGAGTGACAAATAAAGAATATAGGTGAAGAGGAAGGGAATGCATTAAGTGGGATATATATATATAAAGAATGAAATTAAAGTTTATGGTTGGAATTTAGTGAAGACAATAGTACATGCAAAAGCAACAATGTAACAATTCTTCAAATCAAAATCATCATTTTTCATTATTCTTTGTCCTGTCCTTGAAAACTTAAAGAATTTTTGTTTTATCACTTCCATTGAAAATTATTCATGTTCATATTTGTCTCATTAATAAAATTCCAACTTAAATATATTTTTACTATAAATTATTAGTATGAGTGGTTCGGAATCCCAATCTTTCTTAAAGTAATATTTTGAGTGAGAGTTGTCAAAGGAAATGTGATTAAGAATGACACTATAGGCAATCTGAAGTATAAAAATATTTTATAACCTCATATTATGAAAAAAAATAAAAATCATCCATATCATTGATATTTTATAAGAATCGAATGACACCCACAAAGATATATTTATATTTTTTTTTAACATTTATTTGTATCATGTAAATTTATTATATGTAGACAAAGAAAATATATTTTGGACCAAACAACGTGGATTGCAAATAACCCAAATAATCTGCTGGTAAAACCTATTTCTGCATACTCGTACAGTAAATGGTTTATTGTGTTTTTTCTTATGTAAATACTATATAATTAATACATATACTAAAATAGTTAAAAATTTGGACATAAGAAGAATAACAATTATGAAAGATGACATTAAGAAATGATTTAAAGAAGACATATAGAGTGGCCATAAAGACACATCACATGTGTTTAGGCACCACCATATTCATTGGCTTATCATTAATAGTTGATGAAGAATTGAAGGACCTACCCTATAGGTTGGGGACACAAAGCATCTTCTTGGTATGAATCCTCACTGTCTCTCCCATGAACTGTGTAAATTGGAGCATGCATTTATAAGCATGACAGATCCTTGTGGAAGCAACAAAGGACACTTGGCAGATATACAACACTTGGACCACTTCTCAAAGATTCAAACTTTTCCCTTCACACCTAATAAAACAACATCAACATTGTCTTCACCAAATTGTCTTCACCGATCAAACCTAATAATTAGTCTCAACGTACTAACGTGATTGTGTTAAGAAATAAACTTTAAATCTAATTTAACCTCACAAAACTTATTTATATATTATAAATTGATTTTATCTCTTGTTAATGTGAGACTTCTAATATATTATATGTATAAACACAATATATAAAATGTGTTTCTGTCGGGAAATAAATTTTAAATCTAATTTAATTTCATAAAATTAGTTTATAAAATAAAATTTATATTTTTTATATATTATAAAATAATCTTATCTTTTGTCAACATGAAACTTTTGACACAGTGTGGACTTGTCCGCATATAACAAATACAACCCTTAGTACAGTATGATTAATAAAATAATTAGCAGAGGTTTAAGAATAGAGTATATTTTCGTGGAACACACATAAGCATGTTATGTCAAATGTTGAACAGGTGATAAGAAATTATTGTTATATTATAAGTTAAAACAAACACAACAACACCTGCTACATAGATTCATGACAGCATGCATGTTCAACAAATCAAATATTCAATGTGATAGTTACATAAGAGTACAAGTAGAACATCTCAAACATAAATATTATTTTAATTTATGTATTGAATATTATTTTTGTATAATTGAAAATTTATAATATTCAATTTTAATACATAAATTGTGTTATAATTTAAATTGATGATAAAGAAATACCTTTTTTTATATTTTTGAATTTAGAATGAATAATACTCATTGTGATACAACTTTATTATTGGCTATTTACAGTAGTGTGTGAAATGCTTATTAAAAGAAGAGAATACACAACATTGAAAATGTCCAGTTTTCAATATTACTGTCTAAGTTGTGTGTAAGATTTTTTATTTTTGAATTAAGGATAGATAAAATAAATTTGTATTAAAATAATATGAGCAAAAATAGAAAAATAGTAAAACATTAGAGGAATTCAATTGTTTACATAAATTTGATGTAATACGGACCGGGAGCTGTTAATACAGCCTAGCTTACTCCCTCAGCCCCAGCCCATATGAGTTGAAGCCAAAAGCCCACATACTAAATAAGACGAGGGTCCAAAAACTGTCATAAAATCACCTGGATCAAGAGTTACTTATGGGCCTGGAAGAAAAAAGCCCATATCAGGCAGCTTCTTCCTGCACCTTCACAAGTTTCTTCTTGCACCCTCATATAAAAAATTCTTCATTTTGACAAAATTGACTTTCCATTAGCCGATCTAAAAGTGAAAAATGACTACTTTCCACATGGGATAATCCATAAGTAATTTGAATTCTGAATTACATTAATGTAATTTATAACTTTTGAATTATGTAATTTAAAGTTATTATTTATTTTCAGAGTATGTAATCTATTTTTTTTAGGGAAAAAATGACTTATAAATTATATAATTCAGAAATTATTTTTTACTTTCATGTGTAATTTGATTTTCAAATTGTTCAATTCATAAAGAACAATTTTTTTTTTATGTATAAGATGTGGAAATAAATATTTGGAAGTGCATACTTTTTTAATTTATATTTAATTATTGTGCATGATAATATTCAGCTTTGGCAATATTTTATTCTCTTAATGTTGGAAAATAAGATCAATTTATAATATTTGTTATCTTAAAATAAGACGAGTTATAGACTTAAAATTACTCTTTAATATAATATCATAATTTATTCTAATAAAATTTATGGAGTTTAAATTTCGTAAAACATTTATCGTTAACAACAGTTTTAATGGTAAAATTACTTGCAAGCAACTCGATACAACTGCTGGAGATGCCGTTAATTATTAAAAAAAAATGTAAGGAGAAATTATATTAGAGGCTATAAATACATCTAAATAGTTTATATGTCTCACAATTTAATTTTAATATTTTTTTGTTATGATTATTATTTTAATTCTTGTTTTACTTGGTTTAATTGTTTACTGAATCCCTTTCTTTATTTACGGTTATTCTTTCTCCATCTAATAAAAGAAGCAAATCTTTACGAGGTTACGTGAACTTGACTGCATCGCTATACTGCGAAACTGTTTTCTAAAAGAACAAGTTCTTAAAATTTTTCAGTTTGAAATTAGGATAAGTTTTCAACAGTTTCAAAATCAATGAAGCTTTTCATCATTTAACAACCAAAAACACAAAGTCATCATTTTGTCCATGCATTATAAGTTTCAACTCAAGATTCTAAATCAAATGTTAATTTCTTCACATCATCCATAATTAGCAATTAATGTTTCCACCAAAAGTACTAGCCATGATTATTTTAGAACAAATTAATGCAAAATTTATGAGTTTGAGGGAGGCAAAGAATATCAGTTTAAATACGCAATCTTTGTCTGTTATCACAAGTGCAGCTTGAAGGAGACTACAGCTTATTATTCTGTCTAAGTCCCAATTCTTATGCTCCAACTCTATATTACAAGAACCAGTCAAGGATTTGCTCCAATCACTGATTTCTATATGTTCCCTGTCATATCACAATGTAACAGTGTTCCCACAAATAGCTAGGAACACTTTTCTTCTTGTGCTATGTATATACATCACTTGTATCACTTTCAAATACACTGTCTTTCGATAAAACACCGACGAGGATTCCAACACATTCTTTCACGACGAGATATATACATATCGAACACGACGAGGTATATACATATCGAACGTAAAATTAGATATTAACAAATAATCAAATAACGGTCCAATAATGAGTGCAACAATGAATCCAACAAAGTTTCATTATGATAGGCTCTGACACAAAGTTCTAATATATATTATGTCAAAAACTGGATTTTAAGTCTAACTTATACGTCAATCAAAAACATGTTATGGAAAAGTGCAGTAGAAGAGGTCCTTTAGCATGCAGAAGAAGGTTCTTTTGGAAAAATGCCTCCATTTTGAAGGGTTGAGCATTTTATGATGAGTTACCTTTTGGCATTACTTATGAATAAAAATCATGCGTTGCTCTTTATTATGATGCAATAATGCAAGAGGGGATACGGTAGAGAGAACAAAAAATGGTCAAAAGGGAGAGTGATTAAGTTGGAATATATATTTATGGTCATGCTCAACGGCTTTAGTTGATTGTCCCAATGCTATATGTATAAAAAAGCTCGAATATATTTGCTTAGTAGCTACCAAAGCAAAGCATTAAATAAAGCTTTCTTTACCTTTTCTTTACCTCATCAACTAAATGCCCCCATAAGATAAGATTACCATTACAACATATCAGATTCAACTAAAATTGTTTGCACTATTAGGAATTTAAGTGTAAGTTTAAGTCACACATTGAGTAAAAATAAAAAAATTGAACACCCTATAAGGATAAAGACCCATAAACTGATCGTTTTAAAGTTTTGGGTTAAGAGTAGTGCCAATACTTTATGTGTGGATTAGACTCATGTCTCATTGGTGTTGTAAAATTGAAAAAGAAAATATCAGATATTACCATGTGGATTAGACTCATGTCTTATTGGTGTCGTAAAATTGAAAAAGAAGATACCAGAAGATTAAAAAAAAATTATCTAACTCATATTCCAGTATCATTAAAGTAAAATTTCAATCATAGAGGGATCTGTGTTCTACAATATTGTGAGATATAAGATTATTTATTAGAGTACATAAAACTATCTACTTCAGGTGTGAGCTGCAAGGAATGGATATGAATCATTGGTTTGGCACAGTAAGTTACAGTATATTAGATCAATCTTGTTTCTTCTAGTTTCTTCTGGAACTGTGCATCAGTTTCAATATTGTCAAATATAAATGATGTTATATTAATACCAATTTCATTATTCATTCTCTTTTCCTAATTTGATAAGTGATTAGAATTCATACAGTTACTATATTTCCTAATTCTGGTGTAGATCCTATATAATTGTCATGAGGAATAGGAAGAAAATTTAAAGCTTAAACCTATTACTTAATTAATATAATACATATCACGTAGCCTCTATCAATGCTTTTAAACCTTTTCTATCTAAAATGATTTTCTATTTTCTAGAAAAAACGATTCTCTAGAACATGCTCAGCCACTTTTGCATTAATTTGTGTAGGAGTCGATAGTTTTTTTTTTTAATTTTTATAACATTAAAAATGGATTATTTCTACAATATTCTCTTTCCCGAACATGCAACATACTTCTTACCTACGTAACTAAGTAATACCTAACATATAAACTCTAAGGTATAGTGTGACCGCATATTCCGTAGTATTTTTATGAAAAAAGCATTGATGTTTACTTGAAAATAAATAACTCCTTTCAATAATTATTTAATTGTCTACATTTTAGATTACACAAATCTTAGTAAGACAATTTATTATAACCATTTGACAAAGTCATTTACCTTGTGCTAGAGAGAAAAACTCTAAAAAATCAGAAATCATGCCAGTGATACCTTAAGTAGTAAATTCATATTTGTCATGCTTATTTTAAAATATTTCTACTTACAACAACAAAAATAATCATGTTCATTATATTAAATAAATTAAATAATTGAGTTATCCATCATAAGTATGTTTTAAGTAGTTTTATTGCGGAAGTAATTAAACAAAAACTTACACCTTCGCAAACTTCTATATATAAATTTTTACTTGCTCAGAGTCTTTAAGTCATGAATATTTAGTGCTATTTTAAAAGTTAATATATATGCGTTATGTGCTGAAAAGGATAGTAATAAAGTGAAAATATTTTAATTAAATCAGGGCAAAGTTAATCATCCCTGAAAAAAAAAAGAGACTTTTGGAGAGAAAGGAGAATAATTAAGGTGTTGATAGCTGGAAAAAAAAAAAGAAAGTGAAAGAGAAAAGGAACCTTCTGTGATTCAACGGATAAAGTGATCCCAAAACATATTGCAAATTACAACATGATAACAACTTTATCACTACAAGATATGCATTGCAAAAAACAACAATGATTGTTCTGTACAAGACCGTAGGAACATGTAATATAGTCTACAACAATCATTAAAAAAACACGATACTAAAACAAAAAGTAAAAATACTAAAACAAAGAGAGTAATATCTTTTGTACAGTAATTATATATGAAACATAAAAACCAAGTAAAAAGCAAATAAAAATATATATTGTATATGAAATATATAATGTACGAAAATACATATTTCGAGTACGGGCAGCATGCAAGTCCCTACAAAAAAGTGAAATAAAAATCTGTCTTTTTTATTTTTCATAAAAGTTAAATGTTGTCTTATTCCAAAAGCATGGTACAATAATATTAATATATATAAGTGAATGACCGATCTCTATTTGTTGATACAAGTCCCTCATAATCGTTCTTTACCCGACATGTTATTGATGATGCTTTTATATACATTGTTGTAAAAAAAGAGAGTTAATTATAGTTTAAGTGAATAGAGTTAGGAGTAACAATAGTCCTTTGCGTTATTCGATTTGTCTGTGGTAGGCAGAAAGAATCAAATTCCCCTTAATACCTTTTGAAAATGATTTCTGCTATTTTATTTATTTATATCTTCTAAAATTTGATTGCACTCCAGCGTTTTTTAGTTTTCACGAAGTTTCAATAATTGACGCTATGTCAATTCAGAGTTTTGTCCCGAAGCACATTAACAAAAAGTAGAAAAAAAGATATATAGATATATGTGTACTATATACATTCATTGACCCTTCTCCATCACACTTCGAAGCACCACAAGAAAAAGCTGCTAAATCTTCTTCCACTTCAAGAGTCGTGTGAGATCAGAAATTTTTATATGTAATAAAATCATAACATCATCTAATTAACATAGTTTCTACTTTATGTTGCTTACATTATATGTTTTACATGATGGAACATGCATTTACGTTGTCTTCACTGAAAAGGGACATAAATTTCTCTTCTGTCTCAACAGAAGGTGTGAATGTTTGTGCGTTTCGAACATAGCCGGAGGGTGCCCTTTTGTCATAGACACCGGAGGCATGAGGATAGCTCACCACATGTTGTGGAACATAGGGCCAAAATTCAGCTCTTTTTTTCCCAGTTCCTTTTACCCTGTTCAACACCTTGTTTGGATCAACACAACCGTTCACTGTCACCCTGCTTTGCTTTCGGTTTATCTCCACAGATTTTACTCCTGCAACACTTCCACACACAATCATTAACCTTCTAGTCATATTTATCTTGCATAATGCATGTTTTAACATAAGCTTCTAGTCGAGATCTAAGGAAAATGAACGTTTTCTGTACATACAGTTTAATGATCCGATTTCAAGTTCAATGAGATACCATCATTATAGAAGTATTGCTCGGAGTCTGAAATTTCGTTATGATTTTGTCTTTAAAAAATATCTAAGAAGATTAGAGGAGGAGGAAGTATTTAATGTGTCGTGGAGTATGACTTCTCAGCGATGTATAATTATTGAACGTGTAATAAAAGTTGGGTTAGAAGTTAGAACCTTTCATTGTGGCTACTGCATTTCTGACTTTTCGTTCACAGCCATCACAGTCCATTTTGACTTTGATCTCAACTGTCTAAAACGAAAACCAACACATATATGAGAAGCTGCTATGGTTGGAGGAATGAAAGTTAGAAAAGTGTGGTGGGAAGAAAAGAGTGTAAAGGAAAATGGTGTTGTGGCATGTGTAAATGAAAGAAGTTCCTACCTGCATTGTTTTGGTCTTTGAGGCTGGAAGTGTGCAAAAGTTTGAGATGATGTAGGTAAGTGCACCCATTTTTTCCTTTCCAGAAGATACTAAAGGGCAAAGATGGTGAGAGTGAATATGAGTGAGAGAGAAGACACGCACAAATCAAAGATGAAGGCGTGGTGTTTATATAGAAAGCTAATATTCACATCTAGATAGAGAGAAGGTTGAATTTCGAAAATGGTGTCTAGAACATTAAATTATTACAATAAACAAAAAATAATAATGTAGTGGACATTGGTGCTCGTAAAGGTAGATTAGTGGTTTATAAGAACATGGAAGAAATATGCTTTAAAATTGGTGTTGTGGTGCCATGTTCCATTGGAAAAATATAAAACACTTGTTTAAAATCTACGCAGAATTATAAAAAGTGATTTTTGGCTATCTTCCTTTTCTCTCAATGATAACAATGCCTTGCTTTCCAACATTCCATACATCCATTCTAACTTATACGTTGCCATTTTTTTCGCAACACATCCTAAAATATTAAAATAATAATAAATATATGTATTGTAATAAAAATAACTTTTAGACTAAAGTATTTGTTGACAAGTTAGTTTTTCACCTTACTAAGAAAATTCAATAAAAAAAAACTATAAGTGGTATGGTTTTAAGATTATGCTACACTAGTTTCACATTATTAGTGTAAAAGTGTGTTACATTTGGATACATATCCTGAGTACTCGTTGTTTTAAAAGACACACCTTCCATACAAGTACAACGAAGTACCTTAACATAAGTATGTTCTCCATGACAACTGGTATGAGAAAACGATGATAAAAAATATTTATCATAAAGCAAAAAAAAAAAAGTTGCTAAAAACAGATCAAATAATATGTCCAACACTAAATATTTTTATTATGAGTTAAGTGTGTTTTTATCCTTCAATTTTCAGTGAAAATTGAAATTAGTCTTTTTTAAAAATTTTAAAACAATTTAGTTTCTGAAATGTGTGAATTTAGTCTTTTAAATTATTTTTTTAAGTTTATTTGACGTTTCAAACGTGTTTCTCAGCTAACATCGAAGCGAAAATGTGTCAAACAGTATAAACAAACTGAAATACTATAATGAAATATGTTTGAAACATCAAATAAACTTAATAAAATTTTGTTAAAAGGACTAAATCTACGCATTTACATGATTGAGGGACTAAATTGGTTCATGATTTTCAAGAGAGATTAATTCCAATTTTTACAAGAACAACCTCGTTTTATTATTATTGTTGAAGAAAATAAAAACATAATAATCTTACAACAATCATATATATATATATATATATATATATATATATATTACATAATTAATTAAAAATAAATTTCAATAACACACATACTTAACAACAAATTTCGATAACAAAACTTACATGTGTGTAAATTGGATGATAGATGTGATAGAGACACAATATTATTGGAATGTAATATACATTGTATTAAAATTGTATATTGAGTCAAAATTAAATTGCCAAACTTAGTTATATTATTTTTCCTCCAATGGAAGAGAAGAATAATTGACCAACCTAAGGTGCAAAGTGGCTTTACCTTTCAAACCCTAAAAAAATAGGGAAAAAGAAGAAAAGCATTATATTCAACCCCACATACTTAACAGAACAAAACCACCGCCCAAGGATCAAAATTCTCTGCTCACTTGGAACACTTTTCTGCTTTTCGTTGTTCTTCTCTCACATTCATTCCTTCCAAATTTTCAATTTTCATCACTCCTTTTCCCTCTCCATACATGTGCATTTCTTTTCTTTTTTTAATAAAATATACAAAATAAAATTATTAATATTTTTTTCTTAATTTTCTTGTTGTTATTGTTGGAAAAAGAATAATTTATATGACAGTCATTTTCCCTTTCCATACACAAGCATTTCTTTTGTATTAAATAACATTTATATAATATTAAAAGGATAAAGTAAAATATATACTTTTATTTTGAATATATATAGTAGTAGAATGTATGATTTTTTTTTCTATTATCGTAAAAGGTTTTGGTATATTATTTATGTATTTCTTTTATTTATGTTTTTTACTCATCTAAGTAATGCATTTTTGTTCTTCTTGTTTTTGCGTAATTTTTTGTTAATCTCATCACAGTCATTCCTTTAATGATATATTTATTCCAAATTCCAATCATTCATCTATGATTTTTTTCCCCTTTTGATATGTCTATTTAAAAAATAATTTGTTTAGTTCGTTACCCTAATTAATCAAACTTGATATAAATATTGGTAATAAAAATTTTTTTATCAAAACATTTTCTATTATAAATTTCCCTTTTTTGCTGTTATAGTTTCCATTTAATTTGTTGAAATGTTAAACATGATTTTTTCATTTAATATTTCTAAATCAAATATCAGATAATTTATAAAAATTACAAAAGCAAATTAAACAGGAAAGGCCGAGAGAAAAAGAGACACACGGAGAGTTAGGAGAAATTTGGATTCTTTGCTGTTTTTCTTTTTGTTGTTCTTGTCTTTATAATACACTTGTCTTTATAATACACTGATTATTACTGATTTTGATGTTTTAAAATATATTAAAAAAATATTTAAAATATTAATACGGTGTATTTTTAAGGAGTGTGTGGATAAAATAAATAAATAAAATAGCCAATTTATCCGAAAATAAGAGAAGTGGGTGGGGGCAAAGAAGACCCGATAAAAAAACGGGTCCTGAGCTCTGAACCATAACTACTCTTACATTACACACTGCACTTGCCACTTTGCTCAACGACCACCATTTCAACGGTGAGGTGAGTTTTCCGGCGCTTTTTCTCTTCAACGTTACGCTCTTATCTGTTTTATGCTCAAAAGTTAATCATCCCTGAAAAAAAAAAGACTTTTGGAGAGAAAGGAGAATAATTAAGGTGTTGATAGCTGGGAAAAAAAAGAAAGTGAAAGAGAAAAGAAACCTTCTGTGATTCAACGAATAAAGTGATCCCAAAACATAGAATAAGTCCACTTGCAAACATTTTTGCAAATTACAACATGATAACAACTTTATCACTACAAGATATGCATTGCAAAAAACAACAATGATTGTTATGTACAAAACCGTAGGAACATGTAATAGTCTACAACAATCATTAAAAGAACACCATACTAAAACATAGAGAGTAATGAGTAATATCTTTTATACAGTAATTATGAACAGTGTATATATGAAACATAAAAACCAAGTAAAAAGCAAATAAAAATATGTAGTGTATATGAAATATAATGTAAGAAAATACATATTTCGAGTACGGGCAGCATGTAAGTCGCTACAAAAAAGTGAAATAAAAATCTGTTTTTTATTTTTCATAAAAGTTAAATGTTGTCTTATTCCAAAAGCATGGTACAATAATACTAATATATAACCACTAACATAAAAAAAATTGCGATGCGGAGAAAAATGTTAGGAATTTAAGTTTCAACATTTACGTATGACGCATTGTAGTCAACGTAAATTTATGTCTGACCTTTAGACGTCAGACTTAAACAATTAATAATTTAATTACAAGTTTGTTATCGGTCATTTTTTATGTATGATTCTGGTTGTTCATACGTAAAATCGCAGACATAATACATTTTTAGTGTCGAATGACCAATCCATGTTTGTTGATACAAGTCCCTTATAATCGTTCTTTACCTGACATGTTATGTTATCGATGATGCTTGATGCTTTATATACAGTGTTGTAAAAAAAGAGAGTTAATTATAGTTTAACTGAATACACATTGGGTTAACGAAGGAGTTAGGAGTAACAATGGTCCTTTACGTTATTCGATTTGTCTGTGGTAGGCAGAAAGAATCAAATTCCCCTCAACACCTTTCGAAAATGATTTCTGCTATTTTATTTATTTATACCTTTTAAAGTTTGATTGCGCTCCAGCGTTTTTCAGTTTTCACGAAATTTCAATAATTGACGCTATGACAATTCAGAGTTTTGTCCCGAAACACATCAACAAAAAGTAGAAAAAAGGATATATAGATACACATTCATTGACCCTTCTCCATCACACTTCGAAGCACCACAAGAAAAAGCTGCTAGATCTTCTTCCACTACAAGAGCCGTGTGAGATCATAAATTTTTATATGTAATAAAATTATAATATAAAATCATAACATCATCTAATATAGTTTCTCTTTTATGTTGCTTACATTATATGTTTTACATGATGGAACATGCATTTACGTTGTCTTCACTGAAAAGGGACATGAATTTCTCTTCTGTCTCAGCAGAAGGTGTGAATGTTTGCGCGTTTCGAACATAGCCGGAGGGTGCCCTTTTGTCATAGATGCCGGAGGCATGAGGGTATGTCACCACATGTTGTGGAACATAGGGCCAAAATTCAGCTCTTTTTTTCCCAGTTCTTTTTACCCTATTCAACACTTTGTTTGGATCAACACAACCGTTCACGATCACCCTGCTTTGCTTTCGGTTTATCTCCACAGATTTTACTCCTACAACACTTCCACACACAATCATTAACCTTCTAGTCATATTTGTCTTGCATAATGCATGTTTTAACATGCGATAGCATAAGCTTCTAGTCGAGGTCTAAGGAAAATGAGCGTTCATCTCTCGGTGAAGATTAAGGAAAATCGTCTTAATGATCCAATTTCAAGTTTAATGAGATAACATCAGTCTGAAATTTCATTATGATTTTATCTTTAAAATGTATCTAAGAAGATCAGAGGAAGAAGAAGTATATAAACGGTTATTGAATATGACTTCTTAGCGATGTAGGACTATTGAAGATATGACAAAAGTTGGGTTAGAAGTTAGAACCTTTCATTGTGGCTACTGCATTTCTGACTTTTCGTTCACAGCCATCACAATCCATTTTGACTTTGATCTCAACTGTCTAAAACGAAAACCAACACATATATGAGTAGCTGCTAAGGTTAGAGGAATGAAAGTTAGAAAAGTGTGGTGGGAAGAAGAGAGTGTAAAAGAAAATGGTGTTGTGGCATGTGAAAATGAAAGAAGTTCCTACCTGTATTGTTTTGGTCTTTGAGGCTGGAACTGTGCAAAAGTTTGAGATGATGTAAGTAAGTGCACCCATTTTTTCCTTTCCAAAAGAGAAAGTAAAGGGCAAAGATGGTGAGAGTGAGTGAGAGAATATGAGTGAGAGAGAAGACATGCACAAATCAAAGATGAGGCTGTGGTGTTTATATAGGAAGCTAAAGATTCACAGCTATAGAGATCGAGTCCATATTTTTTATTGATTTTTTTGTGTTGTCTTCAGTCGGGTATTAAAAATACATTGTATTGGTATTTTAAATATCTTTTTAATATATTTTAAAACATTAAAATTAATGGTAATCAGTATATTATGAAAGTACAGTAAATAAATAATACACAAAAAAATCAGGAAAGAATCTAAATTCAGATAACAAAGAGAAGGTTGAACTTCGAAAACAGTGTTTAGAACATTAAATTATTATAATAACCAAAAAAAAAATAATGTAGTGGACATCGGTGCTCATAAAGGTTGATTAGTGGTTTATAAGAACATGGAAGAAATATGCTTTAAAATTGGTGTTGTGGTGCCATGTTCCATTGGAAAAATATAAAACACTTGTTTAAAATCTACGCAGAATTATAAAAAGTGATTTTTGGCTATCTTCCTTTTCTCTCAATGATAACAATGCCTTGCTTTCCAACATTCCATACATCCATTCTAACTTATACGTTGCCATTTTTTTTTTTTCGCAACGCATCCTAAAATATTAAAATAATAATAAATATATCTATTATAATAAAAATAACTTTTAGACTAAAGTATCTGTTGACAACTCAAGTGCGAGCGACTAGTTAGTTTTTCACATTACTAAGAAAATTCAATAAAAAAAAACTATAAATGGTATGGTCTTAAGATTATGTTACACTAGTTTCACATTATTAGTGTAAAATGTTTTATATTTTCATAAAAAAAGTATTGTAAATATAATTTTTAAATGATTATTCTAAAAATTAATGAAATTACTATAAATAATACTTTGCAATGGTGTAAAACATGTGGATATATATCTTGAGTACTCGTTGTCTTAAAAGACACACCTCCCATTACAAATACAACGAAGTACCTTTCTTAACATGCTCTCCATGACAACTCTTATGAGAAAGATAAAAAGTATTTATCATAAAGAGAAAAAAGAGTTGCTAAAAACAAATCAAATAATATGTCCAACACTACCTTATTAGGAGTTAAGTATGGTTATGATCCTTAAATTTTTAGTGAAAATTGAAATTAATCTTTCTTAAAAATTTTGAAACAATTTAATCTCTCATATGTAAAAATTGTGGATTTAGTCTTTTAAATCTTTTTTTTAAGTTTATTTGACGTTTCAAAAACGCGTTTCTCAGCTAACATCGAAACAAAAATGTGTCAAACAGTATAAACAAACTAAAATATTATAATAAAATGTGTTTAAAACATGAAATAAATTTAATAAAATTTTGTTAAAAGGATTAAATCCACACATTTACATAATTGAGGAACTAAATTGGTTCATAATTTCTAAAAGAGATTAATTTTAATTTTCACTAAAAATTGAAGGACAAAAACGTATTTAACCCTAACCCTTTTTCTTATTATTGTTGAAGAAGATAAAGACATAATAATCTTACAACAATCATATATACTCTAAATATGCTTTATAAAATATATATATATATATATATATATATATATATATATATATATATTACATAATTAATTAAAGAAATTTTTTCGATAGCACACATACTTAACAACAAATTTCGATAACAAAACTTACATGTGTGTAAATTGGATGATAGATGTGATAGAGACACTATATTATTGGAATGTAATATACATTGTATTAAAATTGTATATCGAGTAAAAATTAAATTGCCAAAGTTAGTTATATTATTTTTCCTCCAATGGAAGAGAAGAATAATTGACCAACCTAAAGTGCAAAGTGGCTTTACCTTTCAAACCCTAAAAAAATAGGGCAAAAAGAAGAAAAGCATTATATTCACTTGGAACACTTTTCTGCTTTTCGTTGTTCTTCTCTCACATTCATTCCTTCCAAATTTTCAATTTTCATCACTCCTTTTCCCTCTCCATACATGTGCATTTCTTTTCTTTTTTTAATAAAATATACAAAATAAAATTATTAATATTTTTTTCTTAATTTTCTTGTTGTTATTGTTGGAAAAAGAATAATTTATATGACAGTCATTTTCCCTTTCCATACAGAAGCACTTCTTTTGTATTAAATAACATTAATATAATATTAAAAGGATACAGTAAAATATATACTTTTATTTTGAACATATATAGTAGTAGAATGTATGATTTTTTTTTCTATTATCGTAAAAGGTTTTGGTATATTATTTATGTATTTCTTTTATTTATGTTTTTTACTCATCTAAGTAATGCATTTTTGCTATTCTTGTTTTTGCGTAATTTTTTGTTAATCTCATCACAGTCATTCCTTTAATGATATATTTATTCCAAATTCAAATCATTCATCTATGATTTTTTCCCCTTTTGATATGTCTATTTAAAAATAATTTGTTTAGTTCGTTACCCTAATTAATCAAACTTGATATAAATATTGGTAATAAAAAATTCTTTATCAAAACATTTTCTATTATAAATTTCCCTTTTTTGCTGTTATAGTTTCCATTTAATTTGTTGAAATGTTAAACATGATTTTTTCATTTAATATTTCTAAATCAAATATCAGATAATTTATGAAAATTACAACAGCAAATTAAACAGGAAAGGCTGAGAGAGAAAGAGACACAGAGAGTTAGGAGTGTGTGGATAAAATAAATAAATAAAATAGCCAATTTATCCGAAAATAAGAGAAGTGGGTGGGGGCAAAGAAGACCCGATAAAAAAACGGGTCCTGAGCTCTGAACCATAACTACTCTTACATTACACACTGCACTTGCCACTTTGCTCAACGACCACCATTTCAACGGTGAGGTGAGTTTTCCGGCGCTTTTCCTCTTCAACGTTACGCTCTTATCTGTTTTATGCTCAAAATATAATTTCGTCTAAACCGATTCTACTCCCAAACCAAACGTCTACTCAGTAGCTTCACGTCATCAAAGTTTTTCATTCAGAAGTCGATTTTTGCGACATTTTGTCACAAATTATTGTATTCATATAAAGAATAGATGTTCAGTGGAACCCTAACTCTCAATCAATTGAACAAACAGGCGCAGCCGCAGTCCTCTCCGGCATATCCTCTATTCGTCTTTCTCGAACCTGCAAAACACAATTCATTGCTGGTGAGGTTTTAACTCTTTGATTAGGTATTTATACCTTTGTGTGCTCGTTGTATTGTATTGTGTAAGAAACGGGTTGGGCATGTTAATATTTATCCTTATCCTAAAATGGGTAATGCGGTTTGTTGCAATTTTTCAAATATTTCTGAAATGTAGATTTTGATTGGTTGGTTGTTTTGTTTTTTATAGCTAATAAAAGGAAGTTGAATGGAGGACTAAAGCCGTTCATGTATCGTAGATGTTTAGCGAAAGGAGAGAACCTTTCTTTGATGATGTGTCAAAGGATAACTTGAAATAATTATTACAGAATAAAAAGTAGAAGGGTTTTAACTTGAATTTCTAACAGAAGTTTCCTGAAATTGATCAGGCCCCAAGTGAAAAACGCAAATAAAGTTGAATCATTATTAACTTTTTGTTTTCTTTCATTAAGATATTTATAATTGCTTTTTGTTTTTTTGTAAGTGTTTCAGTTAGTGTCAATTCTAATATCTGAGCAATTTTAGTTTGTTTACAGTGCATTGTGTGTGATAAAGTTGATGCTTATCTATACGTTTTGAAGATGTTCTGGACCAAATACCATTATAAAGATGAACACCATTTGAGTTTATGGGATTAAAATTAATTGCTGTGCTTTGTGCTATACTGTGTTATTGGGTGATTTCTTTTCATTCTATTTATTCGGAAAGCATACATGTTGATGGCATAATGTTGGGGTTGTTGGTCTATGGTCTCTATTTGTTGCTAATCTCTCAGAAAACAACAGTGGTCAGTTTTCAATAGAAAAGAGGTTGAGTTGTGGACGTTTTTCTCTTAAATTGTGGTATAGCCAAGTGACTATATTGTCCATCTTGATTTATTTTTGGCTGAACTCAGTTTTCTCTACTTAGCCTGCCTCCAGTGAGGCACCGGATTCTGGAGGATAAGAGCTTATCAAGATAGGAGCTTCCTCATAAAATCTGTTTCTGTCTACTGTCAAGTGCTTCAAATATCGCTGGTTAAGATTCTAAAGCACATGGCAATGGCGATCTCTTCTGTTCATGCCACATTATTTGCTAGGGCCTCTTTCTTTTGCCAAAGTAATGGCCTAAGAAGCTTTAGATCGTGTTTACCTTTCTCATCTTCAGCTGCTTCCGTTTCCACTCACAATCATTCACAGAAGAAATGGAGGCAGCCAGTGTTGTCAGTGTTGGATGTCGGTGGAGTCAAGATAAGCAGAGAAGGTACTTTGGGTATTTCCTTTTGGTTTTGTTTTATATTTGAATATTTACTGTCTCATAATGCTTATTTGAGTTGTAATCACATAGTATGATCCACAGAAAACCTTCAAACTTGATTTACGCACTAATATTCCCTTTTTTTTCATTGTTTTGAATCACTAATTGTGTGGTAATTTTTAAGGAGAATGTCCTTGACTGTTTACCTATTTGCACACTTTCTGCTGGTCAATGACATTGAAGTCATTTTATTTAATTTTCACAATTGGATATAACTGCTGCCGTTTAAGTGACTGGCATATTTTGTGCTGTGTATAACTTGGTTTATTTCTTTACGTTTTTACTTTCTACATGCCTTAACATTTGTGCTGCTGCTCTGCTTTAGTTGAAAATTGTTCTTTGGTTCATACAATATTAAAATCTCATAATTTCTGATTTGTGGTCTTCTAGATGTGGTGAGGGATGATCCTACAAATAATGTGCCAGACAATATATTTTCAAAACTTGGAGTGCAGCTTCACAGGAGGGATGAACACCCTCTAGGGATATTGAAGAATGCAATATATGAGTATTTTGACACAAATTATTCAAATAAGTTTGAAAAGTTTGATGATCTTTGCCCTATTGTTTCAGTGAAGGAGGTATGAAAAATAAATTAAGGAATTAGTTGTCCATTTCTCCTATATGATGCATTTATATTATTAACTGTTTCTTTGTTTCACGATTGTTAACACACTATTTGCTACTTCTGCATTTAGTTCCTTCTAGATATATGCTGATTTTTATTTTGAGTATTTCATACCATTGAAGTTCTCTGTTTGTTATCTGATGTTATTTGAGTATTCGCAAGTTGATTTTCTTCTGTATGTAAAAATTATTCGTAGATTATCAGATTATAAATTTCAGTTTTTAAGATCAGTATACTTGAGTTTAAATCCTCAAAAAGGCCTCTAAAAAAAGGAGAAAAAAGTACTTCGAAAGTAATTGATACTATTTTAGTTTTGGATTTTTTTTATGAATTACGTTTGTTTATAATTCATATTATATATTATTTCTGCGATATGAACTTACAAAGCTGACCAGTAAAGGAAACAATGCTTTTACATTGGCATTAGTGGATGGTCTATTCACAAATGATCGAGTCATTTACCTTGTATTTTTTTTCGTTTTTTTGCAACGCTTGTTTAAAACATGTTGCAGCTGTTGTTTGGGTTTGTCTGGATTGTAACATGCTTGGGGGCCTTTGATCAAATGACTCTTCCGTCCCTTTCATGACACTGCTTTTGGTGGCTTGTAGCATTTTTCTGTATTTTCTTGTACGTGGTTTTGCCTTTGATCAAATGACTTCATTCTTCAGTTGTTTTTATGATTCTATTTAACCGGTATCTGCAGATTCTTCAATCCTTTCATTTTGGAAGGTTGTATAAAATTGAGGGAAAAGGGGATTAAAGAAACAATGCTATTAAAAAAGGTGACTATGGTAACATTGTTTGTAGAAGACTGCATGTATGAAAGAAATATTAATGGTAGCTTTTGAGTATAATTTTACTTTGTTTGTGATGCATCTACCATATATATATATATATATATAGGTTTCACAATCATATCCATTTCAACTCATAAAATTAATCATTGAAACCTCGTACATTTTCAATATTACATCTGCTATGTCAATGTTACATTTTCAGCACAAGTAAATGTGCCTCCTCAGCACTGCTAAAATGGTACTTCTTACCATTGTTTTTTTATTGATTATCGTATTGCTTGTTATGGTTGACACAGTGTTTTGAAGTATGTGGTTGGGTTTCTTTATTTCAATCTTCTTGTTGCAGAATTTTAATGAGGTCTAGGCTACTTAGATATTTTTCTTGTTGCAGAATTTTGATGATGTTTTGGTTCCTGAAGACCATGTAAGTAGGAGCTATAATGACACTTACTATGTAGACCCTCAGACTGTTTTAAGATGCCACACAAGTGCTCATCAGGCAAAATTATTGAGAAGTGGTCACACTCATTTCCTTGTTACAGGAGATGTTTATCGTAGGGATTCAATTGATTCAACTCATTATCCTGTGTTCCATCAAGTATGTCTCCATGTGCAGTAACCAGTTTAATCTAATAAAAATGAACTTAATATAATTTCCTCCTTTTTGTCATGCAGATGGAAGGCTTTCGGGTTTTTTCTCCAGAAGATTGGGAGGCATCAGGAATGGATGCCACATTATTTGCAGCAACAGACTTAAAGAAATGCCTTGAGGGCCTAGCAAGTCATTTATTTGGTATTTTGAAATGGCCGGTAGACATACTTCATTATTAGTTGCTGCATTTTAATATTAGCGAGGCTTTGTAAGATGAATTAGTTAAAGCGAAGAAACTAATCATTTTAAATCTTGTAGATACTTCATCTTTAGTGTAGATATTTGACTTTTGACTTAGTGGTGATGGACTCAAGTTCTGGAAACATTCACTTCCAGGGTAAGGTTGTATATGTTTGACCTCTCTAGACCTGACATTTATAGGAGTTCTGAGCTTCCCTTTATGTTTTAACCTGTCCCAAAATGTATTAAAAATTGTGTACGATAATATACAAAACAAAAATACATGTGCATAATTTGTAGTCTTCTCTAGTGCAGTATTTGGATACAAAGGGCAGGAGAAGAGGGATTCTAATGGAAAGCATGAGTGTGTTAGGGAAGAAATTTTACTAGTATATACATAGAAGAGTCAAATGAAGCTATTAGTTTAAGAGTAATTTGTTCTAATTTGACTAAAACTTTCTCTCCCTTCCACATTCTCCAATTTTGTGAGTAGCCAAACTTGAAGGAGGGGAGATTTTAGCCGCCTCCCCTTCATCTCCTTCTAACCAAACATTATGTAAATGATTGTTTTTTTTAAATAGATTCTTTACACTTAAAGCAATGTTTAGAGGTATGGTTATCAAACTTGTGGTTGAACTCATTAAATTGCAGGAGTTTGCAATCCTTCAACTGCAAGTTATTATGAAATTGGAATTATTTTGCATGAGTCTTGATAAAAATAAAAGCTATGTAACAGGATAGTGGGAATATTAATACTCCCTCCATTCCTATTTACTAGAAAGAAATGCGGTTGTTTGCTTGGTCCTGAATATAAGAAATAATTGCCTACATTAATTATTAAATTATTTTTGTACCTTCTATTTATTGCAAAATCTATTTACAAGACAAATAATAGTTTCCCATGGAAGTGGAGGCATGGATCAACCTTGCTATTCTTTTTATTTAAAGAAAAATTTACTTGCATTAGGATACTAAAATAAATTGATACACATTCTTGACTAGATTAATTTTTCCATTTAGTGCATTTTTGGTGGGAAAAAGATGATCTCTAGGATTTTATTACTTCAATTTTACCATTTGCTTTCAATTAAATTTTTCAGATACTTAGAATCACAATTAATCTAATTTAAAAGAGCCACTATCTGTTCATTAAAACTATTTAAGAGTATTTTTTGAATAAATTTATGACTAACAAATCTAACTGTTTTTATTAGTTTTTTGATGATTTAATAATTTGTTTCTTGTAAATAGGACGGAGGAGTATTTTATGATGATTTTCTCATTTTGATGCTGAAGTGCTTAAGTTGTTTTTACAATAAATTATGTACACGAGGGGCCTAGTTATGAGTTTGTGATATTCTTTTGAAGCCGAGTATAACTGCTTATTAATACTTTTTCCCCTTTCCTGTTTCAGGTGCTGTGGAAATGCGCTGGGTGGATACTTATTTCCCATTTACTAATCCATCGTTTGAACTTGAAATATATTTCAAGGTATGCTATGCATTTTTGTCTCTTCAAATAACGTGTTTATATGATTCCTGTTACTAATCATGACGCCAATTAAAGTTATGCTTTCAAAAGCAGGTGTTTGTTACACCTGTATGATACACTATAAGTTATCTATTCCTACGCATTTTGTACTTATTTCTCTTTTTTGCACTCGATTCTTATTCTAGTTTAATATATCTTTTATTGCAGGAAAACTGGTTGGAAGTTTTGGGTTGTGGAGTGACAGAACAAGAGATTCTGAAAAGAAATGGGAAACCTAATAATGTTGCTTGGGCTTTCGGCCTAGGGTTGGAGAGATTGGCTATGGTTCTGTTTGACATACCTGATATTCGTCTGTTTTGGTCAAATGATGAACGATTTACTTCCCAGGTATTTCACGGATATGTTCAACAGGCATCCTTTAATGTTGTCTATTCTTTTTCCTGGTTACCATGTGCTGTGACCACACAAATTTATGATGTAGTCATCTTGAGATTCACAATGTTATTTGTTTAGTTCTTTTTGTAATCTCGTCTCTAATGTATTGTTTGCTTTTTTATTTTTTCTATATACAGTTTTCCAAGGGTCAATTGGGAGTCAAATTTAAGCCATTTTCAAAGGTAACAGCTATATGTCTAAATGCCTGCCTAGGCTCATTTGTAATAACTTTTTTCTGAGTATGTTCACGTCTAGGAATATCTCTTATTCTTAGTCCTTAATGTGTCCTGCAATTGAAACTTGAAAGCTAGATGAGAAATATTCGTGTGATTGAAAGTTAAGATGGTCTACAGTTAGCTGTAATGATTAAAAGCCTTGTAATGATTAAATTTGGATAGTTAGTTAGTTTATACTAACAAATTTATTGTCGTGAAATGATACCCATCTTCTATGTAAAACTCAGCCAATAAGGCATTTAACTAAGTAATCTTTCAAGATCTTGTCATTTATGTTCTCAGCATGTCTGACTGTCTTGATTTTTAACTTTAGTGTTGAAGAATTTATATTTTTATTTCAATGGACACCTTGCTAAAATCTTGTGAGAACATTCTAATTCTTTTATGTTTATCTTTGAAGTATCCTCCTTGTTACAAGGACATGAGTTTCTGGATCAGTGAATCATTTACCGAAAACAATCTGTGTGAAGTGGTCAGAGGGATAGCAGGGGATCTCGTAGAGGAGGTACATCTTTTGAATAATTTGGCAGAACTTCTTAGCGACATTAAAACATTTGTTTGCATTTGTAATTAACGGCTTTCTTTGTGTTCAATGGCAACAAAGTGCGTATGAAATCAGCTGATCTAGTGTCGTTGAGCAGTGTTGACAATATTTTTGAACGCTGCATTTTTGGCTTTGCAATAAATCATCAAATTACCATACCCATCTTATAAACCTACTAAAATCATTCAACCAGAAGATTAAAACTTCACTTGCCACACTATTTTATTGGCCGAAATTTAATCTGAAAAGGAAAAACCGAGTTCTGCTCTAGGGAATAAGTTGCCAAATCAAAACACTAGAAATGGCCTGTGCAATCAACATCTTGACGGACAAAGGCCATAACATGTATCTTAATTCGATGATAAATTACATAGCGGCAGCGGCTATACTGCTGGATCGGATGGAGATTCCTTAGTAGGCCTTAAGCAAAAAAAGAAAGAAGAAGGAAGATAATTAAGGAGCTGCTGATGTGGCATTTAAGAATGATTATAGGGAGAGGGTGAAGGAGTGGGGAGGATTATTACGTATCTTTTCAGTTAGAATCCTCATGGATGGGCAGAGAGGATTATTCCTCTTTGAGGAGTATAGCTCTTGTTGTTCTTGTCTGAGAGCTTTGTCCCTTTTTGCATTTTAATATAAATTACGAATTTTGTTTTTCTTCTTTTTATTATTCCTTATGTTTACTATTAATCTAAGTTCATATGCTTGATCTCATGTGATCTGTAAAATAGATTCCTCCTGTCTTAAAGGAAGCAACTGAATATAGAGGCACGTAGAACATAATTCCTTTCTGCGCAGGTAGTTGACGTTCATTATTTTAAGATTACGTTTTGAATAGGCTTGGGTATGTTGGATATTAGTTCCTACTCCTAGTCTCAATTACGTTGCGAGCAGAGAAATAGATCTTGGAATTGTTTTCATAATGGAATGTATAAAATTTTTCTGAATCATTAAATTAAGCAGCAAACTTATATTTCACTATGGTGCTTGATAAAAGAACGGATACCAGAAGTTTTGGCTAGCAGGTATTGTTGTACGTTGGATACCCATTCTACTTAAAATAGTGTAAATTGTAGGAAAAATATTGATTTTTACTTACATATCTGTCGACCTACTTTACTTGATGACAATTGGTTTTAACTCGGAATCTTACAAGTGGAATAACCAAAGTGATTTGGACATTCATTATACTACTGTATAGTTTTATTAAGAGGATTATACTACTGTATAGTGATTATTGAAGCTGAAGCTAATGTGCATTACCATGTAGAATATTAAAACTTCTCCTTAGATTGGAACATCATAGATGTTCTATGTAACAAGGTTGCTATATAGTGAATCTGAGAATATCGAGGGGCATGTTTGGGAGCTGGATTTTGGAGGAAAAGGGAGGGAGGATGGATTTTTCGATTCTTGTAAATATTCTCTAATCTGCTAATTTTGTAAACTCAACGGAAGAAAATGATAGATTAGCATAAACTTCATGTCATAATATTTTGTTTATCTTCATAAATGTTCCTCCCTTCCCCTGCCCTGCAAAACTAGTAAATCTCCCTCCCAAACACATTCTAAAAGACTTAGTGAATATGTCCATGAGTTTGTTGATTCAACATTCCAATAGCAATGCATCCAGAAAGTTTGTAATGGAAAAGTTCATTGTAGAGACAATATGCATTGCTGCTTGATTACAACAAACTAGATCCATTTTTAAGGTCATAGCTCAATATTCTACTTCTGGACTGGCATCTGGTTGCTTAGAACATTTATTTAAAGTAAACTTTGCCAATCTGTAATACTATAACCTATCCACCTGTGTTTTAGTCTTTTTGCTTCATACAATAATCCTTCAGTGAGTCCTCAGATGGATCTGATGGAACCACCATACACATTCCATTGTTTTTCACGTGGACACACATGTCAATATTCGTGGCTGGCCATTGTTGTTTGAGGTTCTCTGTAATATTATTACCAGTAAGAAAATCTTGAGCAAAAAGTGGGCTTTTGTTTTCTTTTCCTTACTTGGCTTTGCAACTGTTTACCTCGTATTCATTCTTTTCTCCTCTTTTTCTTAGATTAATCATTTAGCTATCTTAACATGGCTATAATATACTTTTCCCCTATGAGTCTGTACTAAGTTTGGTCCATTTTTCTGTTTCACTTCTCAAATTGCAGGTGCAATTAATAGACAATTTTACCAACAAGAAAGGAATGACCAGCCACTGTTATAGGATTGCATATAGGTCTATGGAACGTTCTCTTACTGACGAGGAAATTAACGATCTGCAGGTATTAAATATAATTAAAATACTAGTGCAACAAGATCTTGGTTTGTGATATTTTATTTTGAAAGCTACCAACACTCGTTTCCCCCTTGTCAATGCAGTGGAAAGTAAGAGAACAAGTGCAGAACAAATTGAATGTTGTCTTAAGATGAGCATCAAAATGCTCAGAGTTTACAACTTAGCTGTGTTTGATCTCAATTTTTGATGATGTATAGATGTTTTACGTCCGTTTACAGCAACTGAGACAGATGTATTATTTAATTTATGCAGTGAATATACACTACATTACGAGCCATAGCCAACCCTTCAGGAATCTGTATTCTCTATTTTCCGTATCTATTTTCCTCAAGAAATCTGTTTGTATGTTTCTTAACAGAGCACTTTACTTACGATCTTCCGGGAAAAATTAATGTATTCCCGTTGCCGAACACTTGGGTTATGGATGATTGTGTATGCAAGACCCTTTATCAAAACTTTCAAGGATAAGAAAATCTAAAACTAATTATTTTTGTTTTGTATGATCAGATGAATTGATATTTGATCACATATCAGTTAGGTAGATGACATTAGAACTTTCACAATATTACACGAGGACAAGACTTATTGTTATAACGCTTGAAAAATAGCAATCCACGATGCATTTTTAGTTGCATTTGACTCATTCTGTCGCCAACTTGTAAGAAAATCATGTGAAGCTTATTTATTTTCAAATTTGTTCAATCTTTCCATTTCTACTATTCCATGGAGGAGAAAACATTATATTCATCAAATACTCGAAGCATTTAAAGAAATTTAAGATAACTAATATACAGTATGAATATTACGTAGAATACGACCCTATATGTCTAAGTGAGAAAAAAAAAACATCTTTTTTATGATTAACAAATTAAAATAAACAGATCTCCTGAGTATAGAAAGAAGCAAAAACAATCACTCTTCCCCTAACTCATACTGCAACGGGCGCTTCTCCTTTTCCACTGCCTTTATCACCATCACTTCCTTTAGAAGCTTTCTGCAAAAGCTTGTGCTCTGAGGGCAGATTTTTCTTCGCTTTTCTGCTTCCTTCAATTTTCCATAGATCCCACACACGAGTTTTTGGTGGTGGTGTTGCATCTACAACTGGTGCAACTAATCCTGGTTTTCCATCATCAATAACGCCATCAACTAAACCATACTCCTTGGCTTCCCATGGATTCATAAAATTGTCGCGATCAGTGTCCAGATCAATCTGAATAAAATAAATTGAAGGGGTAAATAGTATGCATTATATTGCTTAGCAAACTAATGTGAAATATTTAGATAAAAGGGGATGCATCTAAATATCTAACCTGCTCTTCAGGCTTCCCTGTAATTCTTGATAGTATCTTGTTGATCTTAATCTTGTGGTATGCCATTTCTCTTATACGAATGCTCATATCAGTAGCCTACAAGTAGATTTCATCATATATCAATAAAGTTTTGCTCAAAGCCATTAAGAGAAGAACTTAATATGCATTTTAAGAGTTATGTATCGTTTCTGTACCACATTATATGATATGTAAACCATATGTGGATGAAATTAGAAAACATATTCTTAACCCTTTTATAAGAATAGCACAAAACAAAAACATGAAACAATTCATGACCCGCATCAAAAAAACAGCAACCAGTTGTTAGTTCAGAATGACAAATAGCTTATCATTAGCATGTTTGGTGACTGAAATTTATTTGTAATAAACCACTTGTCTCATTTACTTGATAGAGCATGCGAGAAAAAAGCTTGTTATCAGCATAAACACAAATCAAATAATGTCAGCTAATAAGTTTCATAGTTATATTTAAGCTTGCTTTTAAAAACAGGTTTTTTTACCCATATTAACTTGGAATTGAGTTAACATAGATAATTGCAGTAAAGGGAATTGTATTCCTTCCACATCCTACACTTCTCTAACATGCTTGAAATCTAAATTAGCTTTACTTTTAACATGATCATTTTAAGAAAAATGAAGATAATAATGAAAAACTTCAGACCTACTTCATATTGACAATCATCAAAGCCAAAAGATACAAGAGGGCAAATCTTACTTTTCCACCAGCAGTTCCAAGTGGCTGATGGATCATAACTCTTGAATTCGGCATACAATACCTCTTCCCTTTTGTACCAGAAGCAAGGATAAATGCACCCATGGACGCAGCAAGCCCAAGGCAAACAGTTGACACATCTGCTTTGCACAACTTCATGGCATCATAAATTCCCATCCCTGCATGAAACGATAAACAAAGAGGAATTACCATACCACATAAATATTTCAGATTCATTACACTGAAGTACAATCATTATACTTAACAAAGCACAAACTAACAGAAGGTTCCTTTCCTCTCATCATAACTTCAATACATTCAATCTTTTGCAGTCACTAACGAGATTCAAAATTTCATAGATACAAATTAACTTGTGAATCAGCATGGTAAACTTCTTGTCTTATAAAAAATTACAGCAGGGTGCAAAAAGACCAACAACTCATTATATCAGCAGATATATAAGAATGATGCAGTCAATTCTCTCTAAGCTAAATGTCTGTTTATGTTAACGCAAGCAGTAAAACACTAAACTGAGCTATTAAAACACGATAGCTCGTACCAGGGACTAAGAAATTTAACATCTAATCACAAAATTGAGCTCACGAGTCATTTGCATCCGTTAGTCTCTGGTGGATAAAAATAAACACGTAAAAAACACACATACCAGCAGTCACAGAACCACCGGGTGAATTTATAAATAACTTGATGTCTTTCTTTGAGTCTTCAGCGTCCAAAAGCAAAAGCTGGCTAATGATAAAATCTGCAGTCATATCATCCACCTGATCAAGCAAAGCAATTCAAAAACACTCCATCAAATACTGTCTCACTCTCTTCAGTTGCATTACCTTCTGTGCTTTATTTTTATTTTGTTACATTGGGGCACCCCAGTTCAGGATGAACTCACGTTAACACGTCAAAATTTTCTCGCAAATTAACAGAACACAAAACAACATCTCTTCACCAATTTGACACTATCATGTCAATTTTCCCGTTTGCACTCTCTCTCTCTCTCTCTCTCTCTCTCTCTCTAAAGTCTGTTCATTCTTACGTTATAGTGAGCGTCCTTTAGAATAAACCCACATGAACAAGTTCGCAAATTTCCCTTAAAAACATAATCAGAGAGACAAAGGGTATTCAAAAAAATAAGGAAACAACAAAATCCACCCCCAAATATTTATACGTAGAGAGAGAACCTGAGAACCCAGAAAGATAATTCTTTGACGGAGAAGCATGTTTGTGGTATCGAGCTCTTCGATTCTGGGAAGCCATGGGGAAGCGGTGGATGCAGATAAATCGTCTGGAGAAACGAGCCAGTTAGAGGACAGGGTTGGTCTGGAGGCGTTAACGATAAACAAAGGTTTGGTTTTTCTGGTTTTGGTTGAAGCTGTGGAAGTGGGAAATTGAGAGTGGAAAAGGACATGCTTATGCTTCAGCTTGGAGCTTATGGGTATACACGATGTTGAAGATAAACTCAATTCCATCTTCTTCTCTTCTTTTTCTTTCTCTTCTCTTCTCTTCTCTTCTCTTCACTCCCTCTCCCCCTTATTTTTATTTTGTTTTTGGTACATGTTGATTTGGGCCTAGATTTGGGCTACATTCTTCCTCTTCCGGCCCAATTATTTCCAGATTCTTTCTTTTTCACATTTCCCTGTATTTGGGAAATTAGTTTTTAAATTGTTTTCTCAAAAATCTATTTTCCGCACTTCTCATACTATCATGTTGAAATATAATATTTATATTTAACTTTTAACTCATGCATAAATTTTACATTTTTTTTTAATTTTCTTATCATAAAAGTATTTAGCAAATTTAAAGTTGAAAAAAAAAAAGTGTAAGAAAATTCATTCCCAAGCTATTGAATATCTTATTTTCATTTGAAATTGAAATGCACAATGACCATGAAGTTTAAAGTGTTCTATTTTTCTATAACCAAATTTATATACGTAATTTGGATAAATAAAATATATGCTTTTATAAATAGAGGTGTCAGTTCACTACTTAATTGGTTGTTATTTCCGTAATTCGTTTTACTGTTTTTTCAGACCTATTCATAGAATTAAATCCGTTTTAAAATTGTAAACTTTTTTATGTGATAAATTCTGAATGATAAAAGAAATAGAGCAAGATAAATTATTTCAGTTCATTGAATAATTTTTTTAGCGATTAAATAAATTATTTGTTCTTTGGTTGTTTTTTTTTTTTTTCAGAAAGACACCGAAAAAAAAATAGTTTAAGGTAATACAAACGAAAATGTTGAAGACAGTATTCAGAGAATCAAAACCTAATCGAGTGAAACGTAGTAGCATACATTTCTTATCTGTGTTTTGTGATTGGTTCATTCATGGCTCTTTCCTTTTCTCACCACGCTCTTCTCCATGGAAACAAAACACCTTTTACTCTGCAATTTCAATGCATCACTTCATCAAACCCCAACAACGCAAACATATTCACGTACCCTTCTATTCGGTGTTGCTCAAGTTTGAACCAAAAAAGCAGCATCAACCTCAGAACTTGCAAGAACTGCAAAACCCAATTCGACCCTTCTCTCAATCACCCTCTTGCTTGTCGATTTCACACTGCCCATTTTGGAGGTACCCACTTCGTTTCTCACCAACTTCATGCTTATTTGCTTCTCTAACTTTAGGTTTTACTTGTGAAATTTATGGTTTGAAAAGAAAAGGGAATATTGTATCGAAATGCCCCCAAATTATTGTTGAGAGATGTGTTCCTAAATTTTAGATATTTACTCTCTGCGGTCTTAATCAATTTACTGAGGAGATGATGAAACTCGTACCATGAACATAATTCTGTTTCTTATGAGAACTTGACAATAATTTGGGTGTCTTTAGAACATTTTTCGTGATGTAAGAGGGAACAAACAAATAGATATGAAGAACATAGAGTTCAAAACCATTCTTAGCGTTGAGGTCCTTGATACATTAGAACCATTCACTAATCAGAAGGAACAAGATGTAGTTAAAGGAACCTCAAATTTTAATGAAAGGTTTAGCTAGTGAGTCCAAAGGGGAAGCAAATCTTGTGTAATCCTAATTGGGGCAAAATGTTAACCTTAGGAATTTGGTCTAACCATTACATTGATGAAAAATTGTGCATTCCAGATTTCAATATTATGTATGTTATTCATTTGCATTAGTGTTTGGATTTAATGATTCATGTCTCTAGCGCAGGAGAAACTAAGAGAAAGTTTGAGAGTGTGTATGAAGGGGGCACCATGAGTACTCCTGACTCTGGCAAAGTTTTTCAGTATTGGCATTGCTGTGGTTCTGAAGATCCATTTGATCCTGGTTGCACATCTTCTCCTCATACCTCATATGATGATTGATTCATCATCGTCATCCATGAATCAAATTCACTTCTTCCATTTATTTTTCTTGTAGCTATATATGGAATATTCTAAACTCTTGTATAAATTTTAGATTCCTTGAATAATTTTGGAAAATTTAAATGTTGCTCAGATGCAAAACAAAGTTTGTGACTACACATCTAATAATCTGGCACCCAAAGGGTATAATTTTCTTGTAGTGCTGTTGTTCTGTATGAAGACTTAAAATTTATCACATTGGAGTCCTTTCTACTCAGTAATCAAGTAATCAGAAGAGGAGTAAAGAAAAAAAGGAAGCTTGAGAGTAATATAATGATACTCTATTTACAGAGTTGATTCTATCAAGTAACAATAATTAGAAGGATTTGTAAACGTATATTAATGTCAACAAAAAAATGACATAATATTTTTATAACTTGATATTATGGGTAAAGTTGAGGATGGGAAGAGGTTTGTCAAAACTAACTTCTCAACAAATTAAATAAAAAAAATGTTTTCTTATTACTCTTTTTAAGTTACCTTTATTTTATATATAAGTTAATCTTAATTTTAAAAGTATATTTGTGAAAAAAAAAATTATTTCTTTTCTGGTTGGAAATCCATTTAAATATAATAACAAACTGTTTTAATCTTGCCTTACCATTTTTTTTATTTCTTTAAATTGATTCATTACATTAATGAAGAAAAAACTAATTTAAGACTTAATCCCTAGATTGTTCTCAGTTTCCAACTAAAAATTTAACTAGTAAGCATCCTATAAAATTAGTCATTGACATCAAAAAGTACAGCTGTTACGTTTTCATTATACGTTTGACATGAATTTGTTATCATTCTATATTAAATTTTGTAATTAATCAAATCAGTTATTCATAGTAATTACTATATAAAAATTATATTTTTCATATTTAAATTAAAATACAATTACTAATTTAATATATAAATTCTTTAAAATATACGCGTAAAGTTAAAATTCTAAACACTAAGCAGTGGCAAATTATCCGTAAATTACCTAAATTCATATAAATATACCGTAGCAATATCAACGACATTAAATCTAGGATTTTTTTTATACAGTAGTGTCTAACGTAAGTATTTTTATTTAATGTGATACTTGAATTCTTTCCGACGATAACTATTATTACGAAATACTTAGAACAAAGATGCTTCTGAAACTATACTAGAATATATGCTCAAAATCCACTGTTTTGTTCTTGAATATGGTGTCGTTGGTCGGTGCCGGTAATTTCAGGTTAAGGTTTCGGCATCTACATGTGTAATAATACTCATTCATCTGATTCAAGAGCCGGTCTCTTAGCCGGCCGATATCTCCCGATATCGGATGGAACAAATCCAAGAAAGTTCGTTAGGATAGACTTTAACGTGACTCTGATAACATATTAAAAGTAAACTTTAAGTTTAATTCAACTCCACCAAACAATTTATATATCACTAATTGACCTTATCTCTACTCCACAACATAGACCATATAATTAATTAATGTTTCTGGTAATCGTAAAATGAAATGAATGATTCGGGTCCACTAAACTGAACAAGCAGAATTTAGTACTTTAACTGCAATTAGGCGCAGTAAAACAAACTCAAAATTTCAACATTTTGAAAAGTATATTATCTGTTGTGTTGAAATCTGGTGTTTTCATCATCATCATTATCATCATCAAACTGTTGTTGTCCACATCTCTTTTGACTTCAAACTCCCACTCTGCTAAGCACTGAATACTAACAATAAGAAGAACACACGCGGTGCATCCGCGTATATCAGCACAGTATACAAAACATGCACGTTTTACTCGATCATCATCAAACATATTATTTCCAACAACATTAACATTAACGTGTGTATTAGGTTTAAGATTCCACTGCATGGTTTAAGTTCAAATATTTTCCTTTATCTGGTTTCAACTTGTGATTTGTGTAAAATAAATAATATTAAGAAAGTTTTTTTGATCATCTTGGATGGTGCAGGTTTTGATGGGGTTGAGTTTGTAAGAAGAAAGGAACACAGAAGCGTATGGTTAGAAGAAGGTGTGAATCCAGTGATGGGTGGGGGAGGAACAGTATTGTGCTGATTATGACCACCATGTTCTTCATGCAATGGAATTGTTGCAGTCTTATTTTATTGGTCTGAGACCAAGTGTGGCATTAGCCATGTTGTTCATGTTTTCTGGGTTTGGCTTATGTCTTGCCCTCCACGCACCAAACAACCTCGTATCTTGCTTTGGTTCATCATGGTGAACCCGAGATATAGAACATCTTGAAAAGATTAGTAGTTTCAACTAAATAATAAACCTAGAAAGTTGAATTTCATATACTCCTTTGTGTTAGGTTATATAGACGATTTGTGGAAGGGGTTGTCATATAATTGTTTGCATGCACTTTAGGGTTGTAAAACTATGTATTTTCTTTCTAGTATGCATTGTGATATACAAAACTTTATATATAAGATGAAAGTTTGCATGAAAAATTCTAATTAAGCATTTTTTTTTTTAACAATACATCATCACATATGAATAACAAAACTACTAAAAATTGTCAAATTGAAAATTGAAAAGTCACGGGTTTTTTTTTTTTTGGGTTTTGATTCCTATTATGAAAAAAATAAACAATTCAAAACTTGGAATTATACTTTTTATAATTTTTTTTTTATACTCTCTTACAATAATTTCTCATTAACATTTAACCCACAATTCAACTTTGATAACAATGTATATAGTATATCATTTTATATGTTATTTGAACTTTTTTTATTTTATTGTAGATCATAAGTATATTATGAAATTTATATTTCGTTTCAATCAGCTACATGTTTGGGATATATGTAGTTCTAACCCTTATAATTTAGCATGATCTCATTTTCAATTACTACATTCTATATTAAGTCAATTCATTTCATTACTTGTGAAATTAAAATTAATTTTGAAAGTTGCGTAAGAATTACAAATCGCTCAACAGTCGAAATTAAAGGGTAAAAGATTGGATTTATTTGATCCATAATTTTTTAATATTTTATTTGAGCGACTTTTTTAACTAAAAATGAAATAAAATCGTAATGTGAACCCTCTCATGTTCAACATAGATTTTAAAAAGATAGAGACAAAAACGTATGAATATTAATACAAATATGTGATATCCCTCTACAAAAAATGGTTGATTTTGAGGCTCTGATCTATCTAGCCAATTTCATCAAATGGAATAAGAAAGTTGTTTTTATTTGTACATTAATTTCAAAAAGAAGTGTTAATAATATTTTTTGTATTGTCAAATTTTATCAAAATTAGGAAGAGCACAAATAAAAATTCATTTTCACACTATTTATGTAAAATTAAAAAAAATAATAATAAAAGAAATGCTTAAAATGTGTCTTGGAGAATTTCTTACAGAATTTCTCTCTGTTATTTAAATAGATGAAGGCATTACTTGAACCTTTCTAAATTCTATCGTTGTCTATGAGGAATATTTAGAATTAATGTGATTAGAGGTATTTTGATTCGCCGCCAACTTATATTTGAGAGAACAAAAATGATTGATTAGCCTCCGTTTTTGACCATAATCACATCATTAGTCATAATTATTAACCTTTAATATATAACCACTTTTACAATATAACACTAATGCATTTCACCGTCAAATATAAGAATTAATAGAGAAACAAGAGATCACGAGATCGTTTGTGTATTTATTAACAAAATTATATTTAAATACGACTCCGTTAGCATTAGTTTTAAATTAATAACATTTCGTACGTTATCTTTCCGTCATTATTATCAATTACAGTTAACTTAATGCTATAATATATAATATTTTAAATTACAATAATCATATTTCCAGATATATAATATATAATATATTTAAATTACATGCATACACATTATTTTTGTTTTCATTTGAAATTGAATTTTTATTTAAAACAATTTTGTTTCATCGAAGTTATTATTTCTTATTCATTATACATTAATTTTGGTATTATGATATTCAATAATTGTAAAAAAAATTTTAAATATATGATAACCACGAACTTTGTGTCTAAATAAAACTAATAAGAATAAATTATGTTTTATAATCTAGAATTAATAATTATAATTCATTACCATTATATGTAATATAAAAAATAATTAGTTTTCTCTTCTTGTTCTATTTTCTTTATCCTCACACAGTTTGGAATTAATATCAAATAACTGTCTTAAATACATTTTAAATTTCTGTAAATATCATCTTACCTACTTTTACTTTTTGTACTTATTTTCATTCTTTGTTATTAGGTGCAATTAATTTAGTACCAAAAATATAAAATATTAATTGAAACAATTAGATTAATTTTAATTACATAAGTTTTTTATCTTTAGAAAAATATTATTTACGATATAATAGAAAATAAATAATTTTACAATCAAATTTGTAATATCAAAATTTATTAGGCATAAACACCAATATACTTGAATTTAAGTTTAATTAGACAAACTTCATAAATTAATCTTATCTTACTCACATGATGATACGATACGTAGAGATTAAGAAAACACAAAAGCAAGTAACATAATAGACTTAAAAAAAAATTACTTGAATTTAAGTTTAATTAAACTTCATAAAATATTACTATCTTTATTTATATAATGTAAATTAATCTTATTTATAATAAATATGAAATCTCTCGCTCATCATCGTATGTATCGTATGTTGAGATTAAGAAAACACAAAAGCAAATAACAGATACACTTAAAAAAAATTGATGAAAAATAAATTTTTAATAACTTTGTTACCATAATTTTATTAATAAAAAAATAAAGTATAAATGTCTATTTTGATAAAAACATAATGTTAGAAAGAAAATTATTAGTTGAAATATATATATATATATATATATATATATATATATATATATATATATATATATTTTATTTATATTAAATAAAACATTAATAAGTTTTTTGTTTGATTAAAGCATGAAAGGAAAAAATGAAGTGAAACACATGTTTTTGAAAAGACTAAAACAATTATATTTTTTTTACTTTTTTTTTATGTTGAGCAATCACACTATATATTAAAATAATAGTTAAAGATTGTAAGGTAGGACAGGATCCCGTGTTAGAAGAAGAATTTGTGTTGAAATATAACACTTTGCTCCTTTTCTTCATTTTGCTTTCTAAGCAAAACGAATCGTCAATGTTAATGAAAACAAGTTATGATGTCATTTTACAGTAAAATGTTGCTCCGCCGTATGCGACTTTACTTTCTTCATAATTATTAGTTAATAATAAATAATAACTAATTAATAACTTATAATTAAGAATCAACTGATAAAACATGAATAAATAATTATAGTAAATAATTAATGATAAATAATAAATAATTAGAATTAGAATAAACACAGGGTATCAAAGTCTGGCACCCACCAAATCTCTTTTCCCTTACAGACATGCTTTTTCCTTGGAAAAGCGTAACGCATTGAAAATGCTATTCGTCAATGTTTTAGTGTACAGATTACATCTTTACATGTTCAATTTTCTTTTTTCCTAAACTTGCCGTCCTTTTGCCAATACTAGTTGAGATGAATCTGGGAAAAGTGATGTTATTTAAAGTAGCCAAGCCATACATTTATGGGTTTGCATTTTAAATTACGATAAAATGTTGGGTGAAGTATTTTTTAATGAGTTTCTTTTACATTGATACACTTTTCCTTCACCGAAAATATTTTCAATCATGAATGTCCTTTTTTGTACTTTGATTCTTTTTTATGGGACACACTTACTTGGAATCCTTGTTAGAAAAATTTTTGATATATGAACCAGTGTACTCATGCGTGATGTGATGGAGGTCCAATGCAAAAACGATATTTCATGGCTTGCGTGCCAATGCTACATGGTTGGCAGAATGTTGCATGGCAGTGCGATGGTGGTTGGTTCTCCAGCAAAGGCTACTCTTGCAGGGTCTTGTATTGTTCTTGCATTGGCTGTGTGGTGAAGAATGTTGGTTATGTTGCATATCTGATTGAGGAAGAAGGAGATGACATGATAGATTCTAGTTGGTCATATTTGAAAGTAGAGGGTTATGATAAACGTGATAACTCCTGGTTGGGCAAACTGTGAGTGTTAGGAAGAGTTTTCTAACGGTAATTGTATGTATGAGCATTGTCTAATATTGATGCAAGGTGTGTGATAATTATACATGGACATTGGTTAACACTAATGTAGGGTGCATGAAAATTCTTGAGATGATTTAATTCCAAATGAATATACTCTATTATGGTGGAAGACGATAAAGATATGTCTATTTTAATGATAATGAAATTTGGGAGGAATTTGTTGAGACGATGAAAATATGTGTTTTCATCAAATATAATTATTTTTTTTTTCAACATATGATATTTTGAAGTGTTTTTCATATGGTAAATAAGATTTCACATTAGATTATAATACAACTTCTTGTAAAAGATGTTTTATATGACTTTAAGAAAATATATGCACAATATAACTTTTCATTATAACTTAAAAGCAAAAAATTAATTAACTTATATTGAAACGATAATAATGAATCGTTTTATGGTCTCTAGAAGATTAAAGTTATAAGAAAATTATTAAATATCAATCAAATTTTGATGAAAAAATAACTATTCATTATATTCACTAAAATATTATTTTATAAACTAAAAATTGTTGATATTTAAAATAATATATATTATTAATAAAATATTATAATTGATTTACAAATCAGTTTAAATTAGGTTCTAACATTAGTTATCAATTAATTAAACGTTTATCTTTTCTAATTATTTGGAGATACAATAAAATGTTTATCTATTAAAAAAATAATATTAACAACTTATGTACTCTAATGGTTGTGTTTTCGACAAATTTATGCCTATTATAAGAATCGAATACTAAATTTTGTTGTTAAAGAAATAGAGTAAGTCAAAGAAGCTACACCTCACGTTATTGAGTAAGTTTAGAGAAAATGATTTAAAACGCTAAAATAAATTGACAAATTGCTTTGGTTCTTCTTCTTCATACATCCACACATACCAATTCTGGTGTGTTTCGATGCACACTTTCCCAATCGGGAAACAACTTATTAACACTCCCTCATTTCATGTTTCAACACCATTTCAAACACGTTTTTTTCTCAACGGCGTTCTTTTTTTCCTTTTCAATTAAAACACTTATCATTTCTATTATTTCTTATTTATTTCCACAGTTCCATCTACTTTTATTTAACCTTGTTTTTACTAAGTAAAGCTTCAAAATTTATCTAACAAAAATGAAAACAATAGGAGGAATAAAAATTAAAGACACCAATACACAGAAATTTTCTTTAAAAGATACACAATATGGCATAAATTCGAAAACAATGACACTTTTGCTTTTAATCTTTCTCCCTGGACTTTTTATTCAAGGATCCGTTTTACCAGTTAAATAGGAATAAGTACAAAATTTTAAGTGATACAAGAATTATCGACTTCCTATCAAATTTTGTAACTTTAAACGAGTTTGTAAAAGTGTAACGCATTAAAAATGTTGGAGGATAAAGATCCCGTTACAAAAGTCGTTTAAGATTGAAGATTTCAAATCTTGACGACTTTTGTTTTGGAGTCTCTAACTTTGACAGAAGTTATAGTATATGAAAATGTTTTTGGATGCATGACTTATTTTTTAGAAAAATTATACTTATGATTTTATTTTTTACTCTCGTCACGTATTTTCTGACGTGATTTAATATAGACAATTAATTTTTTAAAAGAAAAAAATAATGATACATTAATAATGATTTATATTAAATTATGTCAAAAAATAAATGATGAGAGTAAAAAAATTGGGAGTTATTGTATCATTGTTTTTTTGATAATTTTTTAAAATCAGTCTATATTCGTATTTAATTGAAAAAACGGCACCTTAAGTAAAAAAAAAAACTTTCTTCCTTTGCTTCATGTATATGAACGCATGCGCGCCGTTGTTCTGAGTTTGGAGAACATGAAAAATATGTTAATCGTTGGCGTTATTACAAACAGTTACAATGCACATCTCTTATAAGCTATAAGTATCACCCTTTCTTCTTCATTATTTCTCATAGAACATCCCAAAACAACATAAAAAAAAACCAGTTGTGGAAGAAACTAAAAATGGAGGCTTCTTCGTATCTCTCATCTTTGAGACCCACTCTTCCCAAGGGCATTGTTCAGAGCAGAAGAAAGGGTCATAAAATTAGAGTTGTGAGAGGAAGTTGTGGAAGAAACGAAGAGGGTAAAGTAGTGGATGAGAGCATGATAGTGCTGAGACTGCGTATAAAGAAGATGAAGATGTTAGAGATGAATCGAGAGGCACCTGCTACGTGGATGAATTGGGAGAAGCAGTGTTATGATCACTATGATGAAGATGTTTGTAATGCAATTGGGTTGTTGCAGAGTTTTTTGATGGAGACAAGACCCAGTTTTGCATTAGGGATGGTGACACTCGTAGCTTTGAGTCTTCCAATTTCTTCTGCAACCCTTTTGTTTTCTGCCTTCAAAATTGGAAAGACCATCTTTTCTATCTTTGGCTAAGAGAAATCTTTCACTATATATTACTTGTTTACAATTATTACAGATTAAGAGAAGATCAAGTGATGAAGAATTATTACAATTATACAGTTTTTATATCAGTTTAAGCTATTTATAAACAACTTTCTTTGTTCTGAGCCTTGCAACTCTGAGACGTGTTTTCTTAACTCATGCAGTGCCAATGTTAAATTTTGTCGGCATCACAAAATAATATTAGCCCAAGCAAAACGCACAATCCAAAACTTTAAAGATGCTTTATAACAGTTTGCTTCCCTTTTATTTCTTAAATTTGTGGCATTTATATATGTCTTTGGAACAAAAATGGAGAATGCCAATTTACATTTTTTATATATAACTTTTTTAATTAAAAAATACTTTTTTTTTTCTTTTACTTATATCAGTTTTATACACCAATTCATACTTTTTAGATTTTAATTATTTTTATTATAATTGAAAATTATTCAACTAATTTGTTGTATATAGCGGAAAACACAAAATTTCAACAATACAAGATTATATTAAAGAAAAATATAATTAGATTTATACCAATTTTATTCAAAAATCTCTAAATCATAGTTATGATTTATATTAATTTAGGAAAAATTTAATTTGAAAGAAGTATATTAATAAGATAGTCATAAATCTAACCTAACATCATATATAAATTATATTAGGATACTGATTTATGAGATTTGGTAAATATATATTTTGTTCAATCTCTTTATTCTTCAAAATTCATTTTTCAATCCATCTCTGTTTTTATTTTCACACTTTGATAATAACTTGTTGTATAAGAATCTTATAGCCAGATACATACCTTTATCGCTTATTTTATTTTTTTAAACAATGATAATATATATATATATATATATATATATATATAACTTAATAAAAATAACTCGTGATAATTATATTAACGTATCAATAATACTGTTGAACGAAAAACTTCATATTAGCGACACAAAACTGGCAAAAACCACACCGTTTTTCTATTATTAATTTTAGAAACAAAGTCATTTGATCTAATTTTATGTTTTTTTACCTAATATTAGTTTGATGTCGAATTCAATCCTAATATAGCATACTGATAGGTTCTAAAAACTATTGGTAATCAAATTAAATTTATAATATATAAATATATATATCATTGATTAAATAGATTAAAAATTCCTAAGCATGATAGAGAAAACTATATACTTGTGTTATGAAAGAAATTATTTTTAAAATAAAAAATTAATTAAATTAGTATTAGGAAGTGAATTCTGATCTAATTCAATTTCGTAAAATTAAATTTATAAGATTGAACTTCGCCATTTACATTATAATATAACTTGATTGTTAGTATTTTGTGGATAATATATCAGGATCAGATAAAAATGATATAATAATTCCAAAAACTTAATTATGATAAACTCTAAAAGAATCTCATACTCTAAATGAACCCTATACTAAATTAAGTTAAAAGTTATTTATATTTATATATTATAAATTAGTTTTACCTTTAGCTAATTTGAATATTCACTGATTAAAATAATTTTTTTGTTATTTATTTGTTTTCAACATCCTGACATAATTTTTTATGACAAATTTAATTGAGATCCATTTCTAGTTTTCTCTTTATCGTGAATTTTGAAAAGACTTGTAATGGAAAAGTTAGATTTGTAATGGCCTACATACGATGTATTCATAACTTCACTTTTATTTTATATTTTATTTTATGTTCAACTTGAAAAATGGGCCTACATGTTCCCATTTCAACCCCCAAAATTAATCACCCAACTAAAGTTTTTAACATTCTCATATTTCTCAATATATTTAAAAGTCTTTTCACTAACTATAGGTAAAACCAATGTATCTCGACATTAGTAGTCCACTTTTCATTTTTGGTTGCAAAAGTCAACTTAATCTTTAAAACTTTGAGATAAATTTTCTGGAATTCCTGTGGCTTGGTTTTTTTTTTTCTTTGAAGAAAACTAGTGCATGTTTTATTTAATTATTTTTATTATTTTAAACAAAAACTATTTAAAAATAATTATACAATTTTGATAAATAGTATGCTTGCAAGTGTGTTTAAATGTACTTGTCTAAATAGCATTTAATGAAATCTATATTTATTATTATTTTTAAGTCATTGGAAATATTAAATATATTGTGTGTGTGTGTGTGTATAAATAAGAATGAAAATACTACTTAAATTTTTCTAATTTATGTGCAAGAGTTTAATTTAAACTTGTTAATGACATGAAGATTAGAAAACGATTTTTATAAAAGATAGATGAGATAGAACTTTATTTTAAAACAATAGCCATTTGTTTAATCCGAGAAATTAAAATTAATTTATAAGTAATATGCATATATAATAGTTATTGACAATGTTAACAAATATTATGACAAAAAGTTATAATACAAAATAATAAACAAAAGTACAATTTCCTATATAAATGTGCTTAATAAATACAAAGATATTTTTAGCAAAAAAAAAATACACATGATTAATTAATTCATGAATTACTTTTCTTAATTCCTAAAAGTTTACTGAATTGATTTACGGATTCAAATATAACTTCAAACTTAAATTAATATGTTAATTTGTTGGATGAAACGTTTCAAAAATTGAATAATTGAATTCACTGATGTCAGGTTGACTACATTACAAATTTAGTTTTCTACTAAAATTGTTGAGAGAAAATTTTCTATCTCAATTTGGTTGGAGAAAAAACATTTTTGTGTATCACGTCACAAAATGAATTCCCCTAAACCTAATTCATATAAATGAATTAATATCCATACTAATTATCTTTAATTTGTTGGTTTTAATTATTGTGGTGTACTTGTTAAACCTAACAAAACACACCACAGCAATTCATATATATATATATATATATATATATATATATATATATATAATAGTATATATAATAAATAATAAGAATTTATTATTCTCGACGTTTTATGAACAGTGAAATATCCAATTTATCTGATTATCTTTGTGTTTAACATTGTTTTCATAAACATTTTTTTCTAAGAGAGATTTGAAATAAAACATGTTTTAAAGATTATAAAGTCGTGGTTATTTAAAGAAGAGAAAGAAAACTCATCTTAACCCAGCAAAAAATAGATAACAAAAACAACAAATAAATTGTAAAATATGAAATAAAACAAAATAGAGTTGACTTTGTAATCACCTCAAAATTGTCCGCCACAAAGATCATTCAAAATTACTACACATGAATTTGCATTACTATAGAAAGTGTCCAACAACATCAAACATATAAAATAATTCTAAAACAAATTTAACAGTGAAATTCTCACATTACTGTAAATATTAGTACCCCACTCTGTCCCTTCTTTTAAGACACAAGTGGTGACAAGTGGCAAACAAGTATCTTTTTTGTCACCCTACATTTTAAACATCAAAAAACATGATTACCAACTTTCTTATGTATGGTTCTTGAATTTCTTTAATTTATTTTATTACTTTTTGTTGTTTTGATACATTTGTTTTTATTTCTTTAATTTATTTATTATCATACTCATGTCCTTCTATCATTTGAGTAATTTAATTCATAAGCTGTGGTCAAATCTTGGTGACTTGATTTTCCTCTTAGAAGAGTAAAATAATTAAACTAATAATAAAAAAAATATTCTCACACATACCTAGAAGGGAGAAAGGCGAAGGAAAAGTGAGAGAACGGTTTTTGAGCAATAAAACATATTTGGAGAAGCATCTATATAAAAAACTTGATCTTCTAACGCCAATGTTCATGTTTGGTAAGCAATGTCAAGATTCATATATACTTGTCTGAGATTAATATTTTGTTTGTTTTGCAGATTGTTAACAGTATACCTTCCGTGTGTATGTGGAAGTTCTTTTCTTCTGTCATTTCATCTCTTCTCAAACGTACCACCTTAAGCAAACCACAGAAATCTTGGAAGACAAAAAATTGTCTGTTCATAATTATAAGAATGAACTGCATCAAAAGATACATGAAACTGATTCATAACGTGCTTGTAATTTCTGAATACAGAGATTTTTCATCGAATAAAAATAACACGTTAGTATTATACTACAAACTTCATTTTACAAGTCGATTTTATAATAAGAACGGTCTTAGTTGACAGATGAGATAGATTTAGATTTAGATGGATGAAGATATTATGTCATCTCCTAATAGATTGGTGGAATGTCGAATATGTCACAGTGAGGATGAAGATTCAAACATGGACACACCCTGTTCTTGCTGTGGCACATTGAAGGTAAGATTTTACCTTGTTCATTGCTTTTAAATTAGAATGATTATTACTAAACCATGATATTTTCTTTAAGGTTGTCAACAGTTATTGATGTTCAGATGTTTGGATTGTTTTTAATGAACTCAGTTTTTGGCACCTTTTCTTTTTATCATTGTAGTATGCACACCAAAACTGTGTTCAAAGATGGTGCAATGAGAAGGGTGATACTACATGTGAAATTTGCCAACAGGTTTGTTCTAAAATACTATTATTCATACATTGGTGTTTCTCATAATTCATTCATACTCAATGAGAAAGTGTTTGAGTTTTTCCCACTTTGGTAACTGCAGCAACTCAAGCCTGGGTATACTGTACCTCCACTGCCTCCTCTATTACACTATGGTTCTTCTCCAATAAATTTTGGGTACGTGTTAAATAGTCATTGAATTCATGGTCATAATTTTATGGTTTAAATATGTTCTTGATCTTTCAACTTTCACTAAAAATTGAAATATTTCTCTTCAAAATTTTGGTTTAATTTAGTCTCTCAATTTTAAAATTGTGTGAATTTAGTCCTTTTAATCAAATTTTGTTAAATTTATTTGACGTTTCAAACGTGTTTCATGATAGTTTCTTAGCTACTATTGAAGCAGAAAATGTGTCAAACGGTGTAAACATATTAAATGCTATCATGAAATACGTTTGAACCTTAAATAAACTTAACAAAATTTGTTTGAAAGAACTAAATTCATGCAATTCTGAACTTGAGGGACTAAATTGGACCAAAATTTCGAGGAAAGACTAATTCCAATTTTCATTGAAAGTTGAGGGACAAAAACATATTTAACATTAATTTTATATATATATATATATATATATATATATATATATATATATATATATATATATATATATATATATTTCTTCTTTCTGTGATGAAATGATGATACAAGATTGTTGTCAGAGGGAACTGGGAGATTTCAAGAAGGGAACTTCATAACCATCAGTTCACAGCAATTCATGAATTCCTAGACCTAGATTTTGAATATGCAGCAGCACCCTCTACAAGAAGCTTGATATTTTGCCGCATTATTACCATTATTGTAATTTCCTTTTTCTCTCTGAACATGTATGTTTTGCAATTAAAAAATGAGAAGAGTTTGATAAGGTGAGGAATTATTATCTAATTCTTGTAGCTTAGAGATGCAATAATTTCAATTTCAGTTTATTGGTCTTCTTCTTCTACGCCATACTCTTCCAATCATATTTATACTCAGAGGAGCAAGAGCATATTCATTCACAGTGTTTATGGTAAGAAAACACATATATGTGTGTGTACATAGTAACACGAAGTGACTATTTTGTGAGCTAAGAAAATTTATTTTCTTCAATGCTTTGCAGTCAGTGGTGTTGAGAAACATTGGAATGATTGTACCATTTTATATAATGGTTAAAGCTATTATTTCAATCCAACAGTTTCAATACCAGGTTAGCAATCTCAATTCTTGTTCTTCATCATTCTCACCAAGTTATATGAGAGTTCCAAAGTACTTAGTTTTTTTTTTTTTTTTCTTGTTTTGTACAGGGTCATGAGCAATCTCCTATGCAAGCACACTAGGAAAACAATATAAATGATTCAGTGGTAAACTTTAGAGTGGAGTAATGATTATCTTTAATGTAAAATTAAGGGAAAAAACAGAACAAATTGAAGAAAAAAACCTTTGGAAGTGCCATTAGTGTAATTAGATGTTGTTGTATATACAATATATAACCCCTTCTACTGGAAAAGGAAAATGTTGAGAAAGATCATAAACATGGGTAAGCAGAGACGTACTACACTATACATTATGGTTCCATGACCAATTGCTTCTAGCAAAATAAAATGGGTTGAATTTTAATTTACATTTTTTTTTTACATTTTTTTTTTCATTTACTACTCATCACCATTGATTTAGGATCACTTTGTACACTGAAAAATAAGTAATTTGTATTTGATATCAAATAATTAAGCAATTTTTATAAAAAAATAAAATGGTAACTTCAGGATGAGAAACAATCATAACTTAAGATATCAAAAAAATATCTTAGTTGTATTTAGTTTGTTATACAGTGCATTCGGCTTCATGTCTAATGTACCATCGTGAATCAATCTTGTAAGTTATTCTCATATCGCTTTCATGTTTAGAATGCGATATAAATTTTATTTTGAGCGGGGTTTCAAAGATAGTCAAAAAGAAGTGAAGCCCTGTTTAAAAAATAAATAATCTATTTTTCTTTTTTCTGATTTTCTTTTCTATAACGAAAGAATTTAGTTCAAAATTAAAATTAAAACATTGAAATAGGTCTTATTACTAAAAACATTGAAATTATAAAATAGTAGTATAGGTCATATTACTAAAAACATTGAAATTATAAATAATATAATAACTAAAAATATTATAGGTCAACAAGTTTTTATTACAAAACACTACGAAATTATAAAAAATGCTAAACTATTTTGTACTAACAAAATTGTTGAAACTTAGTGTATAAATGTTATCAATTAAATATGGTAAAATAAGTTACGATAATAATAACATCCAAGTTATTAGGTTTTATATAAAAATAAATTGCCTTTTAACTACTAGTTGTGGTTAAAATATAAAATATTTACTTTAATACTATTTCATGTTAAATTAAAACTAAATCAAATCGAATCCCATCACATATATTTTATTTATTTTGTTTAGGTAGGGTATTTGCAATTTTTTAATGATTTTCTTAAAATATATATATATATATATATATATATATATATATATATATATATATATATAAAATATAAAAATAAAATAATAAAAAAATTTTTTTTTTTAATATATAATATATATCTTATATTTTATATATAATATTTTATATTATAATTATATTATGATTCCTATCAATATTTTAATATGACTTTTAAAATTTTATAAGTCAACATCAAATTCAAAATTTAACAAAGTATAAAATAAAATGACTATAAATAAAATTTTGTGAAAATAAAGTCTATTGATTAAAAAAAATGCAAATTTAAAATGAAAAATAAACAAATATTTAATATATATATATATATATATATATATATATATAATTTTCTATTGTATCAATAAAAAAAAGGTTAAGATAAATCTTCTCAATACAGCAAAGGCTACAGTAGTCCTACGAATGCTCTTTATATTAAATTAAAGGCCACACAAAAAAATGACCTTTCAAATGTATAGATCAAGGTTAAATTTGGAAAAGAAAAACGTATATTTAGTAAAATTTGAATGCCTGGAAAATCAAGGGCAAAATTCAACCCGCCAAAGTAATTTTCAAAATCATTTTATCACGATCACCATTTATTAGGCGAAGTCAAGGACATAACAGAACGTGGATCTTTGTTTTCAAATGCTCTTCCAATGTGGACCGAAGAGCTCAAGCTAAAAAACCAAAGACAAATATAACAACACTAAGAGAGTCTCATCCTCGTTAATGTAACAGAGTCCCGAAACAAAAGCAAACATCATAATGTCTAGTTTTAAAACAACGAATAATAACCTGAAGGGCAAAACAGACCCTTTATTCAAAAAATAAAAGAAGCAAAGCAGCAACATAAGTAACAAACTCCACACACAGTCTCATTCTTCATCCGATTCTGATTCTGCATTCTGAAGCCATTCAATGAACGGCTGAGCATTCTTCCAAATCTGAGAGTTCTTGTTATCACCCTTCAGTCCCTTTTGATACCACTTCACTATGTGTTCTTCCTCCAACACATCAGCGTCGTAGAGTGCCTTCAGAACCAGGGCAACTTCCTTCAACGCATTGGAAGTAGACTTGCAAGAAAATTCCTCAATTGCACACAGCAGTAACAACTGCAAACCCTCTTCCTCAGCAACTGCGGCAGCAAGGTAGTTCTTCTTCTTAATTGCTTCTTTTGCAAAACCTTTCTCAATGCCCTCAAACAGGGCTTCATACAGAGCACTCATCTTCTCCTGAGCAGATGCCGGAAGTGCTGCTAGATGGGACACCAACTCCTTTGCCTTGACACCTTTATTCAAATTTGCTTTGACTTCTGCAACCAGTGTCCTATAGGTCAAAGAGTTACCATTCTCAGAATTAGCACTTACCTTAGTTCTGGCTTTCTCCTCCTTCTCTGGTTCATCTGTGGAGAGCATGACCATATCAGCTGTCACAGCACTCAGCTGTTCCTGAATTCGTTGACGAGCAGCCTCCAGTGATGTATCGGTTTGCCATTCTATGTCGTCATCCACATCTTCCTTGTCACGAGCCTCATCCTTCTCATCAATTTGACTGCGGGGAGGTGATGCACGGTCTTCATCGGAGCCATTTGCCTTTTTCCTTGAAGAGGTAGATTTCGGAGCACCATCCTTAGAAGATGAAGTTCCTTTCTTCTTAATAACCTCTTTCTTCAGTTTTTTCTGCTCCTCATCAGCCATTTCACCTTCCTTCAGTCTCTCTTTCTCAGCTCTCCTCATGGCCTTCTTGTCTTTGGATCCCTTTTTAACTTCTGGAGGGTTCTTAATGATGAATGTAGTTAGCTTGTCTCTCATGTCAACGTCAGACACAAACCCACAAGCAGCACATTTCAGCTGAATCATTTGGCTCTTAGTAATTAAGATATCAGTTTCAGGATTTCCACAACCATAACACTGGACATATTTCTTGATGAAGATTTCAAGAAGGCCAGCAAGTTTTGGAGTATCATGTGCGCCATTAACATGGGAAGTTCCAGTTTTCTCATCAAACTTTGATTGGGCTCCAAGCTCACATCCGAAATACTTTGTTGTGTAGGCAGCTGGCCTTGCCAAGGCTTTCGCAATATCAACCATATTGACAATATTTGTTTTGATGCCATTACCTCTGCCCTCGATTTTGGTGATCATTCTTGGCATCTTGTACCTATAGAAGGCATCATCACTGTTACTAGCACCAATGTTTTGTAAGGCCATGATGACACAAATCCTGAAAGTCTCAAAGAAACACGCTAGACGACACAGGTGGCTGATACTGAAATTCAAAGTTAACGCAGAAGCAATAATGATGTTGATCAGTAGATTGTTATCACAAAGATCCTCCTAGAGAAATCGTGGGCTGCAAACAGCAACTACAAAGCTCAGTGTGTTCCTGGTAAGGCGCACGATGCATACAGCCGAGCCTCCTCGGCACCAGCCTGTTCTTTTTTCTAGAAGACGAAAAACACTCTCCAAGCAACTCAATTGCTCCCAAATGGATAATAGCCCGTTCAAACATGAAAGAAACTTCAACGTGACACCTTCACCTTGAAATCTGCTTGCAGGACACCTGGGTCAAAAACTACAGGCTACATTATTTCAATTACAATTCTGAAACACTAGCTTCAAGCACTTTGTAAAGGGGCCAATATTATAAAGGTAAAAGGTACATAACTTTGACAACATAACCGCAGGATAAGTCGCAAAATCAAATAACAACATAGACACAAGGAAGACATATTAATTACAATTGGAAAATATAAAAATAAAAAATTAAATCCACCACACCGCATAAAAAATAGTAGCAATCATACTCCGCATATTTCACATACCTGAAGTCAATCTCCAAAAAAAAACAACTTACAAAATGACTTAAATAATGGAGAAGAATTCTATCTAACATCAAAGAACAACGACAACAACCAAAATCAAGCCCAATCCAATGCAGAAGAATATGTAAAATCGATTAATGGAATCTATTTGGCTCTATTCGAAATCCAACGCAGACAAATCCAAATTCAAACAAATTTCAGGCACAGCCAACAGGCTTTGGCATGTAGGTTTCATCAACATATTTTACAGAAATAATCACTATTGTTATATCAACACCATCCTTAAACAATGGTATAATTATTCCAGAACGGGATAATACATGCAGCTGAAAACCCTAATATCAAAATTATAACACAAATTAAATTCAATCCTAACAAATAATCATCACAATACAAATAATTTTCTAATCAAGATAAAACAAAACCAGTTAATCCAAACAGAAAGTAAAAAACTCTAAGTATGAATCAAAACAATATAAAACATTCACAATCATAACAATCAATCATCAATAATAACAGATAATTTTGACGATAACACAGCAAACGTGGAAATATTTAGAGCCAAATGCTAGCGTACGACGGAGCACTGTTACACACGGCACAAAATTACCGTCAACAAATTATCAGATCTTAATCGCATCAAAATCTTAACAAAAGAAGAACAGCAGCAGCAGCAGCAACAACAACAAATCGCCAATAAATAAATGAATTACATCGATAAAAGAAATAGCTAAAACAAATGTTATTACGGATCTAGGTTTTTCCAGGTGAAACTCGAAATGAAAATAAACGATTATATAAACAAAGAATAAATAATCATGTAAAAGGAACCGATAAGTCAAGAGACAAAAAAACAAAAAACAAAAACGAAAAGACGATGAATGGAGGTGATGATACCTGCAGAAGTTGTTGAAGGGAACAGAAGGCAAGAAGAATCGGAGCGAAGCGAAAGAGAGGAAAGTGATTAGAAGGTGCGGCTCTTCAGAGTTTGTGAAGGAGACGAGGCTGGGCAAAACCAATGCCCTTACGTCTATATATATACCAACCAATGAAAGCCCTCATTATGTGTAAACTTCAAACTACCCTTCTATTTTTCTTTTTTTACGTAATATTTTAATGAGGTCTAGACCATTCTTTTCTTTCCCTCGCTATTTCTGTTTATTTCATTTTCTTTATGTCATTTTAGCAGCTTGAGTTTGTGAATTATTTTATGCTTTTTCTAATTTTAGTATCCATCTATTATGAATGAAAAATATTCACGAGCAATTAATAATAAATCGACCATACAAAACTAATTATAAATCATTTCAATACATTTTTTTGGAAGAATGGGGAAAGCAGACGAATTAGAATTTATGAGAATTAATAAAAAAAATCAAATAAACATACGTATAAGAAAAATAATAATGAATATTAAATGTAGAATTTCCAATAAATTGTATTTCTTTTTAGAAGAAAAATATGTGTGATACTTAATGATAGGAAAAGTCCACTTTCAAAAATTATCTAACGTTTAAGTCAATAAAAGTAACAATAAATGAATAGTATGAGAATAGATAGTATAATTAAGTGTTGAATGAATATTATATATGGTAAGATGTTATATTTATTGATCTTTTGGATCTACATATTAACTGATTATATGATAATTGAAATATGCATATCTTTTAAATAATAACAATATTTCTCAATAATTTAAGGAGCATTATAATAGTGATCTACTATTATTTTTAGGCCTATAAATGATATTAGGTCATATATGTACATTAAATATAAGCTAAAACTAATGTTTAAATAAAAATAAAAATTTAGAAAATAAATTATGTAAATTAATTTTTGTATAAATAAAATTTAACTTGAAAATTGTTAATTTTTTATTCTAAAACGTCTTTAGAAAAAGTTGGTTTTGTTAACTTTATCGACAATAGAAAAAAAAAAGGTATTGAGTATATTTCGAATTAAACGTCAAAAACTCCCTTTTATACTTAGGGTTGAAAATTAGGACGTAATAATATATAGTAAAAACACTTTAATCTAGGTCAAAAATATAAAATAAAAAATAAAATATTACAAAGTATAGTTGGGAATTCAGCTTTGGTTTAACAATAGTCAGTAGTTTGTTTAAAAATTCTAGACCATTAGACAAAATAACCCATAAAATAATCATCTTAAACTACACATTTAGTGGTACATAATATTGTACAATTTATTACTTTTAATTTACCAAACTAACACTCCATTTAATTAATAAACGTAATTAAAGGAAGCGTCACACTAAAATAACATCGTAGCGTAGTCTCAGAGTTTAAAGGTAATTTCATACAATTATCCAAGGTACGTAACGATGTCAAGCTTAACCATATACAGATATTAACAGTAATAAAATTGGGAGTTTAAAAGGACAGTCAATACATGGGTCGTGGTCCTAAAGAAAATCCACTAAGCGGGATCCAGCCTAGACGGGCTAAGTAGCGGAGTCACCATTCCCCTGTTGACCGCTAGAACCTCTCGCATCTGCTCACATCAATAAATTGATGATCATCGCAAAAGGAGAAGAACCACATACAAGACAACCAAACAAGCAAACAGGATAAGCTAGAGTAGAAACAGTTCATCAAGCAGTCACATGCCATTACACAATCCTAACAGTATATCTCATTCAAACATGTTATGACTTCTCAAACAATACACTAGAATCTGACTCGACTCATCCGGATACATATAATCTAGTCGGATCCACCCCCGAGCTAATTGTTACAAGTTTTACAATGTCTCAATCCCCACACACAAGGTTAGCCCTTAATGAGTTTCGGGCATCATGCTACTCTCACCACAAAAGTCAGTCCGCTATAAGTGAGACTAACTGACTCCTTAGAGTGTCAGGATGCAACCTTACCTTGAATCCTTACCAGACTATATAAATGAGGCACCACCATGAATTCCCACTATCAGGGGTCATGGAATTATGTCCCTGACCACTGAAACACGACTCTGAAATCTCACCTAGAGATTTCAAGGAATTACGCACTGACTACAAACCAATCATAATCAAACAAGTAATGTTTATCATGCATGTATAAATCTCATGCCAACCTTTACAATCCATCCTCATTCGCATCACATGTGAAATCCATACCAACGCATCATTCCCAAACCATGAATATAGAATTATATCCCATATCAATACCATGCCACTTTCATAACCAACCATTTCATGTTCATTACATGCTAAGAATTATCCAACTTCATCGTTCACAACTCATGTTAAGCTCATAAGTTCCAAACCATAATTCATTATATTCACACAAAGTCACTCAGTTCATACTTTAAAAGGCATAATCGGTCCAAACATGTGTTCAATATCCCAAAACAAAGAAACCAAAAAGCAAACATGCTCCTCGCTCAGCCTCTCGTTCAGGCAAAAGAGTCTCGCTCAGGCGAGGGCTCGAATCAGGAACAGTGGCACTGTCGTGCCCTCTCGCTTAGGCGAGACCTCCTCGCTTGAGTGAGATGGGCTCTCGCTCAAAACAGAAGCTCGTCGCCTAGGCGACATCTCATGCAAGCAGCCTGGGCGAGTTGCTATTAATCTCGCCTAGGCGAGACACACTTGCTTGGGCGAGAAAACTAGAACTCGTCACTGTTTGCGTAGACACATACATCCAATCTGACCAAAACATGCTTTTAACAGCTCCCAAGCCATTTTTGATGGCAACCAAACATCAACTCATGAAACAAGATCAAAGCATGTGAGAACACAAAATAAAACAGTAAACCCTAACTTCCCTGTACCTGGAGATAAGCTAGCAGAATGTCCCGACGCGACCTCGACACTGAACAATGGAGTGCAAAAACTCTAGGAACAAAATAAAACGCTGGAAAAAAATAGCGGAACAGAACAGAACGAGGTCATTGGGATGAGCCTCGAGGAAATGCTAAAATAAAACTAGAGGAGGATTACTACGAGCTCAAAAGCCACTTACATGGAGTGGAAGAACTTGAGTTTGCTTAGAGGGAGTTGACGGCTAACCCTAGCAGAACTCTGGAAGGAAGAAAGGCAACGGTTGAGGAATTATTTGCAAGAGTGAAGGCTGAATGGGAGACCCTAACAGCTTTAGGGGCTTTAGCACCCTATGGGCCAGCCCCTTAAGCCCAATAGATTAAGATCAGCCCTTAAATTATTAGGGTAAGAAAACTGGGTCTTACACTATACCTCTTTCAATATTTAAATAAAATGAGAAGAAAAAAGCTAACAAAAATTAAATATATTTTCCTAATAAAATTACCTAAATAATCTCCTATAATAAAAAAACAAAAAAAAAATCGATTAAACTTTATAAACAAACTCTTTGGTAGAGTAATTCTTCAGAGGTAAAGATGTAAAACAGAAACAAGGTTGAATTGAATTGTTGTTCTTTGAAATTAGAGCTTCATTTTTGGAAGGAGAACAAATAAGGATGCGAGACATGAAAGACAAGATGTAAAAAAAAAAACTAATCTCTTGGATTCTGTAAAATCCTTGACCCATCCATTTTTAGTCAGAAAATTTATGTTACAAACATAATATAATGTAAAGAATTAAAGAAAAGAAAATACATAACTGAAAATATTAAAATACAATTTATTCATTTGTGATATTTTTATATATTATTATACACGTTAATACTTTTTTTCTTTTTATTTCGTAACCTTATATCGAAAATGTTGAAGCAAGCAGAAATTCTTAACCTACGATCGTATCTTAATGGTATAATTAAATAATAAAATGCAAAAGTAAGATTAAGATAGATTTGATCATATAAATTTTAAAATAATAATATTAATGCAAATAATTATAAACCATTAATCATTAAGTAAAAAAAATTCATAATATATATCATTACAAAAAACTGTATAAATTTTAAACATAAATTTTAAAATAAAATTAAAGTTTTAAAATCCATCTTAAAAGCACACAAATTTTAACTTTCAAAAAACATTTAAAAATAACTTTGAACAGATTCAAATAAGTTATAAGCTCTCATAATAAAATTAAAAAAAATATATAAATCGGAAAGGGGAGATAGAAATGATAAATTTATACGATATATGATATAATAAAAAAGAAAAAAAATATTTAATATATATGAAATGAAAAAGTATGTATATCATTGTTTATAAAATAATAGATAGCTTATAGAATAATAGAAGTTCAACTACATTTTTTTTCGTATTGAAATGAAGTTTACGTGAGAAGTGCTAGATTTGAGCCCATATACCAAGCACACCCCGCATCCCGGTATACGGAAATAGTAGGGGTGGGCAAAAAATTTAATTTTCTTGATCCAATTCACTTTTGCTCCAATCCACTCCATTTATAATTCATTTTATTAAAAATCTAATCCATTTAAAATTTATTTAATGGATATGGATTCCAATCTAATTTACATTTTATATATCTTATGGATTTGATATCCATTTTATAAATCAAGATTTTTAAATATGGATAATCCAACAAATCCAATCCAAATTTTCAATTTAAATTTTTAGTTGAGTTAGACTAAAGGTTGAGAGGAACTATACCAAATTCAGACTTGGATGGGCCTTGCTCGACGACCTATACGGATCGAACAGGCCCGACAACCATAAGAGGTTGGACGAACCTAAAGATATGAACGAGATAGGCGGGCCCGACAAACCGAACGAGTCGATCAGGCCCAATGACTTGATGAGTCACGCGGACCCGAAAACCCGAACGGACCAGGCAGAACCAATGACGAAAACAGGTCAGGCAGCCCAAAGACTCGAACGAGTCAGGCAGGCCCAAAAACTTGAACAGGCCTGACAACCTGAACGGGCCCTAAGACCCGGATGGGCCGGACGACCTGGCGACCCAGACGGGCACGACGACCCGGATGGGCCTGACGACCCAAACGGCCCGATGACCTAGACGGGCCCAAAGACTCGTACGGGCCCGACGACCCGGATGGGCCTGACGACCCATATGGCCCGATGACCCGGAAGGGCTCGAAGACCTGTACGGGCCCGACGACCCGGATAGGCCTGACGACCCAGACGGCCCGATGACCCGGATGGGCCCGACGACCCGAATGGGCCCGACGATCCGGACGGACATGACAACTTGGACGACTTTGACGGGCCTGGCGACCCGGATGAGCCTGACGACCTACACGGGCCTTACGACCCGGATGACACGATGACACGAA
>Ga0214542_1000663_pt1 | contig 64471 bp, 56 predicted proteins | sample CNSS1metaG_FD_160096 | JGI IMG/M metagenome (GOLD analysis project Ga0214542, IMG submission 160096) | Root nodule microbial communities from cowpea collected in UCLA plant growth center, Los Angeles, California, USA - CNSS1 | ecosystem: Host-associated > Plants > Roots > Nodule | place: USA...
ATATATATATATATATATATATATATATATATATATATATATATGTTTATTTTGTTAGATCACCCTATCTGCTTGTGTTTGTCGATGATCGTGTACGCGGTACACGAGAGCAGATGATGTTGTAGGTGGATCTGGTGAGGCTTAGCAGCGGAGCAGGGAAAACTAATGGGAACAATTTTATAGAGTTTTATCATTTATGGTTTTGGAATAAAGATGTAATCTATTATGAGACTGTTTTGGTATTTTATTGAATTTTGAGAAGATTTGAACTTAGAGTTATCTTTATTATGAAATAAATTATTTGAAATTTCCGCATTTTTTGGAAATGGATTTATAATTAATGCGTTTTTATTTTCTTATTTTATTTTATTTATTTAAACTCGTAATATCCTGACGGGATGTTACACACATCACACCAAATTGATCAAAATAGTCAATTTATCCCCAATTAATCAAACAACAACATGCATTCATCAAGTAGCAAAAACACTACAAACAAGTCAAGAATAGCTTCCCTTACATGGTGAAAAGATCGATCGGCTCTAACCACACCAACACCTTCCCTAAGCCATAGGGTACTCTATCAACACATAGAAATACTACAAAGATGACCAGATCATACCCTAATGACCATTGATCAATGGAGAACCAAACAAAAGACTAAATTTAAAACAAATAAATTTGAAATTTGAAATTTTTTTTAAATAAGTTGAATGTGAAATATAAATTTAAATATACTTATTTTTTTGAAATATGTAATAAAAATATCAATTTGAATAAAAATATAAATTTTAATAAAAGTTTTATATAACATTTATATAAAAATTAAATTTTATTCAATCTAGAGAGGGACAAAATTGCACAATTTAAAAAAAAAATTGAGACTAGATTAAGACAAAAATAAAAATACAAGGACCAAATTGAGATTAGACAATGACAAATGGCGTGGCATTGCCACGTCACAGTACCACTACCATGTGTCACAACAGCTTGACATATGGCAAATTTTAATTTTCTTAAAATAAAAAAGGATTAATTAGTTGAATGGAAATCACTTTCATTCGAAAGTTTCAGTTTAGTACACACTTTTAAAAAAGTTTTAATTTCGTCCAAACTTTTGAAAAAATGTCTCAATTAGGTCTCTTTCAGAAAAAGAAAATTATTAACACCGTTAAAAGCGTGCCACATGTCAGCCTATGGTTTTTTTAATTTTTTTTATTTTTGAATTTTTTTGTCACGTGTCAGATTCATGGTGTTACACATGGCATTGTTAGTGCCACGTGGCAAGGTACTATCATGTGTCAATGTCCCTGCCAAGTTTCATTGTCTTGATTTTAATTTAGTCCCCGCATATGTCTATTTGTTTCAATTTAGTCCCAATTCTTTTTTCCTTAAAAAATAGAGAAATATTATACTTCTCTTAAGACAAAATTTATTATTTATATAAATATTATATTGATATTTGTTATTGAAAAATGACTTACAAAATTAAGTATTAATATTTATATTAAACTTTAGCGGTAAAAGTCATGAATGACAAAACATGGGTTAACAATTAAGAAAAATGTAATATATTATAACGTCATTTTTAATAAAAAAAATATGAGTATTATTGAAAATTTTATACTCATAGTTAGTGGGTACCATCTGACAAATTAAACCTTATTTTTATTTTCTTTTTTTTTTCAATTTACTCAGAGCTTGGTTGTCTCTTTTCCTCGTGAATCACATACGTAACAAGCCTTAAGAATTTTCTTTTATCTGACGTTATTTTTAATAAAAAAATATGACTATTATTGAAAATGTTATACTCATATTTTTTATTGAAAATAACGTTATAACACGTTATATTTTTTTAATTGTTAACCCATCTTTTGTTATTTATGACTTTTACAACTAAATTTTAATATAAATATGAGTAATTAATTTTGTTAGTTAGTTTTAATAACAAACATCAATATAACATTTGTATAAACAATAAATTTGGTCGGAGAGACAATATTTCTCTATTTTGAAAAAAAAAATCGAACTAAATTGAAACAAATAGAGTGGGGACTAAATTGAAACAAATAGACATATGTGGGGACTAAATTGAAACAAATAAACATATGTTGAAACTAAATTGAAATCAAGACAATGACACTTGGCAAGGACACTTACATGTGACACTGACAATTCCATGTGTCACACCAAGGATCTGACACGTGGCAAAAAATTAAAAAATTAAAAAAATGAAAAAACCAAAGGCTAACATGTGGCACGCCGTTAACGACTTTAATAATTTTTTCTGAAAGAAACCTAATTGAGACACTATTTCAAAAGTTGGGACGAAATTGAAACTTTTTTAAAAGTGGGTACCATACTGAAACTTCCGAACAAAAGTGGGTACTATTCGACTAATTAAGCCAAATAAAAAAAGGAGTTCGAATAAAACACGAAGTGACACCTGACACATCTTTGATGTTGTTAATACAATACTAACATAAATGATTTGATTACATCAAAAATTTTAAAATAAGGACCAAATTGAAACAAATAAAAAAAGGACCAAATTGATATTTTCTAATAAATATAAAACCAAAGACATAATTTAACCTAACCTAAAAATATGTTATGAAATGCAAATTTTGGAATATGATTTTTTTAAAATACATTTTGGATTGTACAGTCTGGAAAACATTTCCAGATTTATAACCATGTCCTTGAATGTACATTTTGAAATATATTTTTGTATTGTACATTCCAAAATATGTTTCTGGATCTTAAAATACTTTTTTGAATCACACAATCCAGAATTATGCATGAATTGATTTTACCTTTTTATTATACTTTTATCTGAAGAATAATTTGGTATTTATGAGTTCTATGTGGGGTACAGAAAGAAAAAAAAAGGGGAAAAGGGAGGTGCATGAAAAAACAGCCTGCTGAAAAGCCCAGTGTTTGCGTCCATTAAGAAGTATTAAATTCAGATTTTTGTTAGGGGGCATGGTTCCAAATGAACTACTAAATCTAAAAGTAGTACGAAATAGAAAGATAGCAATAACCCTAAAACAAAAAGTTCGGACTTTAACTCTTTACTTAATATCAAAGTTTGATCCCTCTGACTTATTCATAAAACATTTAATGTTTGCATGCAGAACCGACAATAAACATCCTTAAACAATATATCGAATAAATATGTTAATTTTTGAAATAGTGAGTAGTGAGTTAAATATTTAGAAAGGACTAATATTTGAATGTACGATACTTAGATAATAAGATTTGGTATTGAAGAACATAGCCAGAAGAAGTAACTAGTTGTCATGGTTTGATCTGAAAGCGGGAAGAAATCTTGCGGATCGTGTGTGTAGTCAACTAAACTGAAAGAGGAAAAGGTGGAAGATCTTCCATGTCTTCGGGATCATGTACCTACCAATTTACCATGTTCTGTCAATTTTAAATATTAAATTTTTTCCTTTTAATGTTTTCATCACGTCAACCATTTTATATTATATTTCACTCTATCCTCTTTCTTTTATTTCTTTGTATAAACATAAACAAAAGTTCAATGTAAATTCTCAGGTGCGTTGTGTTGTATTATATGAGCCATGGTTTTGAACGTTAGATAAGAAGTGGAAGTGATGAGATTGATAAGAAAGAATGCATACAAACGGGGCCCATCACTTCCTCAAAACTGTGCTGAGAAGACACATACTTGTGTGCTTCCCACTCAAGTAATCTCATTGTCTCTTTCAGATCAACCTTTTTTTTCTCTCTCTCTCTCTTTCACACTCTTTGCACCATCAAAATACATACACACCTTCTCATTCAATTCAAGTTTCAATTTTACTCCCACATCTCACCTCTTTCTTCAATTATCATTCATATTATTTCATTTTAAACTATTTAAACTTAATAAACACGATAATAGTTTGCCTGTGTTTTACAAAAGAAGCTGCTATTATAAGTATTACATGTTCAATGTTATAAAAGTTGGTGCCATTTTTCTTCCAAAACTATCTACTATTGATGTGTCCGTCAATCAAAGACTTAGAAAGCACACAACACTTATGTTCAACACTATGACAAACCAAATGTAAATGAGATATTTTAGTTGGAAAAAACGAAAATATTCAAGATAGTGTGACACAATTTTAAATTTTTGAAAGATTCAAGTGAGACAATAGAGGTTAACGGTAGTCTCAAAAGAATCAAAACTAATTTTAATTATAGGATGTCATCAACTGTTATACTTATCGCGGATATACTAGTCAGTTAGTTAGTTAGTGAGAGTTAGGAAGATTAATGCATAAATACCGTTCAACATATTATGTTTGGGTGGGAGAGGTAAAACAATAGGTAAAAAGTAAAATGAAAATAAAGATTATTTGTTCGAAAGTAATTAGAAGGGAAAATAAAAGAAGTATGTAATTAATAGGTTTTTTGGATGAAAACAAAATAAATAACCTTTTATTTATAATTATCATAAATCCCTTGTATACTATTCTCGTAATTTATTAATAACATACGAGTTAACTATGTTTTTTGTCTTAAAAGTATAATGTGATTTTGAAATTTGTCTCTATTTCAAAATTTAATCTTCTTTAGTCCTCATACTTAAAAAATGAATGAATCTTAGAAAAATCTCGCTTGGTGTTGCGTGAGGTTTTCTACACCTCGCCATGCTATCTTTGCTATCATCTTCGGCGATATTCTGATGAGCTTCATCCAACGACGACGTCAGCGATTGAGATTTCATCTCGGCCACTGATTGCTCTCCTCCCCCTTTCTCTACGTTTTCTTCTCCTCTCTCATGTTTGTTGTGATGGCAGTGGAGACCCTTCGTCACCGTTTTCCGGTTTTCACATCAAATTTGAGCTCTAACTACCTAATTCCACTTGAACCCTAATTCATTAGTTGTTGTTGTTGTGATAAATATTCTTATGTTTCATTTTGCTTTGTGATTGGTAATATCAATGTTGGGGATAATGAAAAGATGAAGGTTAAAAATTAGAACAAAGGTATTGCAACCAGGAGGTGGGGGAGAGGGAGGAGAGGCCAAGAGGGTAGAATAGGCAGCGACCATGGAGGGTGGGGGATGAGGTACACGTGGACAAGCACTTGCACACATGTAGCACTACAACAAAAATCGCTTTAGGCAACTACACAAAATTGTGACTTAAACCATAAAATTCATGGGCTAAAGTTTAGACAACAGTTTTTTAGACGTGTTCTAGGTGAACGTAGTTGTAGGTAATAGACCACGATTTTTAGTATAACAACAATTTTAAAATTGTTGCTTAAAATCCTCATAATAGGCAACATTTTTTATGTATGTCACTAATGCAATGAGAGCTTTTGGCCTCGGTTACTTTCGTGATTCGACATCGATTTTAGAACTGAGGGATATTGGGGCGAGGCCAAAAGGCACCCCTTTTGGCCTCAGTTATCATCCAAGGCCATAAAGTCTCTTTTCTACCTCGGTTGTAGAGGGACCGAAGCCATAGAGGGTCTTTTCTGCCTCGGGTCTGGGAGAACCGAAGCCATAGGTGTTCAATATTTTTTTAAAATAAAAAATTTCGCAGGACTTTTGGCCTCGGTTATGGTATGAACCGAGGCCTATACCCACTTTTGGCATCGATTTTGGTAAGAACCAAGGCCTATTCTGCTGTTTTTTTTAAAATAAATTTTCTGTTTTATTGTGATTCCCACATTTGGCTTCGGGTCTTCTTGAACCGAGGCATATAACTGCCTTTGACACCGATTTTGGGCGAACCGAAGCCTATAACACTCTTTGGCTTCAAGTGTTAGTTGAACTGAGGCCTAAAACTTGTCTGGAATTACAAAAATGCCACTGTGTCATTATATGCTTCGGTTCTTGGCCAACCGAGGCATATAAGGCGAAGTAAAAAGGAAATTCTGCACTAGTGTGTGTTTCTCAAAACTTCACATTTTTTACATTATCAGTTCTTGGCGTTTTCAGTCTAAAAATAAAAGGAGGGAAGAAATTCAAATTTTCATGTGTTTGAAACTAAGTTTTCATTTTTAGTCAAAAAAAAAAGAGGAAAAAAACACTTCTAATCTAAAAACTTTTATTTTTAGTGTATTTTAAACCATATTTTTATGGATTAGCCCACACTTTTTACAAGCAACATTTATATAAATGTTGTTTACGATAGTTTTAAACCACATTCTAGAAAAGTGTTGCATTACTATGTTTAGACCACATTTTATACCCGTAGTCTCGTTTAGTATTGTCTAAAGTCATTTTTGTTGTAGTATGACAACACTATTTGCCACGTCAAAAATAAGAAAAAAAAATTAACATTGTTAGATGAAGAGAGCCACATTCATGCATTTCTTAAGTGTAAGGATCAAATAAGATCAAACTTTGAAATAGAGACGAATTCCAAAATCATGTTATACTTTAGAAAAAAAAACATAGTTAAATCATAAAATAGTTATTACTTTTACCATAATGAGCTTGTTTTACTTAACCAATTAAATCAAAAATCATAATTGTTCACCCATTACTACAACTATATATACTTACACAAATGATTACGATAGATAACATAATGATAGTTGCATAATTGGTTATGCTCATGGACTTAATTATGTCTATGACGTAATTGGTTCAACACACACAAAAATCATTAAAAAAGGGGTTTATGTAGGAAAAATATTATGAACAACGTATTTTCTAACTTCTAGGGTGTATTTTTTCATTTTATGTTATACAAGTCACGCTCATTCATACCCCATTCTTGTCTTCAAAATAGAATATCAGCGACAGATTTCGATAAAATTAATCGCTTCTCTCTTTTATTTCTATACATTGCGTTCCAAACAAAATGTTACAATGAACTATATATAGTTTGTTTCTGCTTTCCACTCTTGCGAATAAGAAAGTTTGGCTGTAAAATTTCCCATCCGTAAAAATTGTAGGACAAAAGTAATTATCACCAATTACGTAACACGCAATAACAAAGATTATATATACATATATAGACGATTGAGGTAGTAAAACCTAAATCTATCATATTAAAAGTATTACAATTTGATCTTATTTCTATTTTCTAACACATTAAAGTCTGTTTCCATTAGAAGTAAAATGTAAAAGGCTTGCATAAAAATTTGAACTAATTTTGATCAACTCTAGGTAAATTATATGAATATTTTATAGGATGTTTTGAAGAAAAACTCACGCTGTAATATTTAAAGACATGTAACATGCATGAACTAAAAATTAAACTGGTGAGCTAACAGAAACCCTAGTGTGGTAGTATGAAGAAAGGATATTAATAATATTTATATTCCGTTTTGAGAGTAATATATTATTATTATTATTACTGTGTGTTGAAAAAATGTGAAATGGTACCTAGGTGGGTAGTGGTGATAATAAATTGATGATGAAACTGAACAATAAAGTTTGGCAGTTGTTTACCCTCTTTAAAGAGACCAAGTTGGCCATGAAAGGTTCCCTGGGTACCTCTGTCTCTGTGCTCTTTCTTTCTCTCTGTTTCATTTCCCAATAAACGTCAGATAGTCGTCATTTACTTCTCTCTCCTCTTCTTTCTTCTATCCCATTTCAATTTCAAAATTACACAAACGAGAAGGAGCTTTCCCAAACATGGTTTCTGAATTTTCAACAACTTTAAAAGCCCCATAAATAAGTTACACTAAAACACACACACACACGCACACAACACAACCAGAGAAACAAGAGAAAGATCCATGGAGAAGCACTATTAATCTCTCTTTTTCCTTCGTCATCATAATGGAAACTTGTATCTCTTCTCTAGAAAGACTCGCTCACACACAATCCATACCTAGCTTCTCTTGTCATCACTTCTTTTTCTCGTTAACTGTTCCAGCACATCTCTATAACACTATATCTGCTATATTTTTCATCATCTTGCCCCTCACAACACAACTTCACCAACGTATGCGTACCATGCCTTTATTAGTAGTCCCAGTACTGCTCCTTCCTGCCATTTCACTACACAACAAATTCATTAAATTCAACTCCTACGTTTCAAAACCTATCACCTGCAAATCATTTTAATTATCATTTCTCATACCTTCACCTTCATTGTACGTGTCATTCCACATTTCCACCAAACTTTTTATCTATCATTCTTTAAGTTTCCTTTTGAAATTATTCATAAAATGTAAATCATTTCTCTGTGTTTAATATTTCTTATTCAGGACCAAGAAAATCTACCGATTGTTTCTTCTTATAAATATTTTATGAGGGAGATTATGTATGAAACTTGCTCTTTAGATTTTTTACTGCAATGAATTTAACTGGGTAACTGTTGATTTACCTGTAGTACAATTTTGATTCAGATTGATGAAAATTATGCCCTTTTTTGCCCAGTAAATTGAGAGTTCCCTTCCCTATAATTTTCACTCACCAGTCTGGAATGGGGTTAATTCAAAAAAAGCTGAAAGGACTTCAGAAGAGGGAGGGATGTTGTAGTTTGAAACCCTAGAAAGACCTAGAGACAGAGTACTGCAGATAAAGCAAGGAAGAAAATATTTCACATCTGATAGGTTTTCACTGTACATGCTTTCACCTTTCTTGTCCAGAGAAATGAACATTCGAGCCAGGAGAGGACTGATTAGCCAATTTATTCAATAATAAATAATAATATTAACAATAATAACATAATGCATTCCATCTCATGTTCACGCATCTGTCAAAAGCTATAATCTTAAATTAAGATTGCAGAAAACTAGAGAGACTTGGACTTGCTGTTGGTGACGCTGAAGCATGCATGTCTCTATCAGCTTTCTCTCTCCCAGAGATCGAGAGAGAAGGGCCAGATTCAATGGGAGTAAACATGTTAATTCCTTCATGTCTGAGCTACATGTGAAAGCTGGGTAACTTTTTTTCCCTTGTATTTTTCTCATTCAAAGGAAAAAAAAAATTAAAAAAAAATCAAACGGTTCAATCATTTAAAAAGGTTAAATAAACCAAAACAAAAATACATATGACCTCATTTGAGTGTAGAACCTTTCAAGCTTGAAACTTGGAAGAAACCATCATGAGGTCACTCACTCACTCACTCACTGGTGTAATGGAAACATGGCCAGAAAGTAAAAGCCTAAATTAACCATATACATACATCTTCATACACGAAACTATAAAAGAAAAAAACATTCTATAGTCTCTAATCTCTTAAGAATTAACAGTAAATTAAATAGCCTTCTATGAAAAACTAGAAAACAGCATATATGTATGTATAGTTAGCGCATGTATTAATGAAACTACTAAAGAATTGCAACAGAAAGCCTTACCAATCCCATGAAGAAGAGGATCTTGAGTAGCTGTGGTGAGTGGCAAATGTTGGCTGGGGGGAATGAAGCCTGGTCCGAGAATCATTTAGGGTATAAATTAATTTCCATTAATTTACCCTGAAAACTGAAACACTTCCCATGTATATACAATCCTCAATGACCTCGAGCCAGACAACATTCCTCTCAACCTAACCTTTGCAATGAAACCTTACACAGTTGTTGTAACCAAACATAAACACATAATGTTTGAAGTTGGGACATGATGAAACGAAATCGAAGAAGATGTGAGTCCCCGAAAACACAAAAAGAAAAGTTTTGAGGGGAATGAAGCCTGGTCCGAAGCCTTATAGTTCTTGCCAGTGAGAACCTCCTATGTGAAAAGCCTCGAGCCAGCCAACATTCCCCTCAACACTACGAACCCATCTCAACTCAACTCAACGTTTGCTGTTTGTCCCCCTCATTCTGAAAACCCTAACCTGCATATAGCTTCTTATATATAGTACCAGAGAGAGAGAAGAGTGAGTCAGTACACTAATGGCGCTTTTTAGTTACCCTTTCAGATGTTTTTTGTTCCCAAATTAGCTTGTGCAAAAGGGCACTTAAATTAACTGTTATGGTCAAAGATAAAAATGTTTTTTTTTTTTTTAAAAAGAAAATGTATTTAGGCAATGCATTATATTATACGATTACCAATTGAGTTGAGGAGACAAGAGCAGCAGCACCCCACAAAAGATCTGACTAAGACTGAGATTGAGGAGAGGCCCCTGCGTCCCTACTATTTGTAATTACTATAGAATGATAATAAAAAAATAAGATAAGTGCATAATGCAGAGTGTGGTGGAGTTAAAAAGTTTGTTTTCCTATGCAAATACCTGGTGATGCCGGTCACCAACCGACCTGTTACCTGCTACCAGCCGTTGCCTCCCATCGAGTCAAAGAAACACAGAGAAGAAGACAAAACTGATTAGCTTTAATGCGATTCTTTCATCATTACCTTATTATTTTTAGCCTTTTCCAACCCCTACTTTCAAACTCTCCTGTACTATCCCTTACCCGCACGGCCACACCACAATACAATCTAAAACCACTCTCTCTCGCTCTTTTTAACTTTCATTTTTAACTTTCATTTTAAGGGCTTAACTCGCTTTAAACCTTTGATTTTCTTTCTCTTTTTATTCTAATGTCTCTATTTTCTTTCTTCTCCCACATTCTTATTCAATAGTTTTCTAAAAAAAAATCTACATCAGTTTGTATTTTCTTAAATAATGTCTTTAATACACCTATATATCATATCCAATTTTGTTAGCCGCAGGTGCAATCCTAAACTTCCGAGGATGACTTCTATAACTTCTAAGAACTATGTCAAATCGTGTCGTATTTGTTTCATTGTCTTTATGGAAAGTGCTTATATGAATAATATAAACTATAATTATGTTATATGGTAGACTGCTTAAAGAAATTATATTACCTGCTTGATGAAACCTATACTTTGTTTACTACATTACAATGAATATGAAAATGAATTATTTGACAAAAATTGTTGTACATACTAATAAAATTGTTTTGGGGGATTGAAAGAGTGTAAAGTGTTAATCTGGGAGTATTCCAACGAAATTTGTTTAATTTTGTGATTCAAAAAACATTACAAACAACCTCAGTAAGAAGACAACTAGAATGCTAAAATTTATAAAATGCAGCAAAAAAGAAGAAGAAAGTGATTGTGTTTCAATGAAACTTGCTTTGGAAAACATCAAGTTTATGACCTAAAACTGGTTAGGCCAAAACCATGAGACAGGAAACAAATGGTCAAGTCAACATATAGGTCAAAAAATGCACTGGCCAAGGTAGGACTGAAAGTTGTGACTATAAATACAAGTGGTAAGTTAGATTAATGCTATGTCATCATTTAACAATGATAGTTAATAACAAAGACTAAAATCATTAATGAGAAAAAACATCCCATCAAATTTTTATTTAAAAAGCAAAAGCTAAAATCCATAGAATTGAGAGAAAAAACAAACATAACAATTTATTATGAAAAATACACACATTTATATCACACTTCTTAGTTCTTAATATACATATTCCAAATTTCTTAACATTGTCTTTATTTTATTTATTCTAAAATGTACTTAAATAATGCAAAATTTTGGTAGGAACATTAGAAACAGAGAAAACCTGTGCCTGAGTCAAAGGAGAAGCGACCTTAATCAAAATGCAAGGTGGGAGGGTTACAAAAATTTTAAAATATAAATAATTCACATTTTTATATTTTTTTTATAAATCCTGTCAGAAATAATTTGCAATATAAATTTTAAAAATCTAACATTTTAAAATCTTCAATTTTTATATTAAAAAAACCATCTATCTAATTATTCAGTTATAGTGTAGTAATTTTTATTTATAAGAACTCATTATATCATGTTGCAGTTTAATAATGTTTTCTAAAAAATAATATTAACACAATATAAAACAAAATATATTTATGTATTTTTTTTATAAAATATATCATTTGTCTTCTAAGATAGTTTTAGTCTTAATTAGCTATTATTTTTCTTCAAAATATTATTAGATAAATAAAAAACATATAAGTTTGTGAGAACTCTTAAATTTATTTTTTATATTTTAAAGATCCTAAATGTTATTATCAGAGAAAAAAGACTTAAGGTGTGCAATCAGAGAACTCCTTTCTCGAAAATTGGATTATATTAACTGTCCATTAGATATAGATAAAACGGTATCTTTGTTGAATTATATATCTGAAATATACTGAAGAAATGTTAAGGTGAAAAAAAAAATCAATAATGCAAAAGTAGAGAATAATTGAAAATGGAAAAGGTATATATAATTTTAGTCTGACCGAGAATCCGTAGTCCACGGTGTTTGAATGGAGTTTGATAAGTTCCGATGCATGCTGGCAACTTAATTACGCAGAAAACTTCTTGTATCAACAAAACCAAACAAATCTCAAACAACAAAATCACCCCATTCTTTTAAGTACCAATGCTATTTATTATTCCAACTAACTTATTTAGCAAAAAGTGAAGTCCACCTCTTCAAAACAGCTACCAAGTACTTCCATTTTTAAATCATACATTTTTTTTTCTTATATATAAACTAATTTTAATAATTTTTTTCCTTAGCAACGTAATATATATATAAATAGAATTTTTAAAATATTTTAATTTATAACAAAAAAAAATTGTACAAAAATGTACATATATTTTATACTTTTTATACTATCACATACAATTTAAATTTTTTATTTTATTTAAGGATAAATATTCTAACGTATGTAAGAATAAATTAATAAAAAATATATTATTTTTTTCTATACAATTACATGACACCTAAATAAAAAAAAAAAACTTAGTTATACTAATTAATGAATTCATTTGGCACAATAAATAATTCATTTTCTTCACTTAAACTCAATTCTTTACTATATATTCTTTGATTTAAAGTTAGATCAAGATTAACTGTTATTTAGTTTTAATTATGTATTTGAATAATTAAATATAAAATATATTTTGATACGTATAAATTTTATCAGATGCAAATGATTTACTCTAGTCCATTAGACACAAATTGTGTGGTTAGGAAGATGCATGTCTAATTTAAAAGGTGTTCCAACTAACAAATGAAGATGTTATATAAATGTATTATTTGATAAGCTTCTCCTTATTAAACTTAAGCTTCTTGGTCAAATAAGTTGTTCTTTAAACAAACAATAAGTATATTTTGTTTGACAAATATAAGTCTCAAGACTTAAAGCATTTTATAATACATGTCACAACAATAAGTATATGTTCTTAACTTTGAATGCATTTTAAAAGTTAAGAACATTTTAAAAGTATGATTTTAATGTTTTGTGCCTAGCCTCCGAGATATTGTCCAATTTTTTTTCTTTTCACTTTCATCATTTAAATGACTCATGAAAGAAAAACTTGATGTTACTATATTTCCTTTGTTCTAATTTACTTTTTTACTCCTATCTAAGTAATAATTCACTTTGATTTACAACTGTCCAACTATTCTCATGTCACACTTCCTTTTCTCCAGTACTTCATCTTCCAATAAGATGATTTCTTTTTCGTTTTTTATATGACTTATAAAGTTGTTCACAATTTTTTACTAGTTGCTACTAAATATTCCTAAAGTTGTTACTAATCTTGATACATTTTAGTTATTTTTTAGCACATACCTTCCCCAACGCTCAAAAAGTAGGGTTTTCCCATACCTGATTTATAAATGGTTTTAAATTCTTATCTTCAAGGCAATAATTCAAAATTCTAAAAGATTTACGTCCCCAATTGTACCACACCTAACCGGTCCCACTGGCATATCAACACATATCACCCTTGACCGACATACCTATATCGGAAAAGGTTGGGGCACTAGTGTACCACACCGAGCCAACTTAACAAAATAATAATAAACGATCACCATACCTACACGCAAAATCATTCAAGTAACCGGCCTGGGCTGACCTAAGCCTAACCGGCCTGAACCGGTAACATAAGACGCTAAGAGGAATAACCCGCCTAGGACAGCATATGAGCAACATAAACCGCCAAAGGGAGTAGTCGATTTATGCCGACAACCTTAAGACACTTAGCAAAATCAAAGCCCCCTGATATCCAATGAGCCCACAATAATGGAACTAAGGGCCTAGGCTAGGGCCCAGGCCCACTTACAACCCAAACAAGGGCCCAACCCATGACGTGGCCAGACATAATTAATAATCTATAAATATACATGGACCCCACGAATTAAAGGTACGCATTCATTACTCCCTTAATCACCTGATTTGACTTTTTGAGAGGTTTGGCTGACTTAAGCTTCAGAGTTCCTTCTGCAGGTAACCCCTCCCGGGTCCAGGCCGATATCTGCTAGATGGGAAGAGGCCAACCGAGGAGATAGCGGATATATAGGTAAGGTGAAACTTATGCCTAACAGATCTTATTTGTTCTCTGCAGGAACAATTGGCGCCCACCGTGGTAACAAGGCCGCATCTGACATGAATAAGACCGCCTTCATCACAGACGATGCCAATTATTTTTACAGAGTTATGCCTTTTAGTCTCAAAAACGCCGGAGCAACCTACCAACGGTTGATGGACAAAGTTTTCAGCCATCTGATAGGACAATGTGTCGAGGTATACGTCGATGACATGGTTGTCAAATCTCCAAGCCATCACCAATATGCGCAGGACCTCTCAGCAGTCTTCTCCGCATTACGCCAATACAACCTTCGCCTCAACCCTGACAAGTATGTATTCGGCGTCGACCGCGGTAAGTTCCTCGGCTTCATGCTAACCCAGCGCGACATAGAGGCCAATCCTGAAAAGTGCAAAGCAATTATCGAAATGTGTAGTCCCACCAACATCAAAGAGGTCCAACGCCTCATAGGCCGCCTTACAACCATTTCCCGCTTCTTGCCTAAACTAGCTGAACAAACCCAACCCATAATACAACTCCTCAAAAAATCCGCCAGGTTCACGTGGACTGACGATTGTGAACAAATTTTCCAAAAACTGAAAACCACCCTTACCTCACCACCTATCCTCCACAAGTCGGATACTCATCAACCCCTGCTAGTTTACATCATAGCCACCGACCACACCGTCAGTGCCGCGCTTGTCCAAGATGTAGGCGGCACACAACATCCTGTTTACTTCGTCAGCAGAACGCTGCAAGATCCTGAAACCAGATATCAAATGGTGGAAAAGTTGGCCCTGTCCTTGGTCCATGCAGCTCGCTGCCTGCGCCCATACTTCCAAAACTACAACATCACCGTCAAAACCAACTACCCAATCCAGAAGATATTGCAAAAATAAGACCTGGCAGGATGAATGTCATCCTGGGCCGTTGAGTTGTAGGAATTTAACATTCGTTATGAACCTCATGGCCCCATTAAAGCCCAAGGCCTCCTAGACTTTGTTAATGACCTCCAACAGACACCCACAGAGGACCAGTGGACGGTTCATGTAGATGGTTCTTCAAATCTGAAAGGTGCTGGTGCTGGTATCATGTTAGAAGGCCCCAACGATATCCTCATTGAGAAATCCCTCCACTTTGCCTTCAAAACATCCAACAACCAAGCCGAGTACGAAGCCATCCTCGCCGGCCTTTCCCTTGCCCGCGAAGTTGGCGTCAAAACTTTAACGTGCAAAATTGACTCCAAGCTTACTGTGGGCCATCTAAATGACGAATTCCAGATCAAAGACCCCACCCTTTTACAATATTACCATCTAGTCCGCGCGGTCATTCAATCCGTTTTTGACCAAGTCCGCATCGAACATATTCCCAGGACCGACAACATCAAAGCCGACATCCTATCCAAATTAGCCAGCACCAAATTAAAAAGCCGCCACCGATCCCTATTGCAACAAACACTATCCACACCTTCCATCACAAATACTTGCCATAACCTAACCCACACCCCAACCGACAACATCACCCCTCCCCAAGCCCACAACTGGACCACCCCTTATATCCAATATCTCCAAATCGACAACCCTCCACAAGATACTGACAAAACTTGGCTGGCTAAGGCCACCAGATATACCATGATAGGCGATGACCTTTACAAACGCGGATATGGCCAACCGCTTCTCAAATGTGTCACTGCAGAACAAACGCAGTATATCATTAAGGAGTTGCATGAAGGCACTTGCGGCTACCATTCCGGTGCACACACTATGGCCACCAAAATCCTTCACGCCGGTTACTTCTGGCCGACTATAGAAGCAGATTGCTAGGACTACGTCAAAAAATGCAAACCATGTCAAAAACATGGCAACCTCATCCACCAGAAACAAGAACAACTCCATTCCATATTATCCCCATGGCCCTTCGCTAAATGGGGAATGGATATCCTCGGCCCCTCCTCCCCCGACAAGGGTCAGGTGAAATTCCTAATAGTAGCCGTTGATTATTTCACCAAGTGGATAGAAGCCAAACTACTGACCACTATCACAGCCCAGCAGGTTCAGCAATTTGTCTGGAAAGATAGTATATGCCGATATGGTGTTCCACATACCATCATCACCGATAATGGCCGACAATTTATAGATAAGGAACTAGCCAAGTTCTACACTGGTCTGGGCATCAAACACATAACCAGTTCTGTGGAACACCCACAAACCAATGGACAGGCAAAGGCGGCCAACAAAGTTATCCTAGTGGAACTACGCAAACGGTTAGACAGCGCCACAGGCCGATGGCCCGAAGAACTGGTAGAAGTGTTATGGGCTTACAAGTACACCCCTTAGTCAGCAACAAACGAGTGCCCATTCAGCCTAGTTTACGATGCAAATGCCATGATACCCGTCGAAATTGGCGAACCATCCCTGCACCGAGAACTATATGACCCAACCCACAACCATCAAAACATGGCCACTCACCTCGACCTCCTACCCGAACTCAGAGAAAAAGCCCAGATATGCAACTTAGCCGCCAAACAAAGAGCTGCCAGAAAGTATAACGCAAACCTATGTCCAAGATCGTTCATAAGAGGAGACTTAGTATGGAGAATGGCTAGTAGTGCAAGAAAGAAGGATGGCAAGTTCTCCACCAATTGGGACGGCCCATACCAAATACGTGAAGACACAGGAGGAGGAGCATATCGCCTGGAGCCTTTATCTAGGGAAGAAATACCCAATACATGGAATGTGTCCCATCTCAAGTTTTACTTTAGTTAAACATGTATAGTATCACATCGAAACACTTGTAACCTTGGGTGTACTCTTTTTCCTCACCTGGTCTTTTTTCCCTAAGGAGGGTTTTGGTCAAGGAGGTTTTAACGAGGCACCCCAGATTCAATGAATAATACAAAGGGTTCCCAACTTTATGACCATTCTTTACTTCACTTCTCATTTTCGTTTAAGTTCCCCACCCTTACCACAAGTAAGCGGCCTGGGTCGAACACCCTTAACTTGTTGGTTAATTCGTTTAAGTTCCCCACCCCTACCACAAGTAAGCGGCTTGGGTCAAACACCCTTAACTTCTTGGTTAATTCGTTTAAGTTCCCCACCCTTACCACAAGTAAGCGACCTAGGTCGAACACCCTTACCTTGTTGGTTAATTCGTTTAAGTTCCCCACCCTTACCACAAGTAAGCGGCCTGGTTCGAACACCCTTAACTTGTTGGTTAATTCGTTTAAGTTCCCCACCCTTACCACAAGTAAGCGGCCTGGGTTGAACACCCTTAACTTGTTGGTTAATTCGTCTAAGTTCTCCACCCTTACCACAAGTAAGCGGCATGGGTCGAACACCCTTAACATACAATCGAGTTCGCTAAACATAACATACATCACAATCATCAACATCCGACAAACAAGATAGCAAACACAAAGCATTAATCACATTAAACGTAAAAGCAAAGCAATGTACGAAGTGTTACGAACATAGTGTACCAGTTATTGCAGACATAGGCTCAATAACTGTTTCAAATCATTAAAAGTAAAATTCCTATTCTGCTGTATCGTTGCCCCCCTCCACGGCATCCTCCGTCTCCTTCTCTTCCCCCACCACTTCCTTCTCGGCTTCCCCATCCGGACTGTTGTCATCCTCATTGATAAGCTACCTATCAACAACATCCTTGTTAACATCAAATCTTGAATCGGCTGCATCAACATCCTGATGAAAGAAGGCTGCTTGCCACAATCCTTTCTGAAAACCATTAATATGCTCTTGGATGATACAACTCTTCAAGTCATCAAGCTCCCCTCAACACCATCATACTTCTCCTTCAGCTCGTCATAGTCCGCCTCCAAATCCGCTATCCTCTTGTTAAGTTTTCCCTCCGAATCCAAGCAACGACTTTCCAGGTTCCCAACCTTTTCCTCTCCTCCTCCCAACTTTCCCTCTCCTTCTTCCAAGCGGCCTTCTCCTCCTCAAACTTATCAATTTTTCCTTACAACTCCTCCACCTTTTCCCTACCTCCCTCCTTCACTTCTCGTCGGTATAGAGACCCAACACGGTGACTCAATATCAATGCCTTGCTTCCAAATTCGACAATGGTCCTCACGAGCTGATCCGCCTCCATACCGTCGATAGAGTTGATGATTGTCTCTGGAAGATTGATAGCAATATCTTTTCTAACAGATATCTCCGGCAACTCAATCAAACCAGACTCTGGCCCTTTCGTCCCACTGACCGACCCCGCCCCGAGCAATGCCACCCTCACCTTCTTTACATATTTTCCCTTGCCGGGTCGAGCCGGCAACTCAGCCTTTCTCTTGGTCCCGCCGTGCACGTGCACCTCAACCAGCGATTCCTGCAAGTTGGGAACATCAGTATTCCCGGCTGTCTTGGCCTTCGCAGCCATTTCCTTCCTCAACGCTTGGAAAAGTGCCAAATTCTTCTTTTTGGATTGAGCCATGTGCCCTACAACAACACATCAAAACCCGGTTAAGTCAACTTAGAATCATTAACACAGTTTAAGTAATAAGGAGATACCTTCATTATCAATAATCGGGTGCACCGAATTATAAACTCTAACTAGACCCTTAGTGGGCAACATATCGATAAACTTCATCAAGACCTCCACCACCTCCTTATCCACCGACGACAACTCGTCGGTGCCCCATGTCCTTATATCGAGAAGGGATTCTCTTCCAGCTAAACGGGAACTTCGTACTCCCATCTGCGTTAAGGAAATGGGACCTGCCCTCCTCTTTCACCACAACTTTAAAGTATCCGTCTTTGAAATGCTTGAAGGACAGAGAGAACGCGTCCAATCTGCTGATGCTAGGACGACTCACCAAAGATAGCCAAGTAGTCGGCTGGCGGGGCCTAGTATCATAGAAGTACAAAAATGCATGAGGAGAAGGTTGTAGATATAGTGATTGGCACAAAACACAGAAGGCTTGCATATAGGCCCAACTGTTTGGATGCAGCTGTGTAGGTGCAACGTTCAACGCACGCAACACCCCCATGGTAAAATCGTCTAGCGATAACCTCACATGTAGCTGGGAGAAATGGCACATGTACATATAGAAAAACTTCTCGGTCGCCCTCTCTTGCCCGTGGCATACGCGGTCAATGGCGCTCACCCGCTCCAAGGAAACAATACCCCTGTTTACACCTTTCGCGATAACAGGGATACAATTTAGCCAAGAATTCAGCAGACGAGACCACCGAAACAAGGACGATTGATTACGAACGTCAGCAGCCACCCATCCATAGCCACCCTTGGCCGGCCAGTTACTCTCCGCTAACTCCTCTAGAGGGTCTTCTCGCACCTCAATCACCGTTTCCATAGGGATTCTGCCTACCATACCCGCAGAACTGGTACTCTCCTCCTCAACATGTCTACCTATACTCCCCCCGGACTCCATACTCTCACTACTGGACAAAGACAACGACACACTATCACTACTAGACATACCTTTTTTCTGAAAAGTTGACGGTTGGAACTAGGAACTAGTCGGACAGGTATAACGCACACAAGATCTCTAATTGTGAAAATTCTCGCAAATGAACCAACAAGTGTTCACCCATCGTAAAATCCACATTTATAGGCCTGAATCCCAACGATAAAACCTCTTCCCGCCAAAATCACAACCCATACCAATCGACACAACCATCTCAAAAGCCATGAGTATTAGAAACGACGGCGAAAAAACCCCTTTGATTTCACCTCTGACATCCCTTCACCTACTACCAACCCTTTCCCGCCTTTAGCCTTAACACTGTTCATCACACTGAAAGGCTGGGGGACTGGTATACCACACCTAACCGGTCCCACTGGCATATCAACACATATCACCCTTGACCGACATACCTATATCGGCAAAGGCTAGGGGACTAGTGTACCACACCGAGCCAACTTAACAAAATAATAATAAACGATCACCATACCTACATGCAAAATCATTCAAGTAACCAGCATGGGCTGACCTAAGCCTAACCAGCCTGAACCGGTAACATAAGACGCTAAGAGGAATAACCCGCCTAGAACAGCATATGAGCAACACAAACCGCCAAAGGGAGTAGTCGGTTTATGCCGAGAACCTTAAGACACTTAGCAAAATCAAAGCCCCCTGATATCCAATGAGCCCACAATAATGGAACTAAGGGCCTAGGCTAGGGCCTAGGCCCACTTATAGCCCAAACAAGGGCCCAACCCATGACGTGGCCAGACATAATTAATAATCTATAAATATGCATGGACCCTACGAATTAAAGGTACGCATTCATTACTCCCTTAATCACCTGATTTGACTTTTTGAGAGCTTTGGCTAACTTAAGCTTCGAAGTCCCTTCTACAGGTAACCCCTCCCGGGTCCAGGCTGATATCTGCTAGATGGGAAGAGGCCAACTGAGGAGATAACGGATATATAGGTAAGGTGACACTTGTGCCTAACAGATCTTATTTGTTCTCTGCAGGAACACCAATCAAAGGCTTCATTAAGAACAAAATTGGACAGTGATATGATAGTAAACGTGATATTTAATTCGTTGATTAAATAAAAATTTTGCTTTAGATAACTCATACCGAATAATTGATACTAGGGATGGCAACGGGGCGGGAGGCAGGAACGAGTTTCGTTATCCCATACCCATCCCCGTAGAAAAAATTGATCTCCATCCCCAAACCCAACGAGTATCAATCTTTTTTCCCATCACTATTCCCACCGAGTAATGGGTATAATCTTGTACCCATACCCATACCCGTTTTCTTACTACTTCAATATTAATTTTAATTAATTTTTATAAAATAATAAAAAATTACGTAAAGAAAACATAATATTATCAAATATAGGAGGATGATTGTTTCATTGATATTAAATACTTTGAAATAAATTATAATTGTTTACATTTTATATTAGAATACCAAATAAAATATCATCAAAACCAAGACATTTATTAAATTTGCAAGCTGCAAAAACCTAGTTGATACAATTTGAAAATATTTTTAAAAAAATATAAAAGGAAAAAAATATTCAAATTAAAATATATTGTAAATGTTTGTTTACTTCAATTTTTAAAATTTTAATGAATCTTTTTTTTATACACTAATAAAAGTTATAATACATCACTTGATTAAAATGACGCAAAGAACAAATCATAAACATAATAATAAAATTTTGACATAGATCTTATACCTTTTGAACTTCAATGTATGTTGGATGGTGGTTAAAAAATATTCATGGCAATTACATTAAATTTTTATATTATAGTAAATAAACATTATTTATACAATTATAGTGAAAAATTACACTATGATTGATAATGAGTTAGAAAATAAAAATAATTAGATAAAATATATTAATATTGTACATGATTAAAATAAACAACAAATAAAAATATTAAAAAATTAACAAATGTGTGTCTTAGAAACAATTTGAGAGACTATCAAAAGAAATCGCACAAAGAAAACAAATGTATAAGTAAGGGTATGATAAGATCAAAAATACCTTAGAGATCTAAGAAAACTTTTCAAATATCAACATATATACTCAGTGGTTGAGAAATAACGAAAATTGTTTTAGCGAAACGAAAGTTCTTCAAATGAAACAAAAATTAATAACAATAAGTAAAGAATTTTTGTTATATTACCTAGTAAATGAAATGTTTATGCTATTAAACACTTAAATTGAGAGTATTAAACATTCTCATGTGAAAGGAAAATATACAATAAATAAAAATATTAAAAATAATAAAAATATTCAACTGTGAGACATAAATTTTTTTTAATTCACATACATCATTTTAACATAATTACATAACGGGTTATGATAAGATGAAAAATATATTGGAGATGTGAATGAGTTTTATGACAAATCAAATAATTAGAATAAATAAAAAATAGAAAGAAAAAAAAAATTATATATATATATAGTTACTTAATTAATTATGAATATTTTAATAATTTAAACGGAGACAGAGATATGGCGGGGACGACTATTATGGCAGGGATATGTACATCCCATACCTATCTTCATACCCAATTGAAAAAGTCGGGGATTTCCCATACCCATACCCAGTCAATGGGGGATTCCCGTCAAAACGAAGACAGGTTTGAACAATACCCACGGGGACGAGTTTATTTGTGATCTCTAATTGATACAAATGAAAGTAAAAGCCAACATACCATCTCTAGTAAAAAAAATTAACTACTTTTAGTTAGTTTTGTTCCAAAAGTAATGAGTTTTACAAATTTCATTCAATTTTACCCTAATTTCTATAAAACTCTTCACCACACAATAAGTTATATTTATGTCGTGTATTAAACATGAAGATTTTTAAGGCTAAATACATTTATAACATATTAATAATAATAATAATAATAATAATAATAATAATAATAATAATAATAATAATATCTATAATATCATTAAAGAGATTTTCTCTTTTGATATACACAAATTTTTAATAATTTTATTTTTTAAATGATTATTTATTTAAATTTAACCATTTTTTGAATTAAAATAATTATTTAATCATTTTACTCTTTAAATAATTGTTTATTTAAATGTAATTATTTTTATAAACTAAAATAATTATTTATAATAGAAAATGGACAGTTAAATAATTTTTTATTTATACTTAATGTTTTTCAAATTAAAAGAATTGTCTACAATAATAAATTATAAAACTATTTTATCTTGAATTAAATTATTTTGATTTCTATTATATATTTTCTGTTACCAAATGGAGGTGAAAGGAGCACTGGAAAAGAACAAAAGTAGGGGGTGTTAGTGTCAGCGGAAGCGTAGGAATAGGAGCGGAGAGTGAGCACAAATTTAAGTCTTCCACGCCATTTCCCAATAAGCTCATTTTCCATTTACATCATCTATATACTATACAGTATACCTACTACTGCAATTCTTCAAATTTATATAAATTTTTAAAATAGATGAATTGGTATGAAAAGTGTAGTAATTTAAATTTTAAAAAATTAAGAAAAATAGGTTTATTGATTTTGTTTAAATTTTTTTTTTTTAGTATCTTACTATTTAATTTTGTTACGCTTTTTATCTTTAAGCTTGGTTATCAACTTACGTTTTTCTTTTTCAATATTTTCAAATAAATAAATGAATTGATCAATATGTTGAAAGAGATTAAGAAGAAACTAAATTAATTATTAAGGTTAAAAGATAACACAAAAAATAATAGTTACACTGTCTTATTGATGAAAAAAAAATAAAATCATAAAGTATTGAGACGAAAATATTAAATAATTTCAACATTCAATAAAAAAATATTTTAATAAAAAGAATATTTAAATTTATCAAGTTATTAAAATATAATTAATTCTAACTATAATTGAGCTAAAGATGAGCAAAGTTATGCAAAACATTTCTCAACTTCCTTTCTTTCCATGAATATATTTTAGAGGCTTCAAATTTTTGGTTTGTCCATAAAATCCGCTGTACAACATGGTGAAGTTCTGAAACTTCTGGCTAAATTTGGTTTATGACTTTAGTATGTTTCGGGTTATCGTTTCCAGTAAATTTAAGATGTCTCAACCTACGTCCAAGAATTCCTAATTTTATATATGCAGAATGTATATGTGTTATTGTATCACAGAGTCCATTCAAAATAATGAAAGCTAAGACTTTAGTATATGATGATGCAGCGATCAAATTAATATTAGTTATTTGTAACAACTTTAGTATTAAAAAGTAGTTAAAAGATTAGTATGTTATTAATTATTTGTAACAAGTTCAGGATTGTTAAAAGAATAGTTAAAAGATTAGTATGGATAATGTCAATCATAAGTCGTCTCCCCAACAAACATAAAATTAAGTCTTCATAAATTAGTTCTTATAAAAATATACAAAAGGAGTTAGTTAAATAATATTGGAAAAATAATAAAAGAAGATAAAGATAAAAAATATAAAAAAACAGTGATAAAAAAAATAGATTGATTTCATTATTTTTTCAAAATAGATTCATCATTGGTTATCTAAAGATTATTGTTCAATTAATTATTATTGTAGATTTGCAAATTAATTAATGTATAGTCTCAATTAATTTGTTAACCAAAGTATAATCTCAATTAAAAATGAAAACTTTTAGATTATCCACAATAAATTTAACCAAAGTACAATCTCAATCAAATTTTACTATGCATAATCATAGAGAACAATGATAAAAAGATAAAAAAAATGATAAAAAAATATATTGATTCCACTATTTTTTTTAAAATAGATTCATCATCAGTTATCTAAAAATTATTGTTCAATTAATTATTGTTGTAGATTTTCAAATGTGAAGTCTCAGTTAATTACAATCTCAATTAAAAGTGAGAACTTTTAGATTATCCACACTAAATTCAACCAAAGTACAGTTTCAATCAAATTTTACTATGTCTAATCATGTTTATTCTTTTATCTCCTCACCAAAAAAAGCTTAATTAATCAAAGTAAAGTCTTGACTAATTTTAGTGAGAGTAAATACCTTTAACCAAAGTAAAGTCTCAATTATTGGTAAAAACTCATTTAATCACATGGAAGTTTTTAAATTAAATCAAAAAGAAGTCTCAATTAAATTTAAAAACCCTTGGACTCATATGGTCAACATGCATATAAATTTAAAATCATTACTTTAAATTTGATTCAAGAAACTAAAAGACATAGACAAATTAAAACCTCAACAATAATAAAAAGAACAAATAAATTATTTCATTCTAACATCAAAATCCCTAACGAAATTACAATGAACCAACACAAGAAGTTTAACACTCCATGGAATGCAAAAGTAATATAAAAATAGAAGAAGAGAGGGTGGAAAGAGAAAACAAAATTAGTCCCCCGTAAGGATTCATAAACTCTGAAGTCCTGGACTTGTTCTTTTTGCTTCCCCTTGGTCTCTTTATATAGGCCTTAATTAGACTTTGACTTTATCTTTTCTTATTACTAAAATTTTTTATTTGTTGATATAATATAATTCAAAGAATTAACATATTTTATCAGTTTTAGAAATACATTGAAGATATTCTCGGTTTATATTATCTGATTAATTATCTACAAATATCTAAATAATTATCAACAATTAAATCTTCGCCAAAATTCCAATTCAGCCCTTGTGATTGTGCGGTCCAAATTTGCATAGAAATCCAAAAGGATGAATAATTGCATTTCAGCCCTCTTTTTTACCAGACTTTGACCAAAGTTTGACTGTTTAACTTGTTGACTACCTAATGATAGTCTGCCATGTGGCACTCTCTCTTTTTGCCAAATTAGGATTTCTTCCTATACCATGGTTGTTGAACTTGAAGGTGTTGTTGTTCGTGAAACGTGTGGTGGCCTCGTGGTGCTATGATGGTGGCACGACGTTGATTTGGAATGGAGGCATTGCACTCGCGTGGAGGAGGTTGCGCATTGCTACCTGATGATGAACGAAGCTCGTGGTGTAGGTGCAGGTTTCGCGAGGATGGTTGACAGCGTGATGTTGATGTCGTGGATGGTGGCGCATTTTGGTTGGACAATTTAGTGGGTGGAGGATAGTGCACACATGGCAGTCTAATATTGGACTACTTTTGTGAGTAGTAGGAGGGGTGAAAGTTAGTAGAAATAGAGGGGTGCAAGACATATTTTGTATGAGCCATTTGAGAATGGTAGAGTGTAAAACTAAGAGTGCATTTAGCTCTTGATTTATTTGTTTCCAAAATTTACTAATCTTAGCTTTATTTTGTAACTTGGAACAATTTAATTTCACACATTTAATGCCAATATTTGAATTACATAGTTTTATGTATGCAAATTTAACTGAAAACATGTGTTCCTCATCTTTCCATACCTATACATCCTCACCTTCTCTCTAAATTTGTGCTTAAGATATTAATTTCCTAAATTCAACTACTTGGGATAGTTCCCACTCAAACCAATTTCATCTCCATTTCATTGTCCATTGTCAATCATTGTTAGTCTATTCACCAAACTCCCTTATTGGTTTATCCTTAATAATTGAGTTCCTATATAACTTAGGAAACATAATATATAAAGGCAAAGTTCCAAGCCATGTATCTTCCCAAAACATGAACCTAGACCCTGTACAGATTTTCCACTCAAAGTTTTGATCAAACCATCTCCCTTTTCTCACATTCCCCACATACCTCGTATATATCCTTCAACCATCTAGATATGTAGTGTTTTCTTCTATTCCCATTAAAACATCTCCAAGAACTATATTTTGATTCTAGGATATCTTTCCACAAACCTTGTTCATTCATACCTAGTCTCCACTTTCATTTAGCTAGTAATGCTTTATTAAACAATATAATGTTTTTTATTCCTATTCCACCTTCACTTTTGGGTTTGCGTAAGTTTTCCCATTTTACCCAAGCTATCTTACTAGCATCATGTTCGCAACCCCATGGAAAATTTCTTTGTAGATTCTTGATAATCTTGTATACACCTAGTGAAGCTATATAAAAGGAGAGGTAATAAAGAGACATGGCAGTGATCACAAATTTTGTTGAGCATATTCTTCCAACAAATGATAAGAACCTTCCTATCTATTGTTGGGTTACCTCCTACTGAAGATTCTTGATAATCTTGTATACACCTAGTGAAGCTATATAAAAGGAGAGGTAATAAAGAGACATGGCAGTGATCACAAATTTTATTAAGCATATTCTTCCAACAAATGATAAGAACCTTCCTATCTATTGTTGGGTTACCTCCTACTGTCTCACCCAAATATTTAAATGGTACTTCCATTATATTGCAATTTAAAGCTTGTGAGTACTTTTTAAATTCATTTTTGTCCACTCCCAAGGTTTCAAATTTACTTTTATGAAAATTAACTCTAAGTCTTGAAGCCATGTCAAAGCATCTAAGTTTACTTTTAATAACCATCATATTTTGAAATTTTGCTTCACACACAAATAGTGTGTCAACAATAAATTGTAGGAGGTTAACATTTACCTTTTTATACCCTATTTCCATCTTAGTATAACATTGTTCCTAACAGCCTGCTTAACCATTCCAGATAGGCCTTGTGCCACTATTAAGAACAAAAATGGTGGTATCGGATCATCCTGTCTTAACGCTCTTGTAGGATTAAATTGTTTGGTTGGACTACCATTTACAAAAACTGAGATGGTGGCAGACATTAAGCATTATTTAATCCAACCTATCCATTGTCTACAAAAACCTAGTCTCCCCATCATGCATTATAGAAACTCCCAACTTACAGAATCAAATGCCTTTTCATAATTTATCTTAACTGATATCCCAATTTTCTTTTTTCACTTGATCTCTTCCACTACCTCATTTGCAACTAAATAACTATCTAACAACCTTTTTCCAAGTATGAATGCAGATTGTGATTCATCCATTATCTTTGGCAAAACCTTTTTCACTCTATTAGATATGATTTTAGATATTATCTTATATATGCATCCTACTAGTGAGATAGGTCTATTTTCATTTAGTCTAATGGGGTTTTCCAATTTAGGCACTAAAGTGATAAAAGATTCAATACAACCCCTTGATATGTTGCCAGATTTATAGATGAAACTTCCACAACCCGTATGATATCATTACCTAAAATGTCCCAAGATTTCTTAATGAAACTAAATTAAACCTATATGGACTAAGACTCTTAGAACTACCACACTCCCACACAACCTCCTTAATTTCAATTTCCTCAAAATACTTAGTTATGAGGTTATTATCTTCATCATATATTTTTTTGAAGTGAATGTTATTTGACCAAACTCCTAGACCTGATGTTGTCATCAGTCTTTTCCCATAATATTCTTTCACAACTTCCTTAACAATGTCAGGGTCTTCATTCCACTTTCCTAAGATTTCTATCCCTTTAATTTCACTCTTTAGTGATCTCCAATGAATTGATGGATGGAAAAATTTGGAGTTGTTGTCCCCCTATTCAATCCATTTGATCTTAGATTTTTTTTCAACACTGATTCATGTTTCAAATTTAAAAACTTCAATTGAATGAGTAGTTCTATACATTCAATTTTCCCTTCCTTTTCTAAGTTGCTATGATCATCCAAGTTATCTAACTCTCCTATTTTCTAGATGATTTCCTTTTTCAATTTAGTAGTGTATCAAAAGGTGTCTCTATTCCAAATCTTTAACTCCTGGTCCATTCTTTTAAATTTTTCTTTTACTACCCTCATATTGTTCCTTTTTACATTACCCTTATTCCACTTGTTTTTGACCAAATCTTTAAACCCCATATGATTATTCCACATTTCTAGGCATCTGAATTGTTTTGGTCCTAGCTATTTGTGAATTCTTTATTAAAATGGGATAGTGGTATAAGACTTGCCTATTCTAAATGTATTGTTTATACTATGGCCATTGGTTCAACAATTCAAAGGAAACAAAAACTCTATATATTCCCCTTTTTACATTTCCATTTGGTCTATACCATGTATATTTCCTTCCTACATATGGGATTTCATGCATTCCCGTGTTATCAATAAATTTGTTGAACCTTGTAATTTCCCTTTTATTAGTATTGCCTATGTTGACACCTTTCCTTTCATATATTTTTCTTACTGCATTAAAATCTGCCAACATACATTATGTTTTACATGCCTCAGTTTGTCTAATTAGCCTTAACTCCTCCCACATATTCCATTTTTCCTTCAATTCACATGTCGAAAACACGTTCATAACTACTATCATGATATCCTTTTCCTTATTCCTACCCATTAAGACCATGTATCCTTTACTGATTAAATGTCTCTCACAAGAGAATACACTTTTGTGCCATATAGTGAGTATCCCCCTAGCCCCTTACATTACTTCATTATGTATCTAATCTATATTATTACTTCCCATATCATATAATATTTTTCTTTATTAATTTTTTGCATTTTAGTTTCTTGTATACATATCATACTAGCTCCCTCCTTTCTTGTTAATTCTTTGATGTAGCTCCATTTAATTACATTTCCCAAACCCCTTATGTTTATAGCTATTATCTTCTTTATCACAATTTTTATCCCCTCCATCCCTTTCCTTCTTCAACTCGCTATCTTTTTTTTTTTTAATTCCTCTAGTGGCATAAGAACATCTTCGTCTTTTCCTTTTAGTGTGACATTATTTCTTTCCTTAATTACCATAATCTTATTACTTCTAAACTCCCTTTTTTCAACCAATTACTCTTTTGGTCTTTGTATTTGTCGAGTATTGTCAAATTGATCCTCCATTTTTTTTCTCAATTTGGTCTTTATTTTTTTAAAAATAATTCAATTTGGTCATTGCCGTTAGTTTGACCAAACGGTGTTAAAGTCAACATCACATGTCAATTTGTTGTTTTTTTGAACTTTTTTTAAACTTTTTAAAAAATATTTCTACAAATATTTAATAAAAATGTCAATTTTAGTAAGAATATCACTTTAAGATTTATAGAAAAAGTAATTTGAGTCTCAATTTAAGGAGAGACAATATTGCTTCATTTTTTACAAAAAATGAAACTAAATTGAAGCTAAAAACAAATATAGGAACCAAATTGAATCATTTTGACATGTGGCACAACTATGAAGTGACATGTGTAGAAAACAAAACAAAAAATTAAAAAAAATCCAAAAAATCAGAAATTGACATGTGACGTTGACTTTAACACTATTTGGTCAAAATTGTCGGCAAGGACTAAATTGAATCATTTTTAAAAAAACAAGAACCAAATTGAGACAAAAAAAATTGGAGGACCAATTTGATACTAATTAACAAATAGAATAACCAAAAGAGTAATTTAACTAATAATCTATTATTATTATTATTATTATTATTATTATTATTATTATTAATTTCAATATCAGATATGGAGTTGCTAATAGAGTGAATAGTTGACCTAATATGTCTCTTTTTTTTATTTGATTGCCCCAATATTGTTTGTTACTATTCTTTGGTCTGCCATCTTGCTTGATTCCCCTACCCAAAAATTCCTTCTTTTAGCAAAAAATTTGGATCCATTGTGGTCTTGTTGATGATTATCATTGTTTTTTCGTTCTTGTGATGGTGAACAAATAATATTTTCTATGAGTTGATTTAAGTGAACAATAATACTTTCTAACCATTTTAAATGTTAATAGAAAAATATTTACTATGAGAAAATAGGTATTTAGCATTGGATTTTTTTGCCACTAAATAGTTATTAGCATTGAATTTGTGTTGTATGCAATTGCGACTTTAAATTTATGGACGTGGTTAACATCTTTTTTAAGGTAAACTCTAAGTAGTAGCACTTTAACCATACTAATTTATTACTAATCTTTAAATTAAAACAATTTAGAGTTGATTATACTATTGTATTTTTATTTTAAAATTTATTTAATTTACAATGGCTTAACCAAGACTAAATAAAATATACTTTTAATATTAATTTAATTTGCATTGATTTAACTGATGTTGATAACAATAACTACAAAAAATGTTTCTCGTACATTGTCTTCATGTTCAACAAATATAAATAAAAAATATAAACAAATATTATTATAATGAAGGAGATGGATGCAAATGATATCAGGAGAAGAATGTAGACGAAAGAGATGGGAAAAAATATAGAGGACAAAGATGGATGAGAATGAAATAAAGGGCAAATGTGAGCGAAGGATATCAATGTGAATGAAATATATTGTGAGGAGATTTGTTATCTTTAAAGTGTAATGAAATTTATATAGAGAGTGAGAGAAGAAAATTGTAAATGAGGAGATTTGTTATCTTTAAAAAGGAGTCTTTAGATTAAAAACAATGTATAGTTCATATTTGATGTCAAGAATACATTCATATTATAATATATAGCTTAGTCAACACTAACTTATTTATTTTTAATATTTATTTCATCTAATGTTTAGTAAGTAGACTATAATCTTATTTATTTTTAATATTTTTTAAATTAGTGTCGACTTAACTAATGTTAGAAGTGAGCTTTAAGCCTAACTCAACCCATAAAACCGGCTTGTGAGGTGAGATTTGCACCCAACTTATATACTAATAGAAATTGTCTTATTTCTAGTTGATGTGGGACTTTCAACACACCCTCTCACGTTAAGGTATATTTATCTCGTGCGTGGGACTAGAAATTAGTGGGTAGTCCGTTAGCGGCCCGATAGCTGGTGGAACAGAATGTCCAAGAAATCCCACTAGGATAGGCCTTTTAACCAATGGCTCTGATATCATGTTATAAGTGAGCTATAAGCCTAACTCAACCCCACAAAATCGGCTTGTGAGGTGAGGTTTGCCCCTCACTTATATACTAATAGAATTTGCCTTATCTCTAGTCGATATGGGACTTCCAACAACCGATAATAACACAATTATTTATTTAATAACCATTCTTGTACTTTAATCAAAGAATAAAAACTTAAAATAAAACTTCACCCATAGCAATCTAACAAAGAATGATGAAGGTGTTTATTTTTAATATTTAAGTTTAATTACTATTTTGGTTCCTGTTTTTGTTCAAAAATATCAAGTTGGTCCTCCAAATTTTTTAAGTTTCAATTTGATCCCAATTTTTAAAAAATTAATGCAATTTGGTCTTTTTCGTTAAATTTCTTGAAGCGAATCAATGATTTTCTTTTATCAAAATTGGCACTATCATTATGTTAATTACATCAATAAAACAAATAATTCGTATTAACAACTTCAATTTTGATGAAAAGTCTTTGATCTGTTTAACTAAATATAATCAAAAGGACCACATTTATCAATTTTTCAAAAATTGGGACCAAATTGAAACTAAAAAAATTAGAGGACCAACTTGACATTTTTGAACAAAAATAAGGACCAAAAGAATAATTAAACATAATATTTATTTTAACTAACTTTTAGTAAGTAGACTATAATCTTATTTAATTTTAATATTTATTTAAATTAGTGTCGACTTAAATGATAATAACACAACTATTTATTTAATAAACATTCTTGAAAATTAATCAAAGAATGAAAACTTAAATTAAAACTTCACCCATAAAAATCTAACAAAGAATGATGAAGGTAGAAAAAAAAATTACATCATTGTAATCTTAATAACAAAAATTTGAGTAAAGAAAAAGGAAATAAAAAAGATAAAAAAAAGAAAGATATTCTAAACATGAGTAAAATCATTCTCAAGTAAAATACGTGTTAATCATGTTATCAAATTTGTAACAATGTTAATTTTAGAAATCAAAATCAATTATTTCAAATTTAAAAGTGTTAGAATCTGGAAAATGGTATTTTAGGATTGATAGAATGTTTAAAATAATGAGACTCAATTATTTTAATATTAAACGATTAAAGTATAAACAGAAATTTTATGAACGAGTTTCATTATTTAAAACATACCATCTCTCTGAAAACCTTTTTCTTAGAGCCCTTTCACTTCTCTCTAGGATTACTCAACATGTGTTCATCTCCTTAAAGATTGGAGACCGCTAGGGTGATCCTTGTGGCGAACTCTCCGCTTTTGTCCGATCAATTTTTCTAATTGAGTAAGTTGGTTTTCTACTTGTTTTCCTTGGTCAATTGTCCTTGTGTATGCATGTGAGCCACTATAGCTCGCATGTGGCTTCTAAGTCTTCCTTGTGAGTTTCTGCTAATTAGTAGTTTTAATGATGTTCCTTAATAGCTGGAAGGGAAATTTGAGACTCTTTTAGTTGTTTAAGTCATCTTATAGGTAAAGGAAGTTAATTACAATGCTTTTAAGTTATAAAAATATTGAATTGGTAAATAAAATGATGGCACTGTAAAATGCATGTGTGTCTAATCTATAGAATGATACATGATTGTGTGAAATTGATATTTTAAACTTGAGGTTTTTTACATGTAAATAGTGGTTAATATGAGCTTGGTATGTGTTTGGGATCTGTGAAGGTTATTGAGTTGCTTAGACTTGACTAGGAAGGCATAATTATGTAGAATCATATTTTACTGAATTATGCAGACTCACTCGTCGAGGGTGAACTCGCTCAACGAATCCAAATTCAGAGGCTCACTTACTTGGGAGTCGTTGAGCAGGGGCTTACTAACTTGGGAGTCATTGGTCGAGTACTTACTCACTTAGTGAATCCAAAGACATAGAGCTTACTAACTTTGCAGTCGCTAGTCGAGAATACCCTTTGTAAGACCTGGGAAATTTAATTAATTAATAAATGCAGGTAGTGGGAGCCTTTATAACAATTAATGTTAGCTTTTATGATGTGGAATAGTACTAGCTCAAATGGTTGAGAGTACTTGATTGTGCTGAGAGGACTTAGGTTCAAGTCCAGTGTATGTCATTTATGTGTTGTATTAATTGTTTATTATATTAATAATAAACGCTTGAACATGATGAGTGATAATACAATCCTAGATTTATAGGAATTATCACGAAACATGAATTGGTTGAATTGGTGTGCACTTGCTTTGATATTTGATTTTTGCGTGTTCAAACCTTGGCTAGCGCATTATGGTTATTTTATTGCTTATCATTTTTTTGCTACATTGGAGAAACTCTAGAAACCCTAGCAACTATAAGGGAAGCTAAAGAGATGAGGGTTGAGTAGTTACCTGACATGAAACCACAAGTTAATGCCTTTAATGATCATTTTCGTTTTTGGCAATCAATGGACTTAATTCTTAGGTTAAGAATAGGTTAGAGAGAGGGAAAGTGTGGTTTGTGAGTGCCAATTGCTGGGGACTGCTAGAGAGGTTTTTTACAGCATGAAAATATGATCAAAGGAAATTGTGCAAAGGCTAGGAAGGGTCTTGAAGTTAGAGCAACGTTTGGTGCAAGAAGGAATTCTTAGAATGCTTTGAAACGAGATTTCCAAGTTAGGGGAGCTTTATTACATGTTTTAGCATGAACTTTATGATTCTGGATTGATTTATGTGCATGTGAGCCTTGAATCTTGTTAAAAATGCGTAAAAGGTTCGTGTTTATGGAAATTTCCAAAAACCGCCTGGCAGTGTTGATGACCCGCCAGGCGACTTAAGCTTCAGAACCTAGTTTCTAGGTTTTTCTCCATGAACCGCTTGGTGGCTCTACGTTGCCCGCAAAGCGATGCGACTTGGTTTAGCCAGTTTCTCGTGGTTTCGTGATATTTTGTGATATTGATGCTCGAATGAGTTATTATATATGAAATTGTGTACTTGTTTATTTAATTATGTGTCTGTTATTGTATGACTAGTGATAATTATGATTGTGGAGATAATTAGAGGCTAGGGTTCATGTGGGGCTTGCGGAGGAATAAACAAACATGACCTATGTGTATGATTTATGATATGATTCATGAAAGTAATTTGAATTGAACAAATATGATGTTTACACAATATAATTATGTTAAAATGAATGATGGAACCATGATTGGGGGATTTATGGGCAAAGTAGGTACGAGAAAAATCTAAGTAGAAACCAGAATTTAGAATGCACCACCTACGGCACATGAACTGCCGCCAGGTGACACATCAATGCTGACGAGTGTTCTACTTCTGTTTCACATTATGTGTCCTTGGGTGTTTGACTGGAAATATTGTGCATATAGATGTTGAATTGGGTGTAGGGGGTTGGAAAGGGACATAGGCATGTAATGGAAGGAAGTAAATAAGTGTAAAAAAAATATGTAATGATTGAGATGACAAAGTGCCAAGTAATGTTTGCCTTGACTGAGATGTGTTGAACTGTATGTTTAGGGATTGTTATGATGTATAAATTGTGTGAGAATCAGTGTGGTATGTTTTATTTGGTAAAAGTATGAGGAATATAGTTTTGGCAAGGTTTAAAAGATGGGTTGAGTTCAACTTGTGTATTCATGATGTGTATGTTGTGTTAAATTGCAATCTAGATATGTGATTATGTATGATCTGTAATTGTGCCATGCTTTTGGCTGTTGCGTGCTTGAGGTCCCTGAATTGCATGGTGTCTGGCGGTGAGGTATGACCCGCCAAGCGATAGCCACTAAGGTAATGGCTTTGGATTTTCTGGCGCCTCGTGGCGAGGGGGCTCTGCCAAGCGGTATGCGCTGACTTATCGCCTAGCGGCGCTTAGGCAATGCCAAGCGATAGCGCATAGGTAGCATGTTCTTTTTAACTGTTATTTATATGTTATGATGTGGGACTTGAACTAGGATATGCTTATTTGTGTCATGAGCAGGTAGGTTCATAACTAGTGGTGAACACGTGATAATATGAGTAGGGAGGTTCATATTATGATGCTCTCGTGTGAGGATACGAGTGGGCAGGTTCGTATGTTCTGTGCTAACACTTGAAGGCTGTTGTGAGCTGGGAGGTTCGTAGTTGTTGGATCACGTGTGTTGGACTACGGGCGGGGAGGTTCGTAGAGTTGGACTAAGAGCGGGGAGGTTCGTAGAGGCAAGACTATTAATGGGTAGTTTCGTGGAAGCATGTATATCCTGGGTCCATGGTCAAGTAATTGCTTGGGTAACTTGGATGTGTGTGGTCTACGAGGCTTTGGGTAAAACCCTAAGGATGAACTTTGTTGTAGCATTCCTTGAGTTGTGGCTCGGAATGGTATCCCTCGAGTTGTGGCTCGGGATATTGGGTAAACACGTGGCATTCCTTGAGTTATGGCTCGAAATGGCATCCCTTGAGTTGTGGCTCGGGATTGCAGATGGACACGAGTGTAACATCCCTAAGGAATATTACTGACATTTAATAAATAAATTCCGAAATAAAATAAATACCGCATTTAAAATGTAATCATTTCCCAAAAACATGGGAAAATTAAAATAAAATTATCACTGTAACATAGTCTAATTGTTCACAATTATTCTATTACAAAATTTACCAAAGTTCAGCATAAATAAATTTTACATCAAAATCAACAAAATAAAGTTTGCTTTCAAAAGCCCAAGTAGCCCATGCTCTTCGTCTCTAAGTATCTCCTGGCTCACCTGTCAAATCCTCTACTCCCGGATAACAAATTATCTGATCATTGCCACACACAGAGATAGGGTGAGCTATGCATAATATATAAACATATACATGAATTAAATATGTCACCCTTCCCAAAATAACATACCTTAACATTTCATGATTTTCAAATTACCCAACCATGACCTCATAGTCCATCATGAGACATAAACATGAACTAGGTCTTGGGACTTCACTATACTCCCACGAAACTAACTCATTCGTGGTCCAACCCTATGAGCCTATCTCGCTCATAGTCCTGCCCCACAAACTCCTCGTCTGTAGTAAAACATCCAAGTCTTCTCAACTTGGACCCTGGCACGCACGCAATCACCATACTATGGACTCCTCGCTCAATAGTAGCCGACGGGAACATCACAGTTCCTTGCCCATCGTGCGCCCGACACATGTAATCACCATACTAAGGACTCATCGCCCATTAGTAGCCGACGGGAACTTAACCAGTTCCATGCCCATCATGTGTCCAACCATCAAGCACATACCAGACCCCTATTGGACTTAGTCTTTCAAGCCCAAACACCACACCACATGCATACACATCCTATAATTAGGATAAAGCAGCCAAATCACACACACAAGCACATATAAACATGGTAATTCGCATAAACTCGCTTAAGCCAGGGATGCTCGCCCAAGCTAAGCCCTCAGCCTCGCTTAGGCTAGCTCACCTCGCCTGAGTGAGCTTAAAACAGTGACTGCATCACGTTATCTCACTTAGGCGAGATCCCCTCACCTGGGCGAGCAATAACATCGCTCAAAATAACACCCACACCTCGCCTAAACGAGGATTCAATCAAACAAACATCATTTCTCATCGCGACCTCGCTTAGGCGAGTGTCTCTCGCCTGAGCGAGAGACTAAGTCGCTCAAAACCCCAATACCTCTCGCCTGGGCGAGATGTCGCGCTCAAAGCACCCAAGTTTCCTCGCGACGTCGCCTAGGCGAACCATTCTCGCCTAAGCGAGACTAGGCGTCGCTCAACTCTGAACCAGGTCGCTTGAGCGAGCAGCGCGAACCACACCAGAAACGAGGTTTTGCAACTCTCGCTTAGACGAGATAGACTCGTTTGGGCGAGACTTGCAGAGTTCCCTCTCTATGACTCACACAGTTTACCTAAAACAATGCCAAACCACACCCAAAAATATACCACCAAACATTCAATCGATACCAACGCAATTGTAATGGCAATTAGCACTCAGAACCATGCTTTCTACACATCTGGACAACCAAATTCGAATATACAATCATCAATAACCTGAAATATCAAAACCCTCATCCCACAACATATTACCCATACATAATTATGCACCTAACCTCAAATACTCCAATTCCCAATCACAACACATAAGGTACGAATTTTCCATCAAACAAGAATCAATGGGGACTCAAAATCATAGCACTTAACAGTTTATTTACATACACAAAGTACAACTCCCCTAACTAGGAGAAATTGAGAAAGACAGGACTCTTGATTCACAATTTCCTTCTTGCTTCAGCCCTTGCACGCCCAAAACTCAACTCACACTCTTAATCCCGTGCTCCTCTCTTTACCAGTTCACCACACTGCCAAAACCCTTCCCTTTACCTAAATTTTGGCTTTTATAGGCTGCCCCATTCTGCTAGGTTCTCTCTACCTTTCCACATCCATTCCAAACTAAGTTTAGTAAAAATAAAGGTTAAGTTCAGTCTACCAAGGTTTGAACTCGTGACCCTCCACTCATAATACCAAAGCACAACCACTATGTCAATTCACATTTGGTGATACACACCAATCAATATAAGTTTACATTACCAATTTCATACTCATACCTATTATTAAAATAAATAATAAAACAACAACACATAATTGGCATACATAGGACTCAAACCCAAGTCCTCTCACACCAAAGCACTCTCAACCGCTTGAACTAGTACTTTTCCACATCACCTTAAACAATAATCAATGCCATAAAGGCGCTTTCTACCCACATTTATTAATTAATTAATTATTTAATTAATTAAATTTCACGGGTCTTACAACGAGCATTCCTTGAGTTGTGACTCAGATTAACGAGTATTGCCAGTGTGAGTGTGCGAATTGTGCTCGTACGGATGGGTCTAAGAAAATTGCCCTCTTTGGCATTAGCAGGCAAGTTTGGTAGTCTTGGGACAATTATGAACTATGTTCGTATTGGTTTCTCGCACATGTTATACAAGTTGTGGCTAGTAGGTAGAGGCAGCAAAGGGTATCTTGAGGTTATCATCTAAAGATGTAGAACACGGGTAAGATTGGTGGTGGCTATGTGGTATGGAATCAAAGGATAGAATTCCTTTGGTGTGTTTGTGTTTATATATTTCAATGTGTGTGTGTGTGTGTGTGTGTGTGTGTATATATATATATATATGTTTTTATATATTGTTAGCTCACCTTATATACTTGTGTTTGACGATTAACGTGTAATACGTTACACGAAGCAGATGATGTTGTAGGTGGTGTTGGTGAGACATAGCATCAAAGAGAGGGTTAGCTGGGAAAAACTTTTACTAAAGTTTTATCATTATTGTTTTTATGAACTTTGTAAATAGTGTTTTACTAATTTATGAATTTGGATATTGTATTGGAGTTTTATAAATTATGAATTTTTGGATAATTTTTGATGTAATAAATGTTTTAAAATTTCTCGCGTTTTGGGAAATGAAGTATAATAAATGAGGTTTTCATCATATTTCTTAATTTTATTATTTAATATTAGTAATATCTGACCAAGATGTCATACCCTCGCTGAGCAAATTATGGAATAATTTTCCTCTTGGAGTTCTAGTGATTCACTCACTGGGCAAGCCATGTGGTGTTGGACGAGTGGACATTTTTTCACTTTTCGCCCAGCGAGAGATTGGTTTCGCTTGACAGGTTTATTAGAAGCCTAGTAGTTGTTCTATTATTGATTTTGATATTTTGTGGCTAATGTGAATGATTATTTATGAAAAGGGATGAAGTATGAAATTAAAATGTTATTGATTATTTATGAAAAGGGATGATGTATGAAATTAAACTTTGAAGGGTTGATACTAATCCAAGAAGAATGAGTGGTGGTTTATAATAATGTGTGCATTAGTATATGGATCTAGTTGGAAGTTATCCTGATGCTCTAATGACCATCAATTTTCAAGTATAGAAAGATGAGGCATGTGGCGAAAGAAATAGGAGGTCCTAGTCTAGGGGCTTTACCTTGACCAAAGGCGTTAACGGACTAACCTTGTATGTGGTAGGGTGAAACTCATTGACAATGGTTTTGAAGGATCTGATATTAATGCATGTATTCGGATAATTGAGTCATTGTTTCATTTTTTGTATGAAATAGAATGATAATAATTCATGAGTGATTGTGTATGATAAATTGATTCTATTCTTTTATATGATTAACTTTTTTGTACATTAGCTTACCATTTTATTTGTGTCTTGTTTTGTCTTGTGTTTTATTCTTATTTGCAATGACCACCTGATTAGTGTGAGCAAATAAGGAAGTTGTAGTTGAACTTGTTCAAGGAGAGGATGATGTGACTGTCTAGCTAGTGCTTAGACTCCTTTCGTGTATATACCTTCATTTTGAAGAACTTTAGTCTCTTTAGAATATCATATATAAATTGTATTTTAGTTTATCTTTTGGATAACTATAATATGATAATTACATTTTAGTACTTTATGTTCATTATTATCAATATGAAATATTTTGTTTAGTAGTTATGTTATTAGATGGTGTAACATCCCTAAGGAATATTACTAATATTTAATATATAAAATAAGAAATAAAAAAAATAAATGCCTCATTTAATATAATACCATTTCCCAAAAAACACGGGAAATTTCAAACTTTAATACAATGCAATAAAAACAGGAGTCCATAATTATAAAACTGAAGTAATATTCAAATGGCTCCCAAAAGAAATTACAAAGTTATCTCAAAAACCAAAATAATAATTATATACAAAATTCCCATGCTATCCCTCGTTCCGAGTCTATGCATCTCTTGGCCCACCTGTCACATCATCTGCTCCCGGATAACGAGTTATCCGAACATCGCCACACACACACACAGAAAAGGTGAGCTATGCACAATATATAAAACAGATACATGAAATAAAAATGTCCCCCATCCCAAAATAACATAACTAAAATTTCATGCTTTGCAAATTACCCAACCATGACCTCATAGTCCTTCATGAGTCATATACATGAACTAGGTCTTGGGACTTCACTGTGCTCCCACGAAACTAACTCATTCGTGGTCCAACCCTATGAGCCTATCCTGCTCATAGTCCTGCCCTACAGACTCCTCGTCGGTAGTAAAACATCCAAGCCTTCTCAACTTGGACCCTAGCACGCACGCAATCACCATACTATAGACTCCTCGCTCAATACTAGCCGACAGGAACATAACAGTTCCTTGCCCATCGTGCGCCCGACACATGTAATCACCATACTAAGGACTCCTCGCCCATTAGTAGCCGACGGGAACTTAACCAGTTCCATGCCCATCATGTGTCCAACCATCAAGCACATTCCAGACCCCTATTGGACTTAGTCCTTCAAGCCCAAACACCACACCACATGCACTTCCTATACTTAGGAAAAGTAGCCAAACCAACACACACAAGCACATACAAACATAGTAATTCGCATAAACTCGGTTAAGCCAGGGACTCTCGCCCAAGCTAAGCCCTCAGCCTCGCTTAGGCTAATTTACCTCGCTTGAGCAAGCTTAAAACAATGTCAATTTGAGAAATATATTTGGTTTTAAAATAATTTGAGAAATATTTATAACTAAATCTAATAATTTATAATTAAATTTAAAATTAATTAATAACAATGTCAATTTTAATAAAAATATTAGTATAAAATTTATATAAAAATTAAAATTAGAAAAGGACAAAATTGCTCCATTTGAAAAAAAAGAGAGTGAATTGAATCAAAACAAAATGAATTGAACACAAGGCAATGACACAACCATGAACTGACATGTAGCAGTAGCATTGACATGTGATTTGACAGTGTAGGAATGTCAAAAAAGTTAGCACCCATGGGTATCCATAGATAAAATCCGTAACAAAATGAATATTATATTCGCACATAACGTGTACGTGTATTTTTTATACATGCCTGTTAATGGGGCAGATACGAATATCATAATATTCATATCAGCTAAAAAATTAAAAATATATTAAATTTTAACATAATAATATTATAATAATATATTAAAAACAAAATTTTAAATTTTAATTATATTTACAAATTTATAAATATTAAAATATAAATTCAATTTAAAATATTCATAAGATTTTAACTCACTATTCAAACTCAACTATAATTATTCATTTTCCTAAATTTTATTATTTTAACATAATCAAATCAATCATATACTCAAATTTATTTCGGTTTTCTTGAATTTATGTTCGATTCAAAAAATTTCACCGAGAGATAAAATAAAAAAAAATTATATTTGATTGTTAAATAGTTGGAAAAAGAGAGTGAAAGGAAGCACGTGATATGATTTAATGGAGTGGTACGGAGATGGGTGGGTCCCGCAGAGGAGAGGGAACAAGAGCACGTGAGATAGGGGCCTGAGAGAGTGGGCCCCACGATGTTTGTTGGATGAGGGGACCACCATTTACTCAATTATGAGATCATCATAGTGCTCATCAATACTCTCACCAAAACTAAATGCTATTTTTTTCCTTCGCTTCCTTTTCCGCCGATATTTTATCCGCATTTCCCGGGCCCTTTGCTTTCACTCACCTATTCCCCTCATTTCTATCGCTTATGGACCCTCACTTCTCATTTATCTCTTTTCAAACATTCTTTTCTTTTTCTTCTTTCTTCTTTCTTCTTTCTCATCTTCATTTTATTTATTCCATTCTCAAATAAATAAAAAAAAACAAATTTTCATCGTATAACAATTTTTATCACTACAATTATCAATAACTGTAATTTGTTTGTTGGAAAATGTCGTTAACTATAAAACTTTTACATAACTTCTAAGACTCTATCAATAGCTATTCTTTGTTGGTAAACGTAGTTAACTACACTTTTTTACACAACTTCTAATACATCTGAGAGTTTTATTAGTTATTTTTGGTCTTGTAGATTTTTACATTATTAATTCAAGAGTCTAGTAATATATCCCTTCATCGTTAATTATACAATAATATATTTAATATTAAGTTTATGTGTTTTCAAACTTTTATTGGAATATTTAAATATTTTTTTATGATATATAACATTTTGTTATTCAATAATTTATAATTTTTTCTCTCTTTAGAAAATAGAAATCAAACAATGAGTAGGTCATATATATATATAAACTTCAAATCTAATATGTAATATAAAAGATATTTTCATCTAAATCATTCTCTGCTACCCCTATCCCTTGTAAGTTGTAATATAAAAATGCATTATACGATCACCACAATAAAAAAAATAAAAACACAAATAAAAATAGAAGAGTAAGCTAACATAAATAGGGTAGTAAAATGACTAGTTCCATTCATTTTGGTTTGGTCTGTTTTTGACCCGTTAAAAACAAGCCAAGAAGGGTCAGCCCGTTTACACAAGACGGCTTAGAAACCACAACTCGTCCCATCCCATGACAAGCTAATGGGCCAACCCATCTAAGCCCATTGTTTTTTTTTCTTAAAAAATTGTTTTTTTTTTCTTCATAGCATGGACTTGAATTTGAATGAACATACATTGAAATTGAAACTAAAACGCAAAGTTGAAACCAAGGAATTGAAAAAGTAGAAAACACTTTAAAAACTAAACGTTTCCACGAATGAAAACTTATTCAAAACCTATGCTTAAAAAGCTAGTACTGACCCCAACATAAACCAACAAGAACATTACACTAGAACTCCATCTTCATACATTCATAAATGCTAAAACTCAAAACCCAACCTAAAATTTCATCTCATCACTTCAAACAAACACAAAACATGTTAAAAAACAAAATTCAAACAACTAAAAAATTGGATTCAACACTACGTCATTCACAATAAAAACTCCAACACTCACTATTAGCAAAAAGAAAATCAACAGTCTCCATTAAATTCCACATTATGAATTCTAAGAAAATATAAAAAACAAACATAATCTAAAATAGCATATGCAAAACACCTAAAACATACCAGATTCAAATTGTTATCATGAAAAATAGGTAAAATGAGAGTATGTGCTCTGTTCTAAGCAATGAAACCGATAGAGACCAAACTAGAAAAAAGATTAGAATAGTGGTTGGGGAAATGAAGCTCGCCGATGGAGCAAAGTCGTCGAGGCTGTGGATTTCGTCTCCTTTGTCAGGGTTCTGTCGACCATAACCTAGTTTCACCGTCCAAAACGAACTTGGATTTTCCCTAGGACAAAGTCGTCGATGTTGTGGATTTCATCTCCTTCGTGGGTGACCAACAATTGGTTTCGTCATTGTGGGTTTTGTCTCTCAAGATTTATTGTGTGTGAGTGAGATGAGAGAAAGAAATGAAACAAACAAACCAAAAAAAAATGACACGGGCCAACCGTTTTTGAATTTCACTTTCTCATGTTATGACGGGTTCTAGGCCAGCCTGTGGCCAACCTATTCCAACACCTAATGGATTGATGGGCCAAACGATCCAGGTTGATACGGGTTGATAGGTTCAATATCTTGACCTGGTCCACCCTTTTTCTATCAGGTTGACCAGCCAACATGTTAGGCCTAACGCATCTTGCCACCCCTAAACATAACAGAGCCAAAACATTTTCTTAAAAACACAATTTGATTAAATTTTTACACCTTTTTGAAAATAAATAAACATTTCTTAATAATCCTATTGTTTAAAGTGCGCACATAACACCCTTAAAGAGTAGCCTTCTTGTAAGATCCACTAAATTTAAATAATTAAATAAATAATTATTTAATAAATGCGGGTAGGAGAAGTCTTTATGACATTAAATGTTAGCCCTCATGATGTGGAAAAGTGCTAGCTCAAATGGTTGAGAGTACTTTGATTGGGTGAAAGGACTTGGGTTTGAGTCCTATGTATGCCAATTATGAGTTATTTATGTGATTTTATATTTTTATATATATAATCATGTTAGGGAATGATATAGTAATTAAATTATATTAGTTAGCATGAAACATGAATTGGCACGATGGTTTGTTATTGACTTGACATTTTAAGATTGTGGGTTCAAGCATTGGGGAATCCAAATTGAACTTCATTTTTTGGCTATTTTGGCTTTGGATTGGAATTTGAAGGGTTAAAGGAGAACTCTAATGGACATGGCAGCCAAGAGTGGCTGAAAATCAGAAGTTGATTAGGATATTGAATGGTAATTAACTTAGGATTAATGCCATTTTCGTTTTCTCACATTAAACTCACTTTAAGATCATTTTAAAAGGGTATTTTGAGGTAGGAGAGAAGGTTTGGTTGGGCTGTAATTGTGGTTGCAGAAGAGAGCACGAAATTGTGAGTTTTGGTGAGTGTTGAGTGAGGTTGGGGGCTGAGTTGGAAGAAGAGCAAGAAGGCTATTGGCGATCAAGGAGGAAATAGAGAACTTATCAAATTAAGAAAGGAATACAGGTTAGGGGAGTTCCTTCATTGTTTTAAAAAGTGATTTTGTATAATCATGTAATGTATGAAACTAGTAAAGCCTGGATCCCTATTAAAAATCAAGTTTTGCTCGTGTTTCTGGATTTTCCAGAAACCGCCTGGCAGTAGGGTATGAGCTGCCAGGAGGCCTATGTGTTTTAGTCTGTTTCTGGGTTCGCTTATGAATCGCTTGGCGGTTGAGAATGGCCCGCCAAGCGATGCAACTTGCGTCTTCCTATTTTCGCGTTTTGATTGGTGTGTCAGCGATGCCATGGTATTTTGGGTTGTATTTCTATTGCACCAATTTAATTGGCATGATAAATTATGGTTGGTAATTACTAAATTGATGGAAATTTCCTGAAATTGAGAATGAAATTGGGGGTGAAGGTTTATGCGGGAATTGGGGATAATATACATGAGCTATTTCAATGATTGGGCATTGATCATCCAGAATTGTCTATAATATGAATGTTGTATTGAAACCTTGTATGTGGTATGGCGCCTGGCGGCGAGAGCGGTGGCCACTGTTGACGCTTGGCGGTAAGGGGGGTTTCGCCAGGCGGTATGGTACAGTAGAGATCCTGAAGGGGCAGTGGCGCCTGGCGGCGCGAGGCAAGTGCGTCAGGCGGTGGCGGGAGTGGCGCCTAGCGGCATGGTGGATCCGCCCGTCGGTGACGGTGTAGTGATGATGCTGCAGGCGCATGGTGCCTGGCGGTGTGTGATGCTCGCCAGGCGGTTTGGACCTAGTGTTTGCCTGGCTAGGTGAGATGCGCGCCAAGCGGTTTTGGTTCAGTGATGGGGCGCGAGGATAGGTTTCTACACAACTTTAGGTGATGTTCATGATGCGAGGCTTTGGCTGGGGGTCCAGTTACGAGTGTAACCTGTATTGGAGAAACACGTGACCATTCTAGGTTGTAACCTGGTGGTTTAGGAAGTCCAGTGGAGTGTGCGAGTTGTAGCTCGTATGGCGAGGTTCGGGTGATTGCCCTCTTCAGAGTATTCTGATAGAGTTTTGGTAGTCTGGAACAGCTACAAACTTTATGTTTGTTTCGGGGAGCTCCACTTGGTGTCACGGTGAGATGTTGTGGCAAGGTTATTCCCACGTGTGGACTATCAGGTGGTGGCCTGTAGTTGGAGGGGCGAGTAGATACTCGTGCAGCAAAGATCGATCATTGTTCTCACCTAAAGGGTATAGAAATGATAGACGTCTAATGGAAGTATTGGAAGTGGAGAAGTACGGAAAAAGGGAGAAGAATACTAACCCGAGTTTAAATGTTTTGATGTTGTATTTAATATTTTATTGGTTGGTTTTATTTAAATGAGCTCACCCTATCTGTGTGTGTGTGACGATGATCATGTAACTTGTTACATGGGAGCAGATGTTGATGCATGTGAGCGGACAGGTGCATAAAGACGGAGTAGGGATCTCTTGGGGATTTTCTCACTAGTTTATTTTATTGGACTATGGAGTTATTGGACTATTACAGTATTAATGTGAATTACTTTATCTGTTTTGGCGCATTGAACTTAAGGTTTTAAATATTTCCCGCGTTTTGGGAAATTGTTGAATAATAAATGAGATTGTTTTATTGAATTTTATTTTTCTTTTATTTTAATAAGTAATTTCCGGCTAGGACATTACATTTCCCAACCGATAGTGAAACAATAGCCTCCCTGGCTATGATAAAACAAAACGCCTGTAAAGGGAACCAAAAATGGAACATATCACCCTCATAGGGCAGCCTCTCTAACTATGGTGGAAAAAAATACTGTCAAAGCACAACCTCTTTGGCAAAAAATGGAACATATCGCCCTCATAGGACAGCCTCTCTAACTATGGTGGAAAAAAACATTGTCAAAGGACAACCTCTTTGCTCTTATTCTCTTTTGTTTTTCTCTCTTTCTTTGTTCACTCAAGAGCAAGTCCAAATTGTACTTAAAATCTTTTTCTAGTCTAGAAAACTTAGCAAGATTTTGAATGAATTCATCACCTATGTCAATGAAGTTTTCTATCCCAGATTGTTTCTCTTTAGTTATCCTAAATGAAGGGGGGATAAAATGTTTCCACATGCATGTTTTTAATTCATAAAATGTGTTAATGCATGATTCTCTCCCCTTTTGTACTCTAGACTGTCTCTTTTGCCACTACTCGGATGCACGTCCTATAAACCTAGAAGTAACATGCCTAAGAATGTCAAATTGACTATATTTACTAAACAATGGTTGCACCAATTTCTCTATATCCCACATCTAATCTCTAAATGATATTGGTCCTATATCTTCCCCATAGAATGGAATGTCACTATGAATGGTATGATGCAACTCATGATTACTATTATGCCTACCTAAATGCACACTATTATGCCTATCGACATGCACACAACTATAAGAAGGAAAACTCATTTTAAAACAATTTTGGAAAACACTTTTACCAAACAATTTTTTCCAAAAAAATGTTTAAGAATTCCTAAAGAGAAAATGGAGTGAAAATAGTCTAAAAATACTCCTAGGAAAAGGAGGTGAGTCTCTTGGACAAGCTTAGAAACCAAGCCTTTCCAAGCCAAAGATTTCTAAACAACTTTCACAAAAAATTCTCAATAAAATTCTAGAGAAAACAGATTGTGTGAAAAATAATTTTGCAAAGTGTGTGGACAAAATAAAACCTAAAGACCAAAAGAAGGTCAACTAGGTGTTAAACACATAGCACCTAAATATCACGATGACCTAAAACATAAATGGCAAACACACAAATCACACAAAACCTAGACATTGAAAGCATAAAAACATAAAACATAAAGACTGAAAACATAAACTAGACGAAAAACCTAAGTGAAGATACAAGTGGCCTTTGGAACCCCTTGAACCTCACACTAAACATGTTAAAACTATTACAAGCCTTGCTAAGAATGGGATTGCTCTAAAGCATTTTCCCACCTAATCCAAATGAAATAAAAGAAACATCAAACTAAAAATACACCCAAAATCTATGATACAAAACAGAAAGCACAATAAAAGAACATGAACTATGCTAAGCTATGTCTCTCTCGGTCCAGCCTCCAAAGTGTATCTCTCAAGTGTTTGCACTCCTCCTTGAAGGTCCCAGCTCACTCCCTTTTCCTCTCGGTAGCCACTCAATTTGTTTTTCCTCACCACAGCTGCACCTTTCAGAAAGGTTATCACCTACAAGGCTATCAAAAATAGTGAGATGCAAAGAATCCAAAGCAAAACCAAGTGCAAATCAAACTGTTGCGTGAGAGTACAAATCAGAAACACAATAAAAGCTCAAATTGAGGCAAGGACAACATCAAGTGATGGATCTAATAGACAAAATCAAAGGATAGCCAAGAAAGACAAGGAAGAAAACTAGCTCACAAAGAAAGAAGGCACACAAAAAGGAACCTAAGGAATAGGGCTAGACTAAGATGAGTAAAACCAAACTCAAACAAAGACTCAAAATAAGTTGAATCAAGAATGATAACATATGCAAACATAGTTGACATAGAAATTGACACAAATACTGTTGTGAATTAGCCACTGTTCTTTCTTCTTTTTTTATAACTCAAAGCAATTGATTCAGTAATCAATGTCTATTTTTTTTTCAGATGTTGGTGCATCTAGCAAATTTTTTCACTGTTTCTTTTCAATCCAAGGTCACATGGAATACTCCTTCTTTAGCAAAGAATTCACAACAATATATCAAAATCAACTCAACTAGATACATACGACTATGGAAAGCAAATGATTCAACTTAAAAAAAACTTTTTAAAAAGACACAACAGACAACCAGAAGAGGTTCGACCAGTGCAGAACAAATAGCAAAGTCATGCATCAGCTTTCACTCAAACAATTTACCAAACAGAAATAGTAGGGAAATTCAATTTAAATTTAGGAAACTATCACAAGAAGGAATGTAAGACAAACTGTTTGCATAACAGATACACAAGCAATACTGCAATTAAGAGCACGACAATGAGTTAAGCAAACAGGAATCACTGATGCACAAGTGTAAAACAATTTCAACACCGATTCATACAAATATAAACTACAGAGACTGAATTTCAACAACAATTTGAGTCAACTTAAATGATACTGCCATATAAGAACTACATCATAACAGAATCAGCCTAAGCATAAACTAAACCAATTGATTTCCACTAGATTTATCTGAACAAAGACAGATCAATCACAAATATGGAATCATTCAGATTTGGTTTAGTCGACAAACATCACTGGCCAGACATATACACCTCAATCAATAACATGAAGATACGAAACAATGAAGCACAAATGCATTTCGATAGCAAATTGATTTAAGAAAACAGAACAAGGCAACTAGTAGTAATTTTAGCAGAATTACACAGGAACAATATCAATATGCACTGTAGAAAAATTGCTAATGATCTAATAGCAATTAAGGAACTCCACAAAACACATGAACCTACTTATGCGAATGAAACAATGATTGAAAGAGATGCAACACTGAACATACACAAAACATGGACAACATCTATAGAATTAAGGACATATAAAACGAATTAAACAAAAACTAAGACAAAACAAGGATTTTAAAACATGAAAGTTAGGTAAAAAAAAATTAAAAGAACCTACAGACATGCATCGAACAGCAGGAACAAAGAGCTAAGACATGATATAATCAACATTGATCCAAGGCAATCAGAACAAGGATTTTGAATCAATATCAGCGAGAAAAATTTCAGCACAGATTCAATCACAGCGAAGCAACAAAATCAAACTCGAAACTCAAGCATAGTATGAACAAGACAGGAATCAAAAAGCGAAGAAGAAAAACTGGATAAGACGAAGAAGACTTATCTTAGCACGGTCCAAGAACGAGTGGCTCTGAATACCACTTGATGAGGCTCCTCCGTCGCGGTACTCGCTGGAAAACCTCTCCAATTGATGTTTTACCGATTTAAACTCGCAGTGTGCGAGGAAATCGCAGCGAAAGACTCGGATTTGGAGATTAACACTTGTATCTCACTGGTTTGGGAACCCTAGGAGGAGAAATCCTCATCTAAAGGGAAGGGTGAGCTAAGATGAACGGTGGGAGTGTTCTCAACTAAATTAACATTCATCAAAGCTGTTTATTACAACGAAGTAGCTCGCCTTATATAGATGGGAAAGGCTACTAGAAAGAAAACGGGAGGAAAGGGATGTCGTCTAACACAAATGCTAACGACAAGAAGATTGGATGCCTAAACAGATCCCTAACGACTATATATAGAAGGCATGAACGGAAGCCTAACTGATATGGTGAGAATGTGAAACAGGAAGAGAGGTATGCCCGCGTGAGGCAAGAGAGGTCGTGAAAGAAACCCTAGCTTAGGGTTCTTACACGCGATACATTGGGTTCACGACAACGAAGAGAAAGGCACCGTTTGATGTGGAAAAGAAGACTTGGGCTTCAACTATATCATTTGATGGCCCAATCAGCTGATGCACACCATTTCACTATACACGCTGAAGGCTAAATCAAGTGGTGCAAAATGACAAGATCTGTTGAACGCTTGAAGGAATTGGATTGCTACGTGCAGGCCCAATTGAAGCTGTTGTTGAAGAAAGTGTTGGCTGCTAGCGTGGAGGTGTGCTGGAATGGCTATCGAGGCCCAATCAGGAGGGGTGTGTACGAGTTGGTGTGGAGAATATTTGGGCCACAGGCCCAATGCAAAAACCTTCAATAATTGGCAGTTTTGACAAATGGACTGTAATTAACAAAACAAACCCAATTAGAACAACATTTATTTAATTAAAAAATAAAAGAAATTAAAAGAAATAGGCCTAGGCGTTGGCCCAATACTATAAGCCTTATTGGAGTCACATCAATATCGCCCTCATAGGGTAGCCTCATTAACTATGGTGGAACAAAACGCCCTCAAAGGGCAACCTCCCCAGCCAAAAGTGGAACACACTGCCCTCACAGGGCAACTCCCTAGTTATGGTGGAACTAATCACAAACACATATTCACAAATAACAAAACATGTTCACCTTCATAGGGTGTTAATTTAAAAATGGGTCTTGTTAATACTCTATTTAGGACATAACATGCATTACTTACTACATTTGCTCAGAAATATTTTGACAAATCATTTCCATTTAGCATTGTTCTTGCTAATTCTTCCTATGATTTGTTTTTCCTCACTATAACACTATTTTGTTGTGGTGTTCCAAAGGCAGAAATATTATGTGAAATACCATATTCCTAACAAAAGGTTTAGGAAACTTCATTTTTAAATTCACCCCATGATCACTTCTAAGGGATTTAATTTTTGAATCTTTTTCATTCTGAATAATAGTCATGAATCCATCTTCAAGGAGAGGAAGCCATGTGCTAATGATGAGACTTCCATGGAAAAGGATGAAGGTGTGGAAGCTAGAAGATTGTCGAAGAGAAGGTCTGGCTATTGTGTTTGGAATGAGCTCTCAAGTAAGGTTAGGACAACACTTAAGGAAGAAGGCTAGAGGAAGCCACTAAGGGGAGTTCTAGCCTAAGTTGATTCACAAAAAGAGAAAGGTCTGAAGTCATCTCAAGAGAATTTCTCTACTATATTCATCAATGCATTTACAAGACCTAAAGCTCTATATTTATAAAAGAAAAGGAGAGTTAGATTGTCTAGGAAAAGGGAGGAAAAAAGAGTCTAGAATGTGGTATTTTTTGAGCCAAAAAGAGAGCGTGAGGGAGATGCCACTTGCCATTAAGCAAGTCATATGGAACATGTACCTAGGCACTAAAGGAGAAGCTTGATGGACAAGCTTGGCACAAATTCTAGGGTTTAAAACCTAGATGATTATGCACACACTCTAAGGCCCATTTACAAAACCCAACTCTCTTTTGGTCCAAAACACTTCTAAGGCCCACAGGCCCTCCAAGGCCTAATTGTAACGTCCCTACTGGAAATTACTTAATTTAAAATAAATAAATAAGAATTGAAAATTTAATCGATATAATTTTATTATTCCCAAACACGGGAAAATTTGAAATATTTTTCAACGCACCAAAATTTAAACATAACTAAAATAATAATCTTATTACAAGTTCTAAAAAATGACAAAAATAATGGAAAACATAATTAAAATCTCTAGCTAAAGGTCCCCTGTTATCCCTCTCTCCATAGCTATGTGTCAACAATATCACCTAAATTATCATCTGCTTTCGCATAACAAGTCACACGACCATCGCCAAACACAAACAGAAAGGGTGAGCTCATATATAATTAACACATAAGTTAATATAAATCAAAATACACCGCATTGTTTTATTCTAGTTAGTTCTTGGCCAAGACCTTAAACCCTAAGGCTTTTCAACCTTCAATTCATATAATATAGTTAACGTTGGACTCAGGATTGATGATGCTCACACGAACCTGCCTGCTCGTGGTCCTGCCTCTACGAACCTCCTAGCTCGTAGTCTTGCTCTACGAACCTCCCCGTTCATAGTCCTACTCTACGGACCTACATGCCCATAGTCCAACACACGTGATCCACCAGCTACGAACCTCCCCGCTCGCAGCATCTCTCAAGTGTGAGCTCGGAACATACAAACCTACCCGCTCGTATCCCCACACGAAAGTATCAAAATATGAACATCCCCGCTCATATCATCACGTGTTCACCACCATCCATGAACCTACCGCTCATGGCACAACATCTCCTGATCTAAGTCTCGCATCAATGCGTACAAACAACACACGCAAGCCAATACCTGCAGCACTATCGCCTAACGCAACCCAAGCGCCGCTAGGCAAAATTCCTGTGCAGACCGCTTGGCGGGACACCATTGCCGCCATTTTCCAGGCCTCTCCCAGACCCCCTATTTCAGAGTCTATTGCCTGGCGGAGCACCCCTTGTCGTCAAGCGCCGCGCGGTGCAGATACATCCCTGCTGCTCCTATCGCTTGGCGAACACTCGTAGGTCGCCAGGCGCCATACCATTAGTGCAGTTCTGCTGGTTTTGGCACACAACATGGATTGTTCTACAATCCGCATTACGTCCCAATGAATTAAGGTTTGTTCACAAGTTAATGTCTGATTTCAAATACCATGCCACTTATCCATGATTCAATTCCATTTACATTTCTTCACCACTTCCTATATTAAAGACATAATATTCATACCTAATCCTTTTATCTTACCTCAGAGGTTACTCCAGCTTATGGCAACCATGTACAACCAGTACTCCGGCTCCAAACAACCCATTATTTTTCCCTTGCTATGCATGTACCATATCTTTACCTAGAATATTCCTTAATTCAACTTATGCAACTTATTTAGTCCTTTCACCCTTCATAGTAAGATTATCAACACCTCAATATCCTTTCTTAATTACACTATGTTTTCCCAGAGCCTAAAATCTCCATTACATTATTCTTTAATCCCATTTTCAATTATCATTTTAATATCAAATCACACCTATACTTTACCTACACACACCATTATACCCTAGTCCTTACTCATTCCAAATTTACCACAATTTACTTGCCTTATTCTTGTTAACACATATTTGCATTCAAATCAAAACACACACACTTTGCTTCCCAAATAGCCATACAACAAAACTGGAAAATTTCCAGTTATCGCCTGACGGCATACCAGATTCTGGGGAAAACCTAAATTTCCCTATCCCTGCGATAACCCTTAATCTATCCCAAGCCACCCTCATCGTGGAATTAGGCCAAATTCATAGATAACTCAAGGAACGCACTACACAAGTCATGTTTACAATTCATATAACAGTTAACACTGATAATCAGAATCACCATTCTTTTTCCAAACCAAAATCTTACATTCATAATCCACATCATACCACATCTCCAATTGCGTTTAATATCAGTTAATTACCATCATGGTACCACTCATCACCAATGCTCCATAAGAAATTTTAAGGCATCAAAAGTACATCAAAAATAGCCAAATCACACAAATTGCACGCGTGTCGCCTGGCGGGTATTCAAAGCTGCCAGACGGTTCATGACAGAACCTAGAAACTAGGTTAACGTGATGCGTCGCCTAGCGGTGAGGGATGAGCCACCAAGTAGTTTCTGGGCAGAAACCCAGAAACTACGAAAAATAACGTCACAAAGGTTGGGATTTCATGCAATAGCAAGACACATTCATTCATGCACGAATAAAACACAAGAAGCAACTCCCCTTACCTGGAAATCCTTGCTCCAATGAGAATTCACACTTCTTGCTTGATTTCTAATAGTCTCCGTTGACGTCCTAATCAATGGCTCTCAACCCTCTTTGTAAAGTGGCTCAAAACCTCTGGAAAACCTGTGCCCAAGACCTACACAAAATGTAGTCCTCCTTTCTCCTCCATTTCCCTTCTCTCTTTAAATTACTACCCCCTTAAACACCCTTTACTCCACCAAAACGAAAAATAATAAAAAAAATGCTTAATGGCTAGGGTTACTCTACTTTTCATCTCCATACCAAACGAAAATTTTGCAAAAAGAAAGATAAATTCATTCTTAGCAAGGTTTGAACACACAAGCACTCAATTACACAGTCAATGCACAACCAATTCATGTTTCGTGATAATTCCTATAATTTTAGGATTACATTATCACTACTCACATCCAAACATAACATTAACATAATACACATATCAAAATAACATACAATTGGCATACATAGGACTTGAACCCAAGTCCTCTCAACACAACCAAGTACTATCAACCATCTGAGCTAGTACTTTTTCACATTATAATAATCCGCATTAAATGCCATAAAGGCTCCTACTACCCGCATTTATTAAATAATTATTTATTTAATTATTTAATTTTCTCGGGTCTTACACTAATACATGGCCGAAAGAAAACCTTATTCTATTGGGTTCATAATACAAAGCACAAAACTAAATCCTAACCTAATATTTATAAACAAAAAGTCCTAGCCTAAGTCTTCACATCCTCATTAGCCCATGTGAACTTCAACTTGATCCTTGCATGCTCAAAGGAGGTTGAATCTTCTTGTAATCTCCTAGCCATAGCGCTGGTGGTTGGTCCCTTAGCTAGAGGTCTCTCATCATCCCCTCCCTCTTTAGAAGGATTTGACCTCAATTTGGAGGGTTTGCCTCATCATCGATTCCACCTCCAAAAGGAATTAGGTCAGTAACATTAAAGGTGGCATGAACTTCATATTCCTTAGGCAGCTCTAGCTTATATGTATTATTGGTCACTTTTTCGGCACTTTAAAGGGACCATCTCCTCGGGATCTAAGTTTGGACTTCCTTTTCTTAGGAACTCTATCTTTTCTTAGGCGAAGCCAAACCGAATCCCCTTTTTCAAAAATAATTTCCCTCCTTCCCCTGTTGTTGTATCTGGCATACCCTAGTTTGTTGTTGGATTTAACTTTTAACCCTTTTATACATTTTCTTGATAAAATTAGATTTTGATACCCCTTCTTTATGAACAAAGTCCAAAGATATGGGAAATGGTAGTAAACTCGATATAGGAAAGGTACTTGTCCTAAGATTTGTGGTTTCCTTTCAGAATTGCCTTTAGCATAGTAGAGAGAGACCTATTGACAACTTTTGTTTTCCCATCAATTTAGGAGTGACAAGAAGTCAAAAAGTTAAGCTTAGATCCTAACCTTAACCAAAGAGTTATCCAAAAGTGGCCTAGAAACTTGGTGTCTCTATCATAAGGTGTTCATTGATGTAACTAAAGAGGGATCTTTTTTCGTAATAAAAATAGTTTAAGCCTATGATGAGTGTCTAATTTGATATGTTTCTTAACGTTATGGTGACACTTATCAGTTGGTATAGCACGTTAATCTTGTTTCTTAAATGGCCTCCTTTTTCCTTCAAATTTAGTATTAGATTTATTCTTATATTTCAGAAATTTTGATAACCTTTTCACCATTAGATATAATGACTTACTATTAGAATTTTCCTCAGCTTGATCAACCATCGTTCATCTTTGTTCGTTAATATTTTCCAATAGTTTTTATAGCAGCCGTTAATGCAACACTTTGCCTTTTGTCACTTTTTTCTTGCTTTTTCATACTTCCAAGCTCGAGTTCATGTGCTCTCAATTTGCCAAAATTGTAGCCATGTTCATGCTTGTAAAATCCCTTGATTTAGATATTGCAGTGACTTTGGTTTTCATATTCTATTTATACTTTTTAGGATCTTGATATTCAATTACACCTTATCAAAGGTTTTTCGTAAAGCCAACAGATGGTTCACTATGTGAGTGAATCTTTTCTGCACTTCATAGATGGTTTCTCCGGCCTTCATCCTGAACATCTCATATTTTTTAATGAGTGTTCGACTCACTTAACTTCATATGTTCCTCCATGTGTCACCCCCATGACATCCCATGTCTCTTATATAATTCACACACTAAGTCCCTGTAAAATTCATCCAAAGTTAGTGTAGATGAAATGATGTTCTTAGCTCTTGCATCATAGTGGGCTCTTTTATTTTCATCAGGAGTCCATCAAGAAAACTCTTTAGGAACGTTTTTACCATCAATAGTTATTATGGGCTTAAGAGTTCCATTCACTACAACATCTCATACTCCTTTATCAACGGATTATAAAAAGATTATCATTTTTATTTTCCAAAAATTATAGTTTTCTCCAACAAACAGTGGTGGTCTATTAATTATTTCCCCTTATGTAAATATTTATGAAATATTAGCCATTATCAGGGTCTTTTTAATAATTTTCAAAAGCCAACTCTAATACTAATTGTTAAAATAGTTGTCACTAATATTTCACAAGCAAGAGGGAGGGTGAATTGATTGTTCTAAAAACTTTACTCTTTTCAAAACTTATAATTCATTTTTTATAACAATTTTAATCAATTAATAATGTATATGTGGAATGCTTAGAGATTGGAACCTTTATACAAATAAAGACATACAAAGAAAATGAAAGAAGAAACAAAACACAATTGATTCTATATTGGTTCAATTCTTTAAGAATTTACATCTAAGTTTTAGAAACCTTAGCTAGAATTTCACTAAAATATCAAGAATTACATTAAAAGATCGACTTATGTAATACCTGTACTCAAGATACACAAGAACACTTGAATACACTTCAAAATTTTAAAGACAAGATAATGGTACACATAATTACCTAATGCTATCAACTACTCAATGATATGAACACAAAAGAAATGAGACTATACATAGATAAACTAGAAGGAATACACATGATTTGTGCAGATATTCCAAATTTGACCTATGCCAAGTCAAAAGACTTTGAATCAATACACTCGTGAATAATTCTTGATGTTTTCCAGCAAATTCAAAAATAATTCTCCATGAACACTTCAATCACAGTCTCAGTTTTTGATTTTTTTTTTGTGAAAATCATATTTATTTTGAAATACAAAGGTGGTTTCAAAGAGGAAAGCTTTTCTTTAATGTATTAATCAATTACATTAGTGAGGTAATCAAATATCTTTATTTTTTTAATCCTAATAGTAGATTAATCGATTATATTGTTATATTAATTGATCAACACAAAAGAATTTTTTTTTCTCAAGTGTCACTATATTAATCGATTAGATTATGCACTTAATTGATTATTTTGTCAATTTAGTAGGTAACATTTGAACATACACTTATTTCGCACCACTATAGTGCTTAATTGATTAAGATATGATGAGGCTGATTTTATAAGCATTTTACCTTGGCTTTAAATATTTTATGCATGTAACTTTTGCCTTGTACTTGAACAAACTTATGCCTATGTACCTTTATTTGTTTGGACATCATCAAAAACAAGATATACAATTGAAGCTTTTGAATCCTTGAGTGAATGCCAAGGGCAAAAGATAGGATGCATGAAGAAAAAATGATAGATGCAAAAAGTAATTGCCAAGGATTAGGAACTATCACTAAAATACTATGAGTTGAATCTAATTGTTGTAAACCTTGCAAATGGGAGTGACACCTTCAAAGAAGACATACCAGCCAAGGAATCGAATTTTACTAGCATACCACCATAAGATTATTAACAAGAGAACACCATTCATAACACAAATAGGGTCATGATTCACCACTAGTGGCTAGGTTGTGATTGAGCAATAGGTTGAACGCCCACAGGTTGCACCATAAAAGACTGACCATAGACTCCACATGAGTTCCATCATAAGTTCCACCACTTGAGCTAAAGACCCCTTAGTCACATCCTATACACCAATCACCTTAGGATGATAACGTTGTTGTATTTTTGTACCAACTATTTTCTCTGAATCAAAAATAACATTGTCATCTTGTTGTAACTATTTAAAATTAGTTATCATAACCAATCATTTTACAATTTGAACAAAGTAGAGCAAATTCTTATACTTCACATAAACAATAAACGCAAATCCTAATATTTTCACCAAAATTTGATTAGGCAAATTAGATAACAAATCAACATCAACCAAGATACATGCAAAGAAACCTCAAGACTTATTCTTATTCTTAGTATAATCACCTAAAGATAAAGGAATACCAATTTCACGTTTTATTGAGAAAATCATTTTCGTCATGAAAACCATGAATGTGAACCCAACATTGAGTTTTCATAAGTTTCACGAAAACCAGAACAATACATTTAGTACAAAAAAAAAATCACGAAGAATGCAAAAACGATAAATTCCAAGTTTCAACAACTAAAATCATTTACATGTCTTCTAAAGAAGAAAAAACAAATTCATAGAACATTTTGTCAAGTGAAATTGGTTTTCATTGACATAAATGCTTCCAAGTTACATAAAAAGGTAAACAATTTGTTCCTTCATGTTAATAGAATATAATCATGTAAATAATTTTTGCATTCCTTTATACTAGTAAGCTTTTTTTTAAATAAAAAAATAAAAATTAATTTGTATAATTATATTTAAATAAAGAATTAAAGAAACATATTTTATGATGTAGTTAAAATTAAATAGTAATAAAAGTAGTGAAACAAAAAATTATAATAGTTATTGAAATTAAAAATATATCTATTATATAAAATTATAATAAAAATATATCTCTAATAAAAAATCTACATTAAGAATATATCTATTATATTATATAAATTTGTAATTAAATTATTTAATTTATATTTGTAATATTGAAATAAATAATAACATAAAATAAAGTGACCAAAATTAAAAAAAGAAAAAAAAAGATATGTTGACTGTATTACACTACAAGAACACTATCAAATAGTTACCAATTTTATGACCAAAAATATGTTTAGAGACCAATTTCCTAATTAGAGACTAATTTAAAGACCAATTCTTTTGGTAGTCAAAACCTTGTAGCTAATGTTAATCACTAATTTAGAGATCAATTCATAATAGAAACTATTAATGTTATCAATTTAGTGCCAAATATAATTTTTTAAACTATTTTAGTTACTAATAATTTTTAATTTATAAATTGGTATCTAAATTAGTCACTATAGTGAGTGTAACATCTCGTTCGGATATTACTAATTTAAATAATTAAAATAGGGAATAAGTATAAAATCGCATTTATGATAATTCCCTTTCCCAAAAATATGGGAAAATTTAAAACATTCATTATACCACCATAAACCAAAATCCACAAACTATAATTGTCAATTACAAATTTCGAGTCTGGTAAGATAAATGTTTACAAAATGTTTAAAATTCATAAAACAAGAAAACATCATAAAGGTTTTTGCCCATGCTAGCCCCTCTCCGAAATTATGCTTCACCAGCAACACTTGCAACATCATTTGCTCTCGTGTAACGCATTACACGATCATCGCCAAACACAAGCAGATAGGGTGAGCTCAACAAAATAAAAGTGCACTGCACAATATAATAAATAACCATACAATATTCCAAAAGTTCTAATACTCCCAAGTATCATCACATAGTATACTATTCTCTCATAACCAACCAGTTTCCTTTCCTACGCCCTAACGCCTTTTGGGAAGAATAAGCAACAACCCTTACATGTTCACCAAAACCCGGTAAGAGCATAATTTCCTTAGGACTTACAAGCAACCACCCTTGCCTGCTCACCAAAACTCGGCAAGAGCACAATCCTTACCTGTTCACCAAAACTTGGTAAGAGCATTACTTTTCCTAAGACTCACAAGCCATAATCCTTAATCCTCGACTTCCAAATGTTCCTCCAGACGGCTCTTGATTCTACACCCTTTGATGATTACATTGATCGATCCTTGTTGTCATGAGTGTCTACTCGCCCCTCCGACTATAGGCCACCACCTAATAGTCCACACACGGGAATAAATTTGCCACAACCACGATCCGCGACACTAAGTGGAGTTCCCCAATACGAATTACAGTCCGTATTTATCCTAAGATTATCAAACTTGTTGGATAACACCGAGGAGGGCAATCTTCCGAAACTCATCCGTAAGAGCCACGATCTCGCACACTCCATTGGACTTCCAAAACCATCAGGCTACAACCTCGAGTGGCCACATGTTACCCCAATACAAGTTGCACTTGGAACTGGGCCCCTAACAAAGCATCGCATCAAGACCTCCATCCAAAGCTGTGTAGAATCCCTCATGTAATCTATCACTGCATCTAAAACTGCCTAGCACAACATCCACGTCGCTAGGTTAACTCGCGTTCTAGACCACCTGGCAGGACACTTTTGGCGTCGCCGGACGCCAACCCACTAGATTTTGGTCCAAGCCTAATTCTACAACATACCGCTTGGCAGGACCACTTTCGTCGCCAAGCGCCAACTCTAGGGTTTTACTCTAGAGTTCACTTTGTGGCCTATCTGCTAGCGCTTTACACCGTTCCGCTAGACGCCACACTAGTAATTGATAATTTACTGGTATTTGACACTCTAGAATAGGTTCCAATGAACCTATTTACACAAGACACTCAGTTCACGCAAAACATGCATCCATGACTAGTAAATACACTTTCATATCATTAAGCTGAACTTAACTACATAATATCACATGGTCATACATCAAACATAACTATATTCTTGCTTTTATACATCCCAGAGAATCATAATAAATCCACATAAAACAGTTAAAGCAAAAGTGTTATACCCAACACACAATCCTGGACAACCAAACAATATACAAACGAAAAAGAACAGATGTTTGATTACTGGGGTCCACGCGTATTTATAGAGCATTAATGATGTCTGATTATCTCATGGGTCGGGCCTTGACTTGGGCTCTAACTTGGGCTATGAGTGGGCCTGGGCCCTAACCCAAGCCCTTAAGACCTATTGAACGCGGGGGCTTCTATTTCACTAAGTTTATAGGAGTTCTCGGCCTGGGCTTTAATCTTACCGGGTTTGCTAGAGTAGCCGGCCTCGACTGGCTACCTTGACGATGTGTGTAGGTTAGAACCAATATAAGTTAGGCTGACTCGGCCTAGGCTGAATGCTTGGCCGCCTTGGTGCATGTATTGTTTACTTATTTGGTCGAGTCAGGCTAGGTGTGGTACACTAGTCCCCCAGCCTTGTCCGATGGGAGTTGTCGGTCAAGGGTGATATGTGTTGGTTGTGTTGGTATGCTAGCGGAACCAGTTAGGTGTGGTACACTAGTCCCGCAGCCTTTAAGTGTGATGAACAATGTTAAGGCTAAAAAGTGGTAACCGTCAGAAGGTAGGTGAAGGGTGTCAAGGGTCCAATCAAGAAATTTTGGTGCCGTCATTTTTCAAAAGTTGTATCTTTCGCAATGATGGTGTCGATTGGTCTGGGGTTTTATTTTGGCGGGAAGAGTTATCGTCGTTTGGGGCCCTAGGCTATAAATATGGGTTTGAAAATGGGTTAAGGGTTACTTGTTTCATTTGCGAGAGTTCTGAATTCAGAGATCTTGTGCGCGTCATACTGTCCGACTAGTTCCCAAAATCAACCTACATCTTCCCGTAAAAACGAAACCAGGTATGTCTAGTAGTGATAGCATGTCTACGTCTAGTAGTAGTGAGAGTACCGAGTCAGAGAAGAGTAAAGATAGGTGACTTGATGACGAGGGTATAAGTTCTGGGGTTGTTACAAGTGGGATGCCAATGGCGGTTGTGAGGGAGGTTCGAGAGGATCCCCCCGAAGAGTTGGAGGAGAGCAACTGGCCGGCAAAAGGCGGCTGCTGATGTTCGTGATCAATCGTCTTTATTCAGGTGGTCCCATCTACTGAACTCTTGGTAAACTGCACACCTGTTATCTCCAAGGGTGTCAATGGGGACATTGTTTCTCTAGAGAGGGTTAGTGCTATCGACCGGGTATGCCATAGGCAGGAGGGGGCTACCGAAAAGTTTTTCTACATGTATATGTGCCACTTCTCTCAACTTCATGTGCGATTGCCGCTAGACGATTTTACTATGGGCATATTGCGGGCGTTGAATGTGGTACCTACACAGCTACATCCGAACAGTTGGGCCTATTTGCAGGCTTTTCGCATTTTGTGCCAGTCCTTATACTTGGAGCCCACTCCTTACGCTTTCTTGTATTTTTACAACACCAGACCTCAGCGGCCGGCTACTTGGTTATCCTTGATAAGTCGCCCTAGCATCAGCAGATTGGATGCCTTCTCCCAGTCTTTCAAGCATTTCAAGGATGGGTACTTCAAGGTCGTCGTCAAGGAAGGAGGCAAAGCTCACTTTTTGAATGCAGATGGGAGTACCAAGTTTCCCTTTAGTTGGACCAACAATCCTTCCCGGTATAAAGACATGGGAATTGAGGAGTTGTCAGCTGGCGATAAGGAGGTGGTGGGGATGTTGTTGAAGTTTGTCGATAAGTTCACCACTAAGGGCCTAGTTAGGGTTTATAATTCGGTGCACCCGATAATAGATATCGAAGGTATCTGTTTATTACTTAAGTTGTGTTAATAATGCTAAGTTATTTTGATCCGAGTTGTGATGTGTTATTGTAGGGCATATGGCGCAGTCTCGAAAGAAGAATCTGGCGCTTTTTCAAACGTTGAGGAAAGAAATGGCCGCTAAGGCCAAGGTGGCTGGGAAGACTGATGTTCCCAACTTACAAGAGTCGGTGGTGGAAGTGCACGTCCACGACGGGACAAAGAGGAAGGCTGAGCTTCCGCCTCGACCCGGGAAGGGAAAAGATGTGAAGAAAGTAAGGGCGGCCCTGCTTAGAACGGGGTCGGCTAGCGGGGCGGGTCGGCTAGCGGGGCGGGTCGGCTAGTGGGGAGAAGGGGCCGGAAGCTGGGCTGATCGAGTTGTCGGAGATATCCGTGAGGAAGGATATCTCGATTACCCTCCTGGATACCATCGTAAACTCTATTGACAACATGGATGCGGAGCACATTGTGAGAACAATGGTGGAATTTGGGAGCAAGGCTTTAGTTTTGAGCCGACGTGTGGGGTCGCTTTATAGGAGGGAAGTGAAGGAGGGTGGTCGGGAAAAAGTGGAGGAGTTGCAGGGGAAGGTGGATAAGCTGGAGGGGGAAAAGGCTACGTTAGAGAAGGCTAAGGAAAGTTGGGAAGTGGAGAGGAAAAGGTTGGCAACATGGAGGGTTCGTTGCTTGGATTCTGAAGAAAAGTTGAATAAACGGATAGGGGAATTGGAAGAGGATTATGATGACTTGTAGGACAAGTATGATGGAGCTGTTGATGAGCTTGATGATCTGAAGAACAGCATTATTCAGGAGCACATCAATGGTTTTGAGAAGGGATTGCGGCAGGCGGCCTTCTTCCATCAAGATGTGGACATCACGGATTCAAAGTTCGATGTGAATAAGGACGTTGTTGATGGAAAGTTGGTGAAAGAGGACGAGAGCAGTGCAGATGAGGAGGCGGAGGAGAAGGCGGTAGAGGGGGAGAAAATAGCGAGCGATGCCGAGGAGGTGGCACCTGATGCAGCAGAATAGGATCTCGGTTTTAAATGATTCGAGAAAATTATTTAAGCCTATGTCTGTAATATTTGGTACATTATGTTACCTTCGTACATTCTTGCACTTATGTTTAAATGTGATTAAGGTTTTGTATGTTGTTGTGTATGTCGGGTTTTGATAATATGTGGTGTATGTGTGTTTCAATCGATTGTATGTTAGGGGTGTTCGACCCAGGCAGCTTACTTGTGGTAAGGGTGGGAAACTTAAACGAATTAAGCACAAGTTAAGGGTGTTCGACCCAGGACGCTTACTTGTGGTAAAGGTGGGGAACTTAAACGAATTAAGCATAAGTTAAGGGTGTTCGACCTAGGCCGCTTACTTGTGGTAAGGGTGGGGAACTTAAACGAATTAAGCATAAGTTAAGGGTGTTCAACCCAGGCCGCTTACTTGTGGTAAGGGTGGGGAACTTAAACGAATTAAGCACAAGTTAAGGGTGTTCAACCTAGGCCGCTTACTTGTGGTAAGGGTGGGGAACTTAAACGAATTAAGCATAAGTTAAGGGTGTTCGACCTAGGCCGCTTACTTGTGGTAAGGGTGGGGAACTTAAACGAATTAAGCACAAGTTAAGGGTGTTCGACCCAGGCCGCTTACTTGTGGTAAGTGTAACATCCCTGGCTACCCCTCCTCGGGCCCTAGAGGCTGTCAGGTTACTACAGCCCAATGCACCCCAACCCCTCACCCTTCTCCGTCCATTCATACTGGGTGGGTTATTGCCAGTGGGAATCGAACCCCCAACCTGACCTTTAACACCTCTGGCTCACCAGCAGATGCTACCAATTGTGCTGCAGCGCAACTGGTAGCATCTGCTGGTGAGCCAGAGGTGTTAAAGGTCAGGTTGGGGGTTCGATTCCCACTGGCAACAACCCACCCAGTATGAATGGACGGAGAAGGGTGAGGG
>Ga0214542_1000665_pt1 | contig 64395 bp, 26 predicted proteins | sample CNSS1metaG_FD_160096 | JGI IMG/M metagenome (GOLD analysis project Ga0214542, IMG submission 160096) | Root nodule microbial communities from cowpea collected in UCLA plant growth center, Los Angeles, California, USA - CNSS1 | ecosystem: Host-associated > Plants > Roots > Nodule | place: USA...
AACCGCCTAGCGGATTTGAATGTGCCGCCAGGCAACGCATGAGTAATAACCCAATCTTGGGTTTTTTTGAGATGAACCGCCTGGCGACAATGGTGACTCCGCCAGGCGATGCGAACACTGTGAAAAACGCTATTTTTCGTACTTTTCGCGCAGCAAGAACCGCCAGGCGCCAAGCTTTGGTTTTAATAAGTGTATTATTTTAATGTTATGTTTGAACTGAGTAGTGATAATGTAATCCTAAAATTATAGAAATTATCATAAAACATGAATTGGTTGAATTGGTTATGCATTGACTTTGTAATTGAGTGGTTGTGGGTTCAAACCTTACTAAGAATGAATATAACTTTCTTTTTGCCAAAATTTCCTTTGGCATGGAGATGAAAAGGCAGAAAACCCTAGCTGCCAAGGGAGGTAGCTTAGTGGGCTGGGAGACAACCAATAATGGTCTTTGAATGGACATTAACACCTAATTCAAAGCCATTTTCGTTTCCCCTATCATTAACAAGCATTAAGGCTTAGTTAAGGGTCTAATTAAAGAGTTTTTGGGTGAAGAAAGAGAGAAAAACGTGAAGGGGTAAAGAAAAACGAATTTGATAGTGGAAAAGAGGGTCTAAAGGTGAGTGTTATGTGGAAATTGATAAGAGCATCAAGTGTACCGGGAGAAGGCCAAGGTTGGACTAGTGGTGGCACAACAGAAGTCTTGATTCCTCCATTTTGAGCAAGGATTAGCAGGTTAGGGGAGTTCCTTCACGTATATACATGCTTTATGATTTTTGGTATTGTAATGTATGATCATGATGCCCTGCATAATCCCAAATCGTGGTGTTTTCGAGTTTCTAGAAAAATTCCTAGAAACCGCCTAGCGGATTTGAATGTGCCGCCAGGCAACGCATGAGTAATAACCCAATCTTGGGTTTTTTTGAGATGAACCGCCTGGCGACAATGGTGACTCCGCCAGGCGATGCGAACACTGTGAAAAATGCTATTTTTCGTACTTTTCGCGCAGCAAGAACCGCCAGGCGCCAAGCTTTGGTTTTCTCGGAGCTAGGCGCTACAGATTTTTCTAGTTTGTGCAGTTTTCGTAAAATTGCGTTTCCGGATTCGTTAACCATCCGATTTAGGTGAAATTTTAACAAAAGATTTATAACATGTTGTTCTTCACTTTGAACGGTGGAGATTGGAATTTGATGTCTGCAGCTAGAGATATACATCACTCATGATTGGTTGTTTTAATTCCCTAATAATATGATTATCAATGGATGATTAAGTGTGCTTAGGTGCTGGTATGGCCTTGATTGACGAATGTATATATAATATATATAGATGTGTGATTGATGAGTATGTTTTTAGTAGTGCTTGGTGAGCCATGTTGAATATATGAACATATATATGTTAGCTCGAATGTATGATGTTATAAGTGTGTGAATAAGACCACTATTGAGGATATCACTATGACCGAGTGTTGCATGATCATGACGGGTTTTAGGAAAATATGGGAACATGATAATCATACTTTAAATGTAATGGAATTGCGAGGGCATGCAGAATAAGTATATAACTTTCATTGTGTCTTTTGTGGGGTATGTGAATTGTAAGCATGCAAAGGGTTGGTAAAATGAGAAGGGGAAAGTAAAGTGTGTGTTGGAATTGATTTAAGAGGTAAGTATATATGAATTATAAAAGAGAGGAATGTGTGCTTATACTTGAAAGATGCATATGTGTTGTGATGTTGTAATTTGGAATATATGAATGTGTATGTTGATTTCTAGATGTTTGAGAATTGAATGGTTGAATTCTAGGAAATGAATTAGAGTACCTAAAACCAGTAGTGTCACATTACTGGTGTAGCGCCTGGCGGTGTAGACTGAACCTTCAAGCGATAGTAGAAAACAGGAATGTCTTATAAGTTGTGGCGCCCGACGGTGATGTGGAACCGCCAGGCGGTGTGTACTGCCATTTCGCCTAGTCACGCTTAGGCTACGTTAGGCGATGATGTAGTGGCAGGGTGCGTTGTGATATGTTTTGCATGACTTGTTGTGTTGGTCCTGGTCTGGGATATGCTTGATGTTGTCATGAGCGGGTAGGTTCATGATTGGTGATGAACATGTGATTATATGTACGGGGAGGTTCATATCCTGATACTCTCGTGTGGGGATACGAGCGGAGAGGTTCATATGTTCCGTGCTCACACTTGAGAGATGCTGCGAGCGCGGAGGTTCGTAGCTAGTGGATCACGTGTGTTGGACTACGGGCGGGGAGGTCCGTAGAATTGGACTACGAGCGGGGAGATTCCTAGAGTTGGACCACGAGTGGGCAGGTTCGTGGAAGCATTGGAATCCCTAAAACTAGCTTGAGTATGTACCTTGTAGCGTAGTGTGCTTTTCTTGTTTTCGTTATCATGCTGTGATGTGAAACTTGGATCAGGGGATGTTGTGCCATGAGCAGGTAGGTTCATGGATGGTGGTGAACACGTGATGATATGAGCGAGGAGGTTCATATCCTGTTACTCTCGTGTGGGGATACGAGCGAGGTAGGTTCGTATGTTTTGTGCTCACACTTGAGAGATGCTGTGTGTGGGGAGGTACGTAGCTGGTGGATCACGTGTGTTGGACTATGGACGGGTAGGTCCGTAGAGCAGAACTACGAGCGGGGAGGTTCGTAGAGCAAAACTACGAGCAGGGAGGTTCGTAGAGGCAGGACCACGAGTGGGCAAGTTCGTGTGAGCATCATAAACCTTGAATCTGAGGCTAACTATTGGTGTGTTGTGAAGGTTGAAAATCCTTGGGGATTAAGGTCTTAGCCAAGAACTAACTAGAATAAAATAATTGGGTGTATTGTTAAGTTTATTAAATTAACTGATTGTTTATTTTGAGCTCACCCTTTCTGTTTGTGTTTGGGATGATCGTGTGATTCGTTACGCGGGAGCAAATGATGTTACAAGTGATTCTGGTGATGCATGGAGACGGAGAGAGGACTAGCTTGGGGGTTCTTGAGCTAGAGTTTTTTTATGATGTTCTTTCACTATGTTCGATTTTGAAAACTTGTAAAAAGATTATTATTTAGTTATGTTTAAATTATGGCACGTTGAAAAATAATTTGAATTTTCCCGCATTTGGAAATAATAAAATTTTGTCGATTGATTTTCTATATTTTATTTTATTTATTTAATTAAGTAATTTTCAGTAGGGGTGTTACAATGATGAATAGAGCCTTTTAAGTATCACAATATATGTTTGACAACAACCCAATCCGAATCCAACGAAGTAGCCATAAATTGACACACTTTATTGACAACTTAGCTCAATCTGGGTCGAGTCACTGTGACATTCCCAACTCAACAATATGTCTATGTTTTCTCTCAACAACACCATTTTGATTATGTGTATGAGGAAAAATTAGCCTATGAACAATACTATGAGTCTGATTGTATGAAGAAAGAGGTCTAAACTCACCCCCCAATCTGTTTGAATACTCTTCAGTTTGGTATTAAGCTATAGTTCAACCATGTCCTTAAATTGTTGAAAGACAATAAAGGTTTCAAACTTATTTTGCAGAAAATAAATGCAAGTAAACTTAGAGAAAGCATAAACAAAGCTTATGTAATAAGAGAAACCATTTGTTGACACAACACTAGAAGGGCCTTATAGGTCACTATAGACTAGTTCAAGCGGAACAAAATAAACAATTTGAGATTAGGAAGAAGGTAATCAATGTGATTTGCCAACACAACAAGCTAAACAAAACTCAAACAATTTTTTTATTGGATATGAGAATATTACAATCATTTAAAACAATATTGAGTACATTTGAAATGGATGACCCAATCTAAGGTGTCACAAAGTTTGAGAACTAGGAGCAACATGCTCAGATGACCATAAATTTACAATAGAAAAACTTGGATCAACACTTTTAATGTTAGCAGTATTCAGAGACATAGAGTAAACAAAGAAGGATGGTTGAGTAGCAGATTAGAAAGTTTGTAACTCTAGACAAACATAGAGGATATCAGGACCCAAGGAACCATGAAGCAAGACCTCATTAGTGGCATGTGATTTAACAACACAATGATTAGGATGAAATTCAAAGAAGACATGGTTGTGTTTACAAAATTTACTAACACTAATCAAATTCTTGGTAACAGATGGAACATGCAACAATTTGTTAAGAGCAAGAGGAAAACTGGAATTCAAAGGTGAACAAATTTTTGTGAAACATGATGACTGGACAGAAAGACCTTGTCCATTTCCTATGTATATCTGATTTGGATTTTCAAAGGACTCCAACTGTTGAATATTTTGAGATTCTCCAGGAACATGAAATGAAGCACTAGAGTCAAGGATCCACGTAGTGAGGTTCAGATTTTGATTCTCGAAGCTAACGAGCATGGCACTAAGAACATAATTTTTGGTTTGTGACACATTCTGTCAAACATTTAATGTGTTTGAAGAGTTAAGAAACACATGCCCTTGAAGGCTTAAAGTTGAGTTAGGTTGATAGTCAGAATCATATCGATAATGACATACAACCGCAGTTTGGCTAAATTTCAAGCAAACTTGGCATTGGAAGTTTGCATAATGACCTCATCCTCTACCGCTGCCTCCTCGGCCAGGAGTGCCACGACTAAAACCAACACTTCCGTGATTATAGACATGGTTGTTCGATCAAAATTACCAGATCGATTAGAATGGCCAGTATAGCTAGGAGCGCCTCTGTTAGCAGAATAATTGTTATTGAAATGCTAGACTAGAGGGCAAAAATTCTTTGTCGGACTGTAACTAGATATGTCTTAAGCAATGTTAATCGAAAGAGATTCGAGTAAATTCTTTTGAAACTTTTCTAACCATGACTAATGCGCAAGAAGTAACGCCTCAACTTCATGAAGTGGAAAAGGATCAAACTTGCTTTTGATAACAAAATAACATGACCATAATCTTTTGGTAATCCTTCAAGAATAGCATCTTGGTGTTCGCGAGGTACAACATGATCATTGCAAGTGCTGAGAGCGTCAACCAAGCACTTAATGCGAAGAAGAAACTCACATATTGATTTCTGCTCAAGTAATGTAGTGTGAAGCTCTGTTTGCAACTATACACCTTTCACACGCGTCTGTTTTTGAAAGTATTCATGAAGTTGTTTCCAGACTTCATATGAATGAGCACAACTGATCAATCGAGACAAGATTGAAGAAGAAAGAGTCGATTAAAGTCAAGATAGAAGAACCTTATCTTTCTGTTCCCAAGTGCAGTACGCTGGATTTTCACTGCTTGTTGCAGGATAATCTTCAGTAAGAAAGGATTTCCACTTGTTGCTGCCGTAAAAGAAAATTAGACTGACTCAATTTCTCAAATATAGGATGAAAGGAAGGATTATAGGAGGTTAAGAACGCAGGTATGCGATGACTCCATTAAAGGAGATTTCTTGCTCTGGATACCATAATATGAAAGAAGAAAACTAAGATAAATGGTACACTTTTAACAGAAGGTTGACCACACCAGTAGCGTCACTGCTACTAGTTTTTTTGGCACATTAAGACAGGTTTTAAGGAACCCAAGCACTCCACATGCAATCATCATGACCAAAAATGCTTATTTAGTCATAATAACATGACTAAATCACAATCCAACACAATCATATACATTATGAATTCGTTACACAATCTCTTTTACCAAGTAAAGCATGGCATTTAGATTTCTAACCAACACACAATTTACACATAACATAAAGTGCTCCAAATGGACACTGTTACCACACCACTATAAAAATAACACAACTCGTATTACCCTATTTTCTTCCATTTAACACATTTTAAACAAAGTTTAGCCCCAATATAAAATCCCATGTCTAGCATTTGTCCCCTTCCCAAAGCCCATTGCCAAATAGATCAATCTCCTTTACAAAAATCCAGGTAGCATCCCTAGAACACCCAAAGTCCACCCTATGCATCTAAAATACAAACTCTACCATTTCACTAGTAGGTCGCCTAGTGGCAGGATGCGTACCGCTAGGCAATGCATAAAACCTGAGCAGTACCCAGTTTTTCTCCATCTACGAACCTAATTTATTTTCCAATTCAATATCCACTTTACAAATTACACATAACAACAAATTAAATTACAAGTCCAACAAACATACCCAAACAATTGACGCATACAATGGCTAAAGCACATGATAGAATCCGCACCTCATGCTTGCACCCCTTTCCAACCATATCATGAACCACTCATTTTGATACACATACTCCATTGTCAAATTTATAACTACAGTAACATTCCTCATCAATTTTACACCATCACCCATTCTGAAATACATAAGAAACTTGGCAAGAACCATATAAATCACAGAGTCCACTAAAACACAAAAAATAGCTAAATAAAAAGTATTGTTTGGCAGGTCTTCATAGCCACCAGGTGGCTCCTGGGAAAACCCAGAAAATACGCACAAAACACATGTGTCGTCTGGCGGTTCTTCAACGCCACCAAGCGGTTTCTGGAAAATTCCATAAACACAAAGAAGTTCAGAACGAAAATGATGGGAAAGGCACCTCAATCATCCCTGCCCTTTACACTCTTCTAACTCAACTCTTTAGGGTTCTGAACTCCCTTATTGGCAACCACACGGAAATAAGTAAGTTCTCTTCACTTTTCTAACCCTAAACTAATTTAATTAAAATAAAAACGAAATTAATTTAAATCTAATATTTAATTTGGTCCTTAATGTCTAATTAAGTCCAATTAATCCCTTTGTCTGTGTCCAGGTTCATAGAACTTAACTTTAGCTCTTTACCTACCCAAATTCGTCACCAAGGCAAAAATAAAATATTATGATTTTGCTCTAGCCAAGGTTCAATCGTACATCCTTCCAAACCATCAAGCATAAGCTCAACCACGAAACCAATACATGTTTCATGATAATTCAAACTCATCGTTGATTTATATCATCACTCTCCATGCACAAATATGCATACAGAACAATAACAATTAAATTAACACACAATTGGCATACACATGATTCAAACCCAAGTCCTTTCAATATAACCAAGTACTCTAAACCACTAGAGCTAGTATTATTCTTTGTTTTCTCTCTCCATATTAATTAGCTTAGAGGTTCCTGCTCTTGCATTAATTAAATAAACATTTATTTATTTATTTTTCCTGGATCTTACATTTATTTGTCTAAAAAGACATGTTAGAGTACAATTTGTCATATTGAGAATGAAAATAATGATAGGTTGATGAGGCATCATAAAGATTAAGAGGATTGTAGGACTTTTGACCTAAAATATCCTAGTTTTCCTTCAAATCTTCAAAATGTACAATTGATCTTAGCAAGTGATGGTTTGATACCTTTGGATCTTTGAGAAAAAGTTATAGTATTTGGCAATTAATTCTTGGAAGACGAATTCCAAGTCATTACATTGACATCTACATATAACCCCTTGTAGCAAAGTTGAAAGAGTACTGGAAAGAAAATATGTTGAAACATATGATGCTTCAAAGAATAAAGTGTTCGTAATGTGAACGTGTCTATTATGGACCATTCTTTACTTTCCCAATCTTGGGATGCTTCAAGATGTAATACTTATACTAGTCTTCCATTTAGTAATAAATGATGTTTTATTGGTCATCATCAATTTTGTCCAGAGGGCACAAATTTTGATTGAAATGAGTTTAATTTAATGAAAACATTAAGGATAAAAATCCATCTAGAAAATTATATGGTTAAAAAATTTATATTAAGTCAAGAATATTTTTGGAAATCTAAGTGTGAGTCTAAGTCCTACATTGAGTAAAAATGAGAAAATTGAGCACCATATAAGGATTAAATTCATAAACCTATCGCTTTAAGGTTTTGGGTTAAGAGTGGTGTCAATCCCTTATGTGTGGGTTGAACTCATGTCTCATTAGTGTTGTATCTTCACGATGATCCTCTCTCAAAAGACCCAACAATAAACATCACATTTAAGAAGAAATCAAAATCACTACAAATGAAAAAAAATTGTGGAAAAAGTGCTACCATCAATTAAACTCATTAATAGAATGAGCAAACGTATTATTTCAACTTCCATTCAAGGAGTTTAATTTGTGGCAATACAATTTAGATGAGATAATGTTGAAAATAATTTATGTGAAAAATGTATTGATATTGATCAAAGAAAGATTCTTGGCTTTAAAAGTCATTATTTTTACATTTTAAGGGAGCAATTGCTAGCTTCCTTCGTTACAAATGTGTTGCCTCTCCCAGTTTTAACTATTTTGGTTTATTTAGGCATATCTTTTAAGCTATTAAGTGCATAAATATTAAGTCTAGATGAATTAGCCAAGCGTAAGGAGCAAATTATTCTCATAATGTATCATTTAGAGATGTTTTCCTCTATTATTCTTCATAGTTATACTTTAAGTTTTGACACATCTAGTTAATGAAGCCAATTTTAGGGGACCAATATATTATATATAGATGTATTTAATAGAAAGGTGTGTTAGTTAAAGGTAAAATGGCACAATCTATTTCCTTGTATTGAGTTACATCGAACGTTTTGTTATTCATTCAATAAAAAGTCATTTCTACAATATCATGATGATGATAAAACTATCTCATTCTTTAATTTGTTTTGCACAATATAAGTATAATACACGAGAAAGGAGGTTGAATTGTCTATTTAAAATTTGTCACAACTTTAATAGTATTTTTACTTGATTAAATAAGTCAAGTGCAATTTTAAGTAGACAAACTCACTATTAAAATATTTTCACAAATTTAATTCAAAAGACTCTTCTTCTTTAAGGTTCAGAGTTCAGGAACATGTAATCTAAGAGTGTTGAGAGTTAAGAAAAAGGTTACAATTGATGTTTTTATATTTGTTTGTCTATTAACCAAGACTAGTTCTAGTTCTTATCACTTCATCAACACTACAAAAAAAAATATTAGCGATTTTTTTCTGACAGTTAAATAAAATGCTACAAATATTTACTGTTTCTCTTAGTTTTATTTGACCGTCACAATTTTTAATGTTATTTTAATTTTATAAAATTAAATTTTACACACAGATATCAATATCAACAGTTACGTCTTCTTGAGGGCAATGTTGGAGTCATGCTTAATTAATTAATTAAAGGAAACTAATTATTCTTTACATCATGGCCGCTGGTACAGTCCCATGCCAATCAAAGGCTTTTGAAATCATAGATTCTTTATTTTTGACAAATATATTTTATCATTCTTTTCATTTCATTTACTTTTATGAGACTATCTATTGTGATTTCTAGAAAGAAAATCATTTAAGTAATAAATGAAGAAAAAGTAAAACATAATATATAATTAAATTTATATTGAGACCAAACGTTATACTCACGCGTGAAAGCCCTCTCAGTTTCACTTTAAACTGTCTCACTTTGCTCTCTCACTTTGTTGTCTCACTTTAAACGCGTGACGCCCTATTGGGTTGCTCTCTCACTTTGCTGTTCAGAAACGTGGTTACCTTTGAAGATGATAACCAACGACATCATTCGAGCTTCATGTTTTTTGTCGTAGATTCACATTTTGAAGGTATATTTTCTTCTTTTAGCTCCTCTTTCTCTATTTTTGGAACCTTAAACCAATTGATTCTACTATTACTTTTCTCTATCCATTTTCATTAGCATAAGGTCTCTTGATTTAATGGAAATTTTTGTCGTGGTGGAAGGAAAAGTTGCAGAGGTTTGATCTGGAATTGAAATCGATTAAGCTCAAGAAGCAGTTACCTCGTTGGAACATTGTTGAGGTATTTATCTATGTTCTTCGTTTACTATCTTGGGTCTTGTATTAGGGATTTCTGAAGTTAGAATTCTAAATATTAGGAACATTGAGGCTTGTGTCAGTAAGTTATAATCTTGTTTTGAAGTGTGCTTTAACACTTTTTAATTGCCTAATAAAAATATTAAAAACTGTATACATAATAGTCAATAACAGTTTCTAGCTTTTCACATCATTTTCTTGAGCATGGCCCAGCCAGTTACAAACTAAAGTAGTGAATGAGAAAAGCAAAAGAAGGGTAATCTTATGTGGACCACTTATCTGTTTGTTAATCATGAAACAGAAAAATGTATTATCATGCTTTATTCTTACCTTTCGCAAAATTAATTATGCTAACCTTGTTTTCCCTTATCAACTGGTTGATGGGTTGATTCTGCATCATAACTAAAGCTTTTAACATCATTATTGCTAATTAATGCTTCTGTAGTAGGTGCTTTTCTTCATCTGCAAATCCTTGTAACATTAGCTTAACTATTATAGTATGTTTTTTATAACATTTCATTTTCATATTATCATAAAATTATTACTTGACTTTTAATTAAAACTATTTCTTGATGTTATAGATTTTTCACATTACATATTATCCAGATTTTAGATTTTTCATTTTCATATCCAAATTTTCATATTATCATACACTTTAACATTACATAAATTTTTCAAGGGAAATGCACCTCTTTTTTGTCCTTATCTATATTTGTTTTTGTATGATGGGTGGGGTACCATGGTAATTAGTTTTAATAATTGAACTTTTGAGTTAAAGTACTTAAAGGTAAAGTGGTCATCATCAAATCAGAGGCATAAGTGGGAAGAAGTGTTATTTTATTATTGTAGGATCACAAATTTTATTCTTGAGATTCCAAACTCACTCAAGGGAAATCTTCAAATTATTTATCCTCAAATAGGCAGATTAGTGGAAAGTTCATCGACTTTCACTCTTACACTATTAGAGAAAATACAAGCACATCGATATTTGTTACTAAATTGTTCAAAAGTTCAACCCTATGTTGAGTAAGTATTTAGATATCTTGTATGTGGTGATTACTTTCCATGGATTCAATTTAACATGATATTCTCTTATGGCAGTGAATTCAAAATATTCACTAAGAGAAAGACAAGAAATTGAAGACTTTCAAATGCAGAGTTAGAAAAGATAGTTAGTAAAGAATTTGCAAATTGGTTTCATCAAAGGGTAAGTTTAAATAGTGTAATTTATGATTTAGTTTTATGACTAATATGATTTCTGATATAGGTTACAAATCCAGACAATACAAATGTAATTCTAGATGAATTAAAGTATCTAGCAAGAGGCCCAATGCCAATTGCAAAAAGATATTCTACATATAATATCAATGGGTACAAGTTTAAAACAGTAGGGCAGGATGAAGGTTTACAAACACAAAATAGTGGAGTTTTTCTAACTTCAAACACATCATGTGTTACAAGTAATAATGATGAAAATTTGAGGCTAGCAAATTTGTCATACTATGGGAAGTTAGAAGACATAATTGAGCTTAACTATTATGGTTTTCTTAGAGTTGTCCTCTTTATATGCAAGTGGGCCGATACTACACGTTCTAGAGGATTTAGAAAGGATGCTTGGAAATTCACTTTGGTAAAATTTTCTCAATCTATTCATACGGGTGAAGTTGAAGAGCATGACCCATATATTGAAGCTTCACAAGCACAAATGGTGTATTATGTTGATGATGAGGTAAATAAGGGATGGAGTGTTGTAGTCCACATGATGCCAAGGGATTTGTATGATATGGGAGAAGTTGGTGAAGATATTATATTTGAAAGTGAGTCATACCATAAGCAAGATTTGAACAATTTATTTACAAGTGAAACTGAGGCAATAACACTGGCAAGGGATGATATAGATAATGAATTTGTTATTACAAATCATGTTGAAACCTTCCTTCAAAGAGATACAAGTATGTTTGAATAATTAGTAAAAGTATCATGGTAAGATATTTCTCTTCTTTTGTTGTTTAGGTTCTTAGATTGGTACCTTTTCTTTCTTTCTTTTTTCTTTTGATTATATATTTTAATCAACTATAATTCTGGGAATTTGAAAGGGTCTAGGCTATTCGTTATACAGTAGTGACTATGAAATAGATTACTTTTGTTTTTTATTCATTCACCTATTGTGGAAGTGCTGCTATCGTGTTGATAATTGGGGTGTGCGTTTTTGGTTAATTTCATTTTTTAAAGATGTTTTAGATAACCTTCGTTAATTTATAGGAAACGATGTTTTATTTACCGAAAGAACAAGGTAAAAGTAGAAATTGATGCTATTGAAATTTGAAAGGTGATTTATTTAACTTGTCATGAATATTTGATGAATTTCTAAGTTGGTTGGGCACTTTATGGAGAGACTTTTTTCTTTTATTAGTGGTTGTGATTGAATATTATGACATGGCATATGTTGAAAAATAGATTTTTCTTTCATAGAATCGTGTATTGTTGCTTAATTTTATCATGTTAAATTAACCAGACTGCAAACAAGCTATATTGATTGACTCTGTTTGAACAAAATGACAGAAATCCTTTGCTACTTTATTATAATTTCTCTTGTTCATCTTCATTTGCAATACTTTAGAATTGTACTCTAGTTTAAATAATCATGGCTCCTAAAACCAAACGTCTTAAAAAAACTGCATCTACTCAAGAACCACCTGTTCCTCCTCTTGTGTGTCTTATACCTCCACAACCATATATTCCTCCACCTATACCTCCTACTCAACAACCACATATTCCTTCTATGTCGACCCATCCACATGTTCCTCCTCTTATGGCTCCTACTCCACATCCACATATTCCTCCTCCTATGGCTCCTACCTCACATCCACATGTTCCACCTCTAGTGGATACTACTCAACAACCATATGCAGGACGTGAGTCGAGTAGAGTATGAACTATACATCTTATAGGTAATTTTAAGTTTTATTCTACTTATAAATAAGAATTTATATTTTTTTTAAAATTTCTTACTAATTATGTCACCATTTGATAGATGAACAAGGAAATATAGAAAAAAAAATCAGTTGATGAAGCTAGGTGTATTTGAGATGCCTCGTGGTGAACATATAATTGTGCCATTTGATAGACAGTTACGAGCCTATGGAGAAGCAGCTTCACTTCTTTCTTCAGCATGTGGTCGTATTGCTACAGATTCAATCAATGTTCCCATTAACTTTGATAGTTGGCCAAAGGTTCCAAAGTCATACAAGGATGATTGTTTTAACATTTGAAAGGTACATGTTGAGTATATGTGGTTAACTTTGCTATTCTTGAATTTGTTTTTAGCTCTAATGCATTTCTATGATTGATTTTAGTTCTTTTATGCTTTTTACCCATTACAACTTTCCTTGAAACAATTTGCACGAATTAGAATGTAGATTGACATTTGTTCTTTTTTCATTTCGATTGTTATTGCTTATCATGTCTGTAGATTCATCATTTCTTCTTTTTTTCTACAATTTTATATACTAACTTCTTTTTTCTTTTTTAGAATTTATTTCATTTCCAGGCATCAGAAAGGTCTGTTGAACGTTATTGTTTCCTTTGCATGTCAAATAAGTATAGAAATGAAAAGATGAATTTGTGGAACCGTGTTTATAATAGTTCATTATCAAGAGAACAATTAATTGCTAATGTCCCTGATGGTATTCAAAAAGATCAGTGGTCTTCATTTGTTGATTATCATCTGAGTGAAGAGTATAAGGTAGTTTTCACAAATGATTGTTATGAATAACTATTTTTTTGTCTTTTATTTTAATTAATAACTTTCTTGTCTCAAAAATTAAGCAAGAGAAATATTGAAGTTAGAAAAGTGCAAAAAATTCCTCATACTGGTGGTGCAAAGCTTTTGTCTACAAAACAACACGAGATGGTAATTATTTGTTCATTGTTGAGTTTAATTAAAATTCATGGAGCGTTTTATTGTTCTTATATGCTCATATTTATTAAGAAGTAAACCTTGGACGTGTTGTGGGTAGAGGAGAGTTGTATGTAACATCCCGATCAGATATTACTAATTTAAATAATTAAAATAGGGATAGAAGTATAAAATCGCATTTATGATAATTCATTTTCCAGAAATGCGGGAAAATTTATACTTTTATAAATGCAAACGATAAAACCAAAATCCATAATTACAAAAGTGGAATAATCTAAAAAATGTCTCAAAAGAGTTTACAACTTATTTCCAATAACAGAAAATATAAATAAAGATAAAACTCCCAAGCTATCCTCTCTCCGCAGCTAAGCTTCACCAGAACCACCTGCATCAACATCATCTGCTCACGTGTACCGCATACACGATCATCGCCAATCACAAGCAGATAGGGTGAGCTTAACGGATAAAGCATATAAAATGGCATACACATATATATATCACATATATATATCGACAACACATTCATCACAATGAATTCCATCTTTTAAATTCATACTACCTGGCCACAACCAGGCTATTCGTGTTCTACATCTTCTAGCGAATACTTCAAGATGACTTGCTGTCACACCTATTGGCCACAACCGATAAAGCACGTGCGAGAACCATTGCTACGGATCATACACCGTAACGCCAGGTGGAGTTCCCAAATGCGAACATAGTTCACAACGTCCCAAGACTACCAAACTCGTCAGTCAACTACTGAGGAGGGCAATCTATCTGGACCCATCCGTACTGGCCACAACCAGCACACTCACACCGACAACACTCGCCAACCCGAGCCACAACTCAAGGGTTCCTCGTGTTCATCCGCCATTTCGAGCCACAACTCAACAAATGCTATTTCGAGCTAGAACTCAAGGAATACCACGTGCTTTAACCCCTATCCTAAGCCACAACTCAAAGGATACATTCCGAGCCACAATTCAAGGAACACCAGCAATCCCACCTTTGAAGCATCACCAAAAGCCTCGTAGATCACACCTACAGAATCAACAACACCAATACTGTTGCAGTAAAATCGCCTTGCGGGGGACACGTACTGCCAAGCGTTGCCCGCTTCCAAACCGCATGGAAGGTATGATGAGTCGAACCTTGGTTCACATTCAATAATTAAATTTTGGGAATTTAATATTATTTTTGCGCTTAAAATTCTATTTTGTTGCATATTATATTATTAGATATTCTTGAGTTTAATAATGCAACAATAATTTAATTTAGGTCCTTAAGAGTGCAAATAATGAATATTTTAATTCATAAATTAAGTCCCAAAATAGGAATTTTAGAGAGAAATAGTTCAGGTACTAAATGCACCCCTAATTCTCATGTTTACACCCCTTTTTCCAATTGGAATATCTATTTCTAAAATAAAACATTTTTGGAGCTAGCTGCACCCCCTGTTTTCAGGTTTACACCCCCTTTTGTAATTTAACTTTAAATTTCTGCTCTGCACCCCTCCTTTTCACTAAACTGCATCCATAATGTCACTTAAGATCTAATCCATCAGATTTCGCCACGTGGCAATCCTTCACTTAATAAAATAGTCACTCGCAGTTTGCCACATCATCAATCCTCCACTAACTCATATTACCAATCAAAACATGCCACCTCATCACTCTCTCTCTTTCTCTCTCTTTCACACAATCAAAACCCTAACCCTAATCTTCTTCTTCTCTCTCTTACGCACCAATCCATTCCGCAGCCGCCACCTCCGTTGCCGCCACGACCTCGTCCGACCACTGTAGCTCACGCCAGAATGCAGCCACCCGTTGCGCTACTGCCAGACTGCAGCCACCACGTCGCGCTCGCGCCGGAACGCCGCCACCATCGCGCTCCAACATCTCAAACCTGCCACTCCCGCGCCGTCGTGACTCCAGCCGCTGCGTCTTCTTCCTCGTGTCTCCATCACACCTCCATCTTCTGCAACTCTCGGGCCTACATCGCGCCACCATCGCACCTACTCGAGCTCCTCCATGCTTCCTCGCGTCAGAACAGCGTGCTCTTTCATTCACGTCGCCGACAACCACCATTGTTGCGGCACTAGCGAGTCTTGCAGTAGCCAACGCGAGCTCCGTTGCGTTGTTCTCGCGCCTCCATCAAAGCCATGGAAACCACCACGGGTTCTCCATGGAAGCCACCACGAGTTCGCGCCTGCACCTGCGCCCTCGTCGCGCTCACGTCAGAACTGCGTCGACCCCGTTCACTCTCGCGCCGTCGTGGACGACATCGCTTCCATGGCAGCCACCACATTGCACTTGCGCCTCCTGCTTCCTCCACCATAATCTCGCCTGAACCACTCAAGACAGCCAGGGAAAGAGACTTCCCTGACACGTGGCAGTCTCTCAATGGGCTGTTAAAAAGTCAAGACTGGTCAACCAGTCAACTCTGGGCAAGGCTTGGTCACAGTTGGTCAAACAGACTATGTGTCACTATTTTTGGCAGGTGGTTCCTATGTAGGAACCCTAATTGGCCTAGCAAGGAAAAGATAGTCGGGCGGCAGTTCACCACCAACCAGACTAATTCTGAAAATTTCCCAGAATCACAAACTTTAAAAATGGAATATACAAATCATACATAATCATACTAAATTCAGCATACTAATCAGAATTAAATTAATCAACGCATGAATTACTCTATTTAGCATGCCATTCAAATTAAAAATAAAGTTAACGCGCAAAAGCTCCCCTAACCTTGTTTCCTCAGCTTAAGCTTTGACACCGGAAGAATTCTCCCTTGATCACTAAGGACTCCCCTTGGTTCTTCTCAATCCGGCTCCAAAAACCTCATTCAAACCTCACTACTCTAACAAAATTCGTGCCCTATTTTCTGAGTGCAATTTTAGCCTTGCAAAACCCTTCTCCTAACCTAATTTTTGCCTTTTAAAGGTGCCTTAGGACTAGGTAATTACCAAAAACGAATTTAAGTTTTAATGGTAATGTTTATTATCATTCATTACTCCTTTATGGTTCATTTTTCAGCCAACCCCATGCATCTAGGTTTTCCTTCAACTCTTCACATTCAAGCCAAAACTAAGTTTGGCAAAAATAAAGTTTAATTTGAGTTCTCCAAGGTTTGAACCCACCCCCCTTGCCAATACCAAATCAATGCTAAACCACCAAGCCAATTCATGTTTCTTATTAACTAATATAATTCAAGTATTATATTATTCCACTACATGATTAACATATATTTAAAACAATAACAAATAAATACACACAATTAGCATACATAAGACTCAAATCCAAGTCCTCTCACACAATTAAAGTACTCTCGACCACTTGAGCTAGTACTTTTCCATGTCATACAAATCAGAATTAACTACCATAAATATTCTTCCTACCCGCATTTATTAATTAATTAAATTTCGCGGGTCTTACATTCCCCCCACCTTAAAATTTTTCGTCCTCGAAAAAGAGAACATACCAGGAAAACAAAGGTGAGGGTAAGATTTCCTCATGATTAAACAACAAACACGAAAGTTGCACCAGGTTACCTGACTATGTTGCACTAGGTTACCTGACTGTGTTGCCTCAGTGGTCGTCAAGGCAAAGACACGCCCTGGTGCTCTGGGCCGATCTCCCACTAGTTTCTTAGCTAGCACAGCTCCAGCTGGTTTCTTATTAGGACACTAGCGTGCAAAATGGCCAGTTTGATCACAAACGTAGCACTTACCAGTGCTACTGCTCCCCCTGAACTGCCAGAGGGTTTAGGACAGTCTCTCCTGAGATGTTCCCCGCCACAGTTATAGCACTGTAGCTTCCTGGAAGAAGTCGGTGGTCTGCTATAGGGTTTCTTCTGTGATCTGGAGTCTGGAACAGTCATCTACTGTCGAGCCACTTGGTTGGGCGCCATCTCCAGTTGCTCTTACATTGTATATTGAGACTTATAAGAAAAGAAATGGATCTTATGTCAATGAAGAGGCAAAGTCTATTGCAGTAAGTTTAGTTAAAGTATTTATAAATTCGTATAATTTTGCAGTATATTTTCACTTTGATTTTTATATACTACTACAATATTCTAATTTTTCAACTGTATTCTATGATTGAGAATTAGATAAATTTGAATGCAACAAACCTCTTTTTTTGATAAAATATTCAATGGTTAGATCACAAGCAGGTTTATACAATTATTTACTGAATCTTTAAACAAGTTCTAAAATGATTAATGTTGGAAGAACTTATTGCACGAAAAGTATTCATTTTAAACAATTCTTTCAAGATCTAATGAGTATGTTGGATTATAATGGCAGTTGTCTTTTATTATAGTTTGCGAATGAAATGCAAAAGAAATCAATATTCATGTGTACTATATTTACAGGAGAAAATGACATAAGAAATGAGTCAAAGTGATAATTCTAATGAAATCTCAGTTGATGATTGTGTTAGTAAAGTGTTGGGAAAGGATCATGTACGTTGCTTAGGACTAGGAGGTCTTCATAGTGTTGCATTTCAATCCACGACTAGATTTAGTAATGCAAGGCACAATTTCTCAAATTTTGGTTCAGCTGAAAGTTCTCAATTGAAAGAGGAAGTTATTAGTCTGAGGGAAAAGTTAGCAACTTTTGAAGAAAATTTAAAGACATTAAAAAGTTTCATGCTTGCATACATCCAAATGAAGGAAGGGCATATTCCTCATGAGTTGGGAGTCATGTTTGATAATGAGACTAATGTAATTGTAAGTGCTTTATAGTTTGTGTATAATTTAATATCTTGTGTATTCTTTTTAAATATGCTAGCATGATATGATTTTAAATTTTAATTTCACAGGATGAAGAGAGTGTCAAAGAAGTGCCAACATCGCGTAGAGGATCATCACTTGATAGTAATTTTCATGAAGTTTGAACTATATGTTATGATATTCCAAGACTTAGTTAGATTAATTTGACATATCTCTTACATATGTTAGGATTTTTTCAATCCTTCACTCTGCACTTTATAATTTGTAATTTGCTTTGCAACATACTATTTCCTTGCTTACTGGCTACAGGTATATGGGATTTTGTAGTGTTGTTTGGTGTAGTTAATGGTAGAGTTAATGAAAAATCTTGATCACATTTTGTGGAGAAAAGAGAACATAATTTTGATTAGGCAGGTAAATATTTGTAAAGAGCATGTTGTCCAAGCTTCTTTCATTAACCCTATCCATGTGGAAATTCTTTCACATGTATTTAATAATTTAATAAATAAGTAAGTAGAGAATAGTATTTTATGTAATAAATGAGTAAATAATTTTTTTAAATAAAATAGATAAATGAAATATTGGTTAACATATGAATGAAAAACAATTACCAAATACTTTTAGAATATCAAAATTTTTAAAAATATTTTAAAAACAATTTATGGTTTTTAATTGTCAAAATATGATATATTTTGTAGTGGTTTTTAGCCGTATAAATAAGATATATTTTGTGATAGTTTTTAACTGTCAAAATACGTTATATTTTGTGGCAGTTTTTAACCGTCAAAATATGATATATTTTGTAGCAGGGTTTGACCGTCAAAATATGATATATTTTATGGTGGTTTTTAACCGTCAAAATATAATAAAATAGCATAAATTAAAAGTAAATTTTGTAGCAGTCTTTAACTACTAGAAATTTCTTTTTTCTTTTTTGATAGCAATACCGACGGTTATTTTTTTTTTGTCAAAAACTGTTTTTGACATGCGTAATTCTGACAATTTTTTAAACCGTTAAAAATTTCATTTGTGGCGGTTTTTAACCGCTAAAACTTGTAATTTTAATCGTCACAAATGTTCACTTTTTTTGTAGTGCAAGTTTCTCTAGGCTATCATGGCAAGATAGAATATGAGTATTCTTTAGACTTTAACACTCTTGGTTAAACAACAAAGTCTTACTAAAAATACATTGATTTCTAATACTAAGTATTGTTTAAAACACAGTCACTTCTCGCTAAATAAGTGAATATTGTTTGAAACATAAGAATCTCTAACTAAAATTGGGTATTGTTTGAAATGTAGTAACTTTTAACTAAAAGTATGTAGACTTAATTACTCGGATCATACCCAGTTTGGTTCCAAATTTCAAAATGGTATCCACTTTTAAGTTTGTCTCAATTTTGTACCCAAATTCGTAATGTGCATCAATGTAGTACCCTCCGTTAAGTTTTTGCGAACGCCGTTAAGTACCTTGTCACGTGTCAGCCTCTGGTTTTTTTTTTTTTTTTTTGAATTTTTTTATAAAAAAAATTGTCACGTGTCAAATTCTTTATGTGACACGTGGCATTGTCAGTGACACGTGGCAAGGTATCTGCCAAGTGTCATTGTCTTGATTTCAACTTAGTTCTCATATATGTCTACTTATTTTAATTTAGTACCCATATATGTTTAATTGTTTCAATTTAGTACCCGCTCTATTTATTTCAATTTTGTCCGAATATTTTTTACAAAATAGAGAAATATTGTGTCTCCCTTAAGACTAAATTTATTATTTATATAAATGTTATATTTATATTTGTTATTAAAAATGACTTGTAAAATTAAGTATTAAAATTTATATTAAAGTTAATAGTAAAAGTCATGAATAACAAATTTACCAAAACTTTGTTATTCATGAGTATAACAAATATTAATGTAACAAAATATAAATATGTTATTCATGATTTTTACCATTAATTTTAATATAAATTTCGATACTTAATTTTATAAGTCATTTTTAGTAACAAATATCAATATAACATTTATATAAATAATAAATTTTGTCTTAAAAGAGATACAATATTTTTCTATTTTTAAAATATTTAAACAAAATTCAAACAAATATAACAGAAACTAAATTGAAACAAATAAAAGGTACTAAATTGAAACAAATAGACACATGTAGAGACTAAATTGAAAAACAAATAGACACATGTAGAGACTAAATTGAAATCAAGACAATGACACTTGACAAGTACCTTGCCACGTAGTGGTACTTGCCACGTGTCATTGACAATGCCACGTGTCACATTAAGGATTTGACATGTGGCAATTTTTTAAGAAATTTTTTTTTAAGAAAATCAAAAAGTTAAAAAAAATAAAAAAATAAAAAAAAATCAGAGGATGACACGTGACAAGGTACTTTACGGAGTTTGCAAAACCTTAACGGAAGTACTACATTGATGCACATTACGAATTTTGGTACTAAATTGAGACAATCTTAAAAGTGGGTACCATTTTAAAATTTTGGAAACAAAATGATCCGAGTAATTAAGCCAAGTATGTATTATTTGAAATACTACTCCTAAAGATTGAATATTGAATTAGTGTGAACATATCCATCTATTTTGTCTAAATAAACTAAAATCGAATTAGTTCATAAATATATAGGTAAGCCTATTTTTAATAACAAATATTTTAAAAAAAAATTAATAGTATTCTATTAAAACTTGTACCTATGTTAGAGTTTATATGTAAAACCACGAATTAAAAATATATGATAAATTTAATTTATGTAATTTCAATTTTAAAAATTAAATATTTGATTTAATTTTTTAAGAACATATTCTCTTTTAAATCAAGTGAAAATCAATTAATATCCCCGTTATGTAGAATCGAGCAAAAGTTTTGACCATTTAAAACATAGTCAAATTGGAAACGGCATAGTTTTTCGTGTGCCATCGTGATGTACCTCATGTTGGTTCTAATTAGGATATGGATGCGTTTTGTTAATTTTGGGCCTTTCTGAAATTCTGAATTCGGCCTAACTTGGACTTCGATTTTGTTTTTCTTTAAATGATATATTTTTAGCTTCTTCCAAATATAAAACTAAACCATGTGCTGCTGCTGATAGAAATCTTTTCAAATAATTGAGCGTGTGGTTCAGAAAGAAGCTATATTGAAAGTGATTAATTATATTTTCTTAAAGAATTATTTTGTTATATATATATATATATATATATATATATATATATAGATATAGATAGATATATATGAGATTAATTTCAAAGATTCAAATGAAAAAAAAAATCAAAGATGTATTGGAGTTTTTCTTAATTTCACTACGGTATTGAGATCAAATTTTAAGAGTATAAAAATTAAAGACACTACCAAAGGAAGAGAAATTACAAACGTAGTTTTAAGAGTTCAAATGTCTTAAGTAAAGGTTTGAGTTTGAAATTTTTGCTAGAACTAGAAACCCACTAAAAAAATAGTTAAACAAGGTCTTTATTTTATTAACAAATAAATATAAATATTTGGTACTAACACCATGTTGTCATAAATTGGAAAATAAAGTTCTTAGAAGTGAAATGCTTATTTTAAATCCTCCAATAAAGGCAAGACAAGTATATATTACGTGTTATAGAAACATGCAATATTTGTATTGGTTTGCTATGTTACGCCAGAAGAAAGTGCCTCCTGTATTTGAAATCAAACATTAACAAAATTGTTGTTAACATAAAACAAGAGTTCAAGTGAGAATTACTAAAGAAAAAGCTTCATTTTGGTATGACAGTTAGGAAAGGGATGTGCGTGTGATTGAGTTTGTGTACACTACACATTTATAATAAACAGCTGCACAAAAATTTTAACCCTCGGATTCTTGTTTGTACGTTAGCAAGAAATGCGTATTAATGGCTTCTTCATACATCCAATACTAAACTTCCATCATCAAAATGTTGGATTGAGGCTCGAAAACGTGAATTACGAGAAAATTTTCAACATTATTCCTTTGACTTTACTAACCATTCATGCATGGATCCATTCCAAGTTCCAACTAATTAACTCGTTTAAGGTAGCAGCACCACATCTCTCCATGGATGCACTGTGTTGTGGATCAAAGTAGGAAGTATATTTATATGTCCGTTGAGATAATATCGTGTCCTAAGCAACAAGGAACTATCACTGATGCAAAAATACGTTTTGATGTCGCTTAATATGTTTCACTTGTAAAAAAAACAAAGTCTATAATGATGCGTGATACGTTTGAAAATAAAAATATATACACAACTATAGACAATAGTTTAAGGATAACCAAAGCCTATATCCTGACCGTATGAGTATAGGCTTCAGTCCTTTAAAGAACCCAAACCTATAATGACACAATCGGTGGCAGATCTTGACTACAAAATTTGGAGGGGCCAAAATAATATAACTATTTAATTATTAGATTGGATCATTAGTATAATGCTTTAAAAAATAACTCATCAAACTGAACAATTTGATCATTGGTACAATACTTTAAAATATGTGAAGTAAAATCTATCTTGTTTTCATCTTCACAAACTTCTCTTCTATCACTTTTAAAGGATGAATCTATGATTTTATTCTTCATCAATATACTTTTAAAAAAAAATTAATATTAAAAAACAATTTATCATAATCTAATGAGAAATTGAGAGTCGTAATTATTAAAAGAAAAATATATTATAATCAAGTCACAAAATCGGTTTGAAAAAACACATAATACATTATTTTTTCTTCTATATTCATTAAAAAATGAATATACAAAGTTCATGAAATAAAAAATAATATTAATAACTATTAAACTAATAGTTCATTATCAAGTGAGACAAGACACTTACCTTCTTTTTAAGGAAGGAAGATAACAAATGATAAATGAGAGCAAAAGTAATGAGTTTGTGTCTAACTTCTTTTTTTCTTCAAAAACAAAAGAAAACATATGAGGTTGAAAGATGAGTACAAGTTTGTGAAAACCTAAAAAGACAATGAGAAATAAAATAAAAAATATTTTAATAAATATTTGTTTTAATTACTATTTTGATTTTTGTTTCCAAAAATGTAAGTTGGTCATCAAGTTGATTTAGTCTCAATTTGGTTATGATTTTTTAGTCGAAATTTGATATTTTTTGACAAAAACAGAGACAAAAAAATAATTAAACCTAAATATTTTTACTCTTTATTATATTAAATTTTATATTTTATTATTTATTATGCTTTATAAAAAATTAAAAAGACACCATTTAAATTTCTATCAATTTTTAAAATACATTACTTATAATTTAAAAAAAAATAAAAAATATATATAATTAAAAAAAATAAAAAATATATACATAATTAAGAAAAAAGCAAAAATATTTTTGGGGGGCCAAGGCCCCTCCCTGCTCCATATATAATCCGCCACTGAATACAATGAAATTTAAAAAATATTTGTACAACTATAAGCTTGAAGCCTATAGTTGTGCACATATTTTCAAAAATATCACCATATTTTTAAAAGGCTTTACTAAATGTCAAAGTATAAACTTTGATTCTAGGTTAACCGAAGCAAACCGAAATTTATACTTATTTGCATAGGATAAATTTGTGAACTTTTACAACTTGTAAAATGTCATCTTTAATAGTACTGTTGAATTATTCTCTTCCGTCACAACAAGTTCGTGTTTTCCACCATTATAACCTTCATTGAGGTTCGTTTTTCTCTTCAGTATCGATTATCTTCCTTCCCATTTCTCATTTATCTCTTCCTTTTATTTTTGTTTTTCTCTTCCTGCTCCTAACGCTTTTTATCTTCTCGTTTTGGTCTCGCCATTGCATTTTGGTGGTCATTGTCATCTTTTCGCGTTGGGATGTCAAACCATTACAAATTTGTGTTGATCTTGATCTATTGCATTTGGGGCTTCAAAACATTGTTGTTGTCTTGGTTATTGGTTTGCGTTTGAGTGGTTGGTCTTGATCTCTCTTGTTCTTACGTTCGCTCTTGTTCTTACTCGCATTTGATTGAAGTCTATTATTTTTTTTTTACCTATCGCTTTCTGCTTTGATTGTCTTATCAACCAAAGTCTAATCCTGAAATATAGGCTTCAATTAGGAACCGAAACCTAAACTTTCTTTTTTACCTCGTTTAGACATGTTTCAATTGTATAACTGAATTATAAATAATGAAAAAACCGGTGCCATACAAAATGTGTTTGTATTGAGGACAAATTATCCTTCTCGCACCGGTTATAACTTGTGAGTCGATGCTTTTGGTGTAGCAAGGCATAATAAACCTTAGTTGTTTCATTATTCCGTGAATAAAAAAGGTTCACAATTACCTTATAAATACTTCTATGTAGTACAAGTTCAATAATGAATTGTGTGCAATAATAGTATGCCTTTTGCCTTTCTAACATTCTCCTTATATAAAATTCCTCCTCGAGCAGCGCCAGAGAATAATGTTACATGCACTCCTCCAATTAGGGTCCTTTAATTCCATTTTAAGATGTATTATTCATCAACAACTGTGTCTTGCAATGTGAACCAACGTGCGTGCCAATTTTTAATTGCTCCAAATTGCACATTAAAGTTCATATATAACAACCTGTGTGACGTTAATATTTATAAGCCAATTGCGTCCCAATTTCAAAAGGAAAAAGAAAAAAATTACGCAAAGAAAGTCGTAAATCATACTTGGATCAATCACATCCAAGGAAAATGTTTTTTCTTTTTCTAATTTTAGCCTTAGCCAGCATTAACAGAAAGTGATTGGCTTGTATGGCATGGCATCAAGTTTCCACAATGCACTTTACAAGTCAACTTATTCTAATGAATCATTTTCGTCGTAATTAGGCTTTAAAACAAACCATCTTTTCCATATTTTCCTAGGAATCTATTTGCGTTTGGAAAACCATATTCAAAGGGCAGAAAAATATTCTCCTGGGAAAGCAAATCCCTGTCCACTATCCAGGATTTTAGGTCTCTTGTAGCCATTGGTGTTAACCTTCACACAATATGTGATGAGGGATTTCCCACGATTATGTTAGGGTTAAATTTTCACATTACTTTAAAATAGTAAGATATTGATATATAAATAAGGAAAATAATTTTCTAAGAACTTAAAAGATACAACTTCAGATTATAAAATAATTCAATTGTCAAAATATCATTGTCCTAAATAGAAAACTTCTTGTGTCTCCTCTCAAAAAAAACTTCACAATTCGTGCGATTAATCATTCAATGATTCATGTTTTATCTCTATAATCTAACTCAAAGTATATATTTCAGATATGAACATGTATCCTAGGATGTTCATCCGTTCAACGGTGCTTATTCATGAGTGCATGGATGCAAGAAACTCATTTCCATGTGCAGTTGACCCCATTGTCAAGCTTTGTCTGGTACTGTGTGTTAATTGATTCTTTGTGAAGGACCAAACCCCACTTCAAAGCGTGTGCCGATGTTACCAAGAAATTTCTAGCAAACTTTTGGAAACGCTCTCTCCAATCCATAGACTTTTAGCATGCAAGACGCGTGACTATCATCACTCACTTAACGGTTAAGGACTTCAACCTCAAGAGTCTTCTCTATCTCTCTCAATCACCTTAATCTCATTCACATCAAATTTGAAAAAACAAAACGCTAATTAAGCATCATGTTTTGCGGCACTGTGGAAAAAGGGTGTCTCATTTTCTGCTACAACCAAGATCTAAACCTAAAACTAAGCAAATTATCAACTCTTAACAGCTTTTATATATGTAATACACAGTTAATTATGCAATTAGAACACTCTTCTTCAAACGGCATTGAGCTGAATTCAGATATTCTGAAAATGGAAAAAGGGAATGACAACTGTGAGTCTAAGCTCTAAAACAAACACGTTTTGCTCATTCATTAGTTCACCATTGTGCTGTACATGTATTGGGACAAAACTTCGAAGCAAAAAACGCAAAAGGCACCAAAACCCATGACCTTCTTTTTCTTTGTTGTGTACTGAATACTGATTCATCATCTCTTACATAACTCTCTCCAATCTAAGCCTTGTTGTTATTATTATTATTATTATTATTATTATTATTATTATCATTTGTTCGTTTATTTTAACTAGAAACTTCTTCCAAAAGCTTGTACCTTCTGACCTTATTCCTGAAGACCTGTTTGGTGGCACCACTCGAATTTGCGATATCTTCTGACCTGGTCCTCCTCAGTCTCTCTTCCAAGGCACCGGTGGTGACGATTCTCTTGCGGGTTGAAACCAGAACCGGTGAAGATTTTTGCGGTGATGTGGATGCTGACGGTGATCTTGATGACTCCGGTGACTTGGGTTTCTTAATGGGTTTCTGAATTTGGAGATGAAGGATTCCACTCCCTTTAACTCCCTTCTTGGACCCAATGTTTTTAGCACCGTTGTTGTTGCTGTTGTTGGTGGTGCCACCATTCTTGATTCTCTTGATCCTGCTCTCACCATCGTTGTTCCGAATTGACGAGGAGGAATTCGAAGAATTGGTTGACTTCTCTTTCGTGTCCTCTCTCTGACTCAAACACCAATTGCAGGTTCCGACAGACTCTGCCTCGGGGTACAGATTGCTGCAGTATCTGCAAAATTACAGAAACACGAGTGTTGATTCATTTCGAAACAATCAGATTAAAACACATACCCAGATGAAAAACCAGTGAGTCGTGATTCCGTCATACAAATATACAAATGGGTTTAATCTATAAGGCTAGTTTTGTTGAGATATGAAATAAAAATTCAAACTTTTTATAGAAGAAGTGTGTCAGTATAGTATACGACAGTGTCTGTGGTTGTTGTTGAAGTTGAAGATATATTATGTAGCCAACCCAACCCACCTGTGCTGAGATCTGAATTGGCAGACTTTGCATTGAAAAAGCTGATCAGAGAAACCAAGATCCCCACACATGCAACACTCTGTATTGGGTTCAGAGAGAGATGTTCCTTTGGTTGTCATGTTTTTTCATTGAGAGAGAGAGAGAGAAGAAATTGATAATTGAGGAATGAATAGGTATGGGTGTATGGCCACAGAAGAAAAGGCGAAGAGACCCACAAATGACAAAACCAAGTCCGTATAAATAAAAGACATGGACTAAGTTTCCGTGTGACCGTGTTTGAGAAGCTTGGGTTGTATTTATATGTATATTTTAAATGAGGCAATTTCGTGTTGAGGTAGGAAAGGAAAATTAATTAATAATGGAGGCTGTTTCAGGAATGGCAAGGGGATAGATAGAGACATTCTTTAAAAATTAAATAATTTAAAGAATATAATTTGAATTAATTGATTTGTGGGTTGGTCCAGATAGACCCCATGAATGTGATATAATTGGAAAAGGGAGGGTCATGGTCATGGCCTAAGAGCCTCACCTGGCCTAGTCATAGACTCGTGAGGGAATGGTAGACGAGGACTTGTAATGCCAAAATGGAACATTGGTTGGTTAGGCCAAAAAGGCTAAGCACAATTAAGAGGAACCTTATCTAACACAATCAACTCACCATGCTTTTCCCCTTCCACATTCAGAGAACTACATAATTTCTCTACTTTTTTTTTTTATTTTTTTTCTTCATAATGGGATTTTTATTTTCTACGTCTTTTATTATTGAGAGATGCCGAGAGATACGATGGGAAAATACTTAGAAAAAAGATGACGTGAAAAAGTGTGTAAGAATATAAGCCTGCTAGCTACACACCTCAATTTTTAATATCGTTTTTCTCACTTTCGTCACATGTTATAAGATGCGTGAAAATTCTTTTTCTGGAAGGGTATACACTCTCCATACGGAAAGAGAGATAAAAAAAGGGGAAAGAAGTAATAAATGTGATGAATACTGTCACATAATGATATGATAAAAATGGAGAAAGAAATATACGTATACATGACTGTTTTTAAAATTGGTAGGTGAAATAATTAGGCGTAGTTAGAGGTATACCAAAAACTATCGCCATGTGAAGAATCAACCTCTTCCACGTAGTTTTTTCGATAATAAAATAGAACATTTAATTATATATTTAAGGTATCAATATAATTTATTTTATTTTATTCATAAATCAAAGAGGTATATTAATATTGTTGGCACTAATAATTTTTTACTTTTTAAAACAGCCATTATGTCTCCATAGACATTTCAAAGTGACAATCCGACTGACTTACACAGGTTGATTTATTACGAGTCGGATTGAAATTGAGTGAATCTAACCCGGCTCACTTTATAATGAATCAAGAATTTTATAACTTGGCTCAACCACTACAGATTCGTGGGTTAAGTGGGTTGGCTCACCAACCCACATAAAAACATTATTTATTTATTTATATTTAAGTATTCAAATATTTAAATAATTTTTTAAGCTATTCATGAGATGACAATTACAGTAAAATCAAGAACCAATGTCTTCATCATGCTTACCACCAATATATGATTAATTGTTTCCAAAAAAGTGTCTATATAGTCCAAGAAAACATGACTAATATTACACATTTTCTATCATATTATTCAACAAAATATAAATAAAATAAAAAACTACAAATTTGTGTCATGCTAATTTAGAAAATTTTGTTTATAAGACGATTGCTTGAGTAATTTACTATAAAGATTATAGTTAAATATTAAAGTATCAACATATCTAACTTGACAATCAAATTAATTAAACATTCAAACTATTCAAATATTATTGAGCAATATTCTAACATTTAAAAATATAAAATTGTGAACCTATATAATTGGGAGTAGTAAATAATTATAAAAAAGAATTAAAAATTGTAAAAAAAATGTTGGTGGGTTATGTGGGTTAACCCAACTTCAACCCGTTTAACCCATGGGTTAAGTGAGCCGATTTGAGATCAATCCACTTTTGAAAAAATTAAATTTTTCTCAACCCAACCCGGCTCGAACTCGTGGTGAACAGGGTTGGCTCATGGGTTGAAACCCATTTTGACATTTCTATGTCTCGATTCCTACGAAAACGAGACATATCAAAATATGGTGGAATTTTTGAAATTTCAGTGAATTTTAATGTCTTGGTTATCCTAATAACTGAAGCAGAAAAAGTTTTATGTCTCAATTCGAGAGAAAACGAAGCCTAATGTCAATCAAAAATTTCAAAATTTTTGCTTCTTTGAACTTTTTAATTTGAAGAATGAAGATTTTGCTTCGGTTCCTTGTGAACCAAAGCATAAAAGCCTTTCTGCTTCAATTTTGCATGCACCCAAGTAGGGATGACAACGGGGCAAGGCGGGGACGGGTTTCGCTATCCCATACCCATCCCCATCCCCGTAGAAAAAATTCATCCCCATCCCCACCGGGTATAACGGGTCAAATTTCGTCCCCATACCCGTTTTCTTACTACTTCAATATTAATTTTAATTAATTTTTATAAAATAATAAAGAAACATAATTTTATCAAATATTTAATATTAGAAGGATGATTGTTTCTTCGATATAATATACTTTAAAATAAATTATAATTGTTTACATTTTAGATTATAATATCAACAAAAAAATTTCATTAGAAACAAAACATTTATTAAATTTGCAAACATTAATGAAACCTGGTTGATAAAATTTAAAAATATTTTTTTTAAATATAAAAGGAAAACAAATATTCAAATTAAAATATATTTTAAATGTTTGTTTACTTCAATCTTTTAAATTCTAATGAATCTCTTTTTATACACTAATAAAAGTTATAATAGATCACTTGATCAAAATGATACAAAAAAACAAATAATAATCATAATAATAAAATTTTAACATAGATCTTGTATCTTTTGAACTCCAATATATGTTGGATGATAATAAAAAATATTCATGACAATTATAATAAATTTGTATATTGTAGTAAATAAAAGTTATTTATACAATTATAGTGAAAAAATTGCACTATGATTGATAATAAGTTAGAAAATAAAAAATAATTAAATAAAATATATCAAAATAATATTCTGCATGATGAAAATAAACAAAAAATAAAAATATTAAAAAATTAACAAATGTTTAGAAACAATTTGAGAGACTATTGAAAGAAATCGCACAAAGGAAAACAAATGTATAATTAAGGGTGTGATAAGATGAAATATACCTTAAAGATCTAAGAAAGCTTTTCAAATATCAACATATATACTCAATGGTTGAGAAATAACAGAAATTGTTTTAGCGAAACAAAATAGTTCTTTAAATGAAACAAAAATTAATAATAATAATAATAATAATAAGATATATTTTTTATATTACCTAGTAAATGAAAGGTTTGTGCCATTAAACACTTAAATTGAGATTATTAAACATTCTCATGTGAAAGGAAAATATACAATAAATAAAAATATTAAAAATAATAGAAATATTCAAATGTGAGACATAAAAATTTTTAATTGACATACATCATTTTAACATAAATACATAAAGGTTATGATAAGATGAAAAATATAATGGAGATACGAATGAGTTTCATGACAAATCAAATAATTAGAAGAAATAAAAAATAGAAAGTATATATATATATATATGGTTACTTAATTAATTGTAAATATTTTAATAATTTAAATAGGGACGGGTATTATGGTGGGAATATGTATATCCTCATACCCATCCTTATACCCAATTGAAAAAGTCAGGGATTCTCCATACCCAGTCAATGCGGGAATTTCCCATCAAAACGAGGACGGGTTCGGGCAATACCCACGGGGGTGAATTTATTTGCCATCTCTACACCAAGACAAATAAGTTGATTTACTTCAGAAAGTTGAAACTTTTTTAATTATTTCTTTGCACCATATGGCCTTGGTTGGTTATGTACCCAAGACAAAATAGGGGTTTATGCCTCGGTTGAGTTGAACCGAAGCAGAAGTGGGCTTTATGCCTCGGTTTTTAATTGAACCAAGACAAAATGTTAATCTTAAGGCTCAAAATTGGGGAAAATTGGACAGATCTTCTTCGCATTTTCTTCTCCCTCGAGCCTTTTTATGTTCATCCAGTCTTCGCCTCTACTGTTGCTGCCATTGTCATTGCTGCATCACACGTCCATTGTTGTCATCGTCGTTATTGTGGGAGGAGGGAGGTCACCGCTGCACTTTGAAATCACCATTGGTTAGTGTTTTTTTTTTTTTTGCATTTTTTGATTTTTGCATGAGTTGCTCATGTTCCCTTATTGTTAGGATTTCGGTTAATGTAAGAATTTATTTTTTTTTTTTGCTATTTTGATTGAGTTTGTGTCTTCCCTTTGGTGCCTTGTTGGTATTGATAAAATTTGGGTCTTTTTGCTGCCATTCATATAGGTATTGTTGCATTGATATTCAAGTACTATTGCATTGGTTGGGATTGTGTAGCTTTTCAAAGTGCCTAGGATTGCATTCTCTGTTGTTACTCGTGTTTCATGGTCTCAAGTTCCTACTTTTATCTTCAAAATTTATGGATGAATGAGTCTATAATTATTTTTTGTATGTTTGACAACTGATTAATTATATTGATTTGTTGATTTAGGGAAAAAAATTATATTAATGCTTAAATATATTGATTTATTTTTTACTTCTATCCTGCCTCAATTCTATTAATACATGAGGTAGTAGATGTTATTCTACCTCAGTTTTCTAACATCTGAAGTAGTTGGTCCTTTAGTGTTTTCTTTATTTTTTATTTTTAAATTGTTTTCTGCCTCGGTTCTGCTAATACCCGAGACAATAGATGTTATTCTGCCTTAGTTTTGCTAACACCCAAGGCAATAGGTCCTTCAACTTTTTAATTTTTTTTATTTTTAAATAGTTTTATGCTTTGGTTATTTACAACTGAAGCATAATGTAGATATTTCTGCCTCGATTCCCAACTGAGACAGAAAGACTACCCCTTTTTACCTCGCATGTATAAAGCTTGGGTCTAGAATCGAAGCCACACAGCCAAAATACTCATGGCCAAAATCTTTTACTACACTAGTGTCACCATGGTGCCTCTTCAAAAAGCGTAAACAAAGTCAAATTAGGATAAATATAATTTTATTTATAAGAACTTTATACTTGTCTAGACATCAAACTAAACATTCTTATTCTATTTGAAAGACAAAGATATTATGATACATCCATATAAAGTAAATATCAAGATAATATTTACACTATTTTATTTGAATTGTGAATTACATCGATTCTTATTACAATTTACATAATATTGTCTTTTAATAAAAAAATTTTGCTCTTTCACTTCAACACAATGTTGTGTGCTTCATTTTCATCTATTTTCTTTTACATGTAATTCCATATCTTCACTGTCATCTTTGTTTCAGGGCTTCATCTTCATTCTCATTGTGTTCCTTCATCTTCATTTTTGTGTTGTTCATGAAGCCCATTGGTACTCTTGGAAGGACTCTGTTTTGGTGTCTCCGCACTTTCTCTTTTGTCCAAAGTAGTTATACGTTGCTCCCCATAGTCGCTCACCAAACATGTGCTGCTAGAAACACATAAGTGTAGACTCGTAAAACATGTGTTGTTAGAAACACATAGACTCGAAGATGAGCCTGACATAATGAAGTTTCTACCACAAGAGAAAAACTAATGCACGAGCACCTCCACCTTCAACGCAAATTTCATGAACCAGATTGATTTGCTCTACAACTCCACCAACGGCTCAAGTTTGACTCCTTGCCAACATTGATACATTGGTTGGATTGCCTTCTTTTGTCATCGACGTAGTAGAATGTTGTATGAGTTGAATGAATGGAAGAGTAGTTTTTCCTACGGAGGAAACTACCATGTGCATGCATTTAGTGTATTTTATAGACGACAGGAACAATATTGAGATGATCCTTACTCTACTAGTTGTTGGAATAATCTTGATGAAAACAATTAGTTAAGAGAGTCGAGAGAGGTTCGTATCTAGAGTGTTAACATTAGTCGAACTCATAAGAGATATTGAATTTACTGTCATGAGGTGTGGCACTTAAATGAAAATTAAATATGCCGAAAATAGTGGCACTTAAAAATGTCACAATTCACAGTATATTACAGTGTTTATAATTGTTACTAGCAACAAATGTCGTAATATAAATATTTTATTATTTATTATTATACACTTATATTTATAATTTCATAATTTAGTAAAAAAATTTAATAATGAAAATTCAAAATATATAAAAAAAGTATCCATGTCCTTTTTCTTTTTTCAAAAATTTATTACATACTTTTTATGTACTAGTGTGATAGACAACAAGGGAGCTTTGAGTATGGATATTACATCACACACCGGATATGGATCATCTCGTGTTCATATTGTTGTTTTCTGGGAACAAATTCTAAAATACTTTAAGTATTATGTTTATATTTTAATTTCGTATGTACTATTATTCTAAAAGACCTAACATATATTTCTTACTACAACTTTTTGCTAATGAGAAATCATTAAACGAGACATAATTAAAAAAATTCACAATGAATAAGGAAGAAATGTTTTATGTATTAGATATTAGTATTTGTTTTTTTAGAATAATGTGTTATTTAGACAATATTTTTTCTACCTTTCACTCAATGTTATGATTAGTTTATGTATGATTTGGCCTGTAACAATGGTCATTTTGATCTTTAAGTATAACTTTCTTTATTATTACTTTAAATTTATACCAAATTTAATTTCTTTGTTATCTAGTGTAGTTGTTTGAAATTATTTTCGATCGCATTTTCACATATTTATAAAACAGAAAACTAATTTGAAAAAGAAAAACACAATAAATCACAATGGTTAGTGTCAAAACTAATGTAACATGTGAATTTCTTTTGTTCCAATGGCACATATTGCATTGGTTGTTTATGTAGTATGTCCTTCGACATTTTCTTCACTTCTACGAAATGCTTACTATATCGGTTTTGATTAAACTCAATGTAATATTAGACCATTTTACATCGATTGTTGAACTAGTGTAAACTTATTACATTGGTGGGATCTACATCAGATTCAAAATTGATGTAATTAGTCTTAAATAGCCGATGTATTAAGTAATTTTTGTACTTTTGACAGAAGTTAAAACTTACATTATCATAATCTTGCCTTGTATGACTTCTAGACATCAATTTAGCATGCCTCAAGTCAGCCACCAATAGGATTTTCACAACCATACAACACAAACATATGGGTTTCCTGTGGAACTACAATTACACCTCTTTGTCAACAACATCATAAAAGCACCTTCCCATAAGATTAAAAAGTCTCAATGTCTGATAACATCGTTAACCTAGACAAGCACATTATGACCTAGGTGAACCTTTACACCACAAATGATTCATCATGTTCGAATATTCCTCATCCCTAATGAAGGGCCCAACCCCTAACGAACTCACCCAGCTACCAACAAAATTTGATGCCTCTCTTATATCATGTTAGGATCAAAATTCACCACCAAATTTGCAACAAGTTGACCTCATGACCTCACCTTAGTAGCCTTGGTGAACACCAAACAAGAGAAGACAAATCTTTCCATGCCATTTTAGGGAAGTTCATCATTTTAAACCTTGAGGAAATGATAACTCTTTATCACTTAACCTTTAGACCAAGATTATTTTCCAACGACCTTAGTCCACTTACACAGTTGTCTAAACTTGCAAAAACAAACTTTGTACCACAAAGCAAACATTAGATAGCCGAAATGATATTTGTAATATTGAATCTTTTGAATAAAAAAATGTTTAGATTATAGCTATGGCAAATGTAGATTCAATGAGTTTTGATTTCCTTTTGAATCAAATCATCTCATTCTTGCTAGAGGCTTGTAATTTAAAGTAATGCACTTAAGGCAATAATTCATTCAACTAGGAATGGAAGAATCACATTGAGTCTAAAATTCTTAGGTTGTAGAATGTAGGAATGGATCTAGATCTACCTTAGAGTACTTCTAAGACATTGAACAAATAATGTACTAAGTATAAAAGATAAGTAGCAGTACAATAGAAGAAGAGGAGATAAAATCCAACCTCAATACATATTTATCATCATATGTTTCAAATCTTAGTTTAACTTGTTTTTATGATTAACACAACTCTTACAAACACTGTTTCATTGAATCTATAAGTAAATATTGGACAATCCTAACAAATTCTCGTGGATAAGACATTTGCTTGATACTGCTACGCATTGGTGCATTTGTTGGAATTGGTTGCTACTCTAGCATCTCATCAATTGTCCACTTATTATAATATACCGATAGTCTCACTTCGCTTAAAATTTGAAGTTAAAGATAATTTAAATATATTTTTCTCCTCTAATTCTCTACTATGTCAAAGACAAAACTATCATAAAAGTTCAAGACTCCAAAATAAAAAAGCGAAAAATATTTCAAATACAATTATTCTAATCTAAAAATGAAAATCCTAGCCCGGATAACAAACAAATGAATAGCATAATTCAAAGTTAACCGTGTTTTAAGGGATCAAGAAAAGAAGCTGAGTAATTGTTGCTAAATCTCACTAGCTTCTCGTGAGTAAAGCTGATATACAGTAACTGTCAGATAAATCTCATGATTGGTGATTTCAGTTTGTGGCCTCAAGTCAAAGGTTGCAACATAAATCTCACCAAAAAGATGGCAGTTGGATAAACAGATTCTTGGACATGTGACTCTAAAGTTCATCAGGTGGCACGTGGCTTCTGTTCATTGGTTTTGGCATAACTACCATCCATCCATCGGTAGGCAATCTCGTTATTACTTAAGACTAATCTTACATATGTTTCTGTCGGATTTGGTTTCTTGGTTGGTTCCGGTGAGATCACTACAACAAATTAGTGGTGTTCATAAACGAAGCTAGGGTCCACCATGGTAATAACCACTAAAATATCACAACCATCTTTTACAAATATTAGAAAAGCTTTTTCACATGAGACTGGTAGTTCAATTAATAAAAACACAGTTTTAAGGTTTTGTGGTTTCACAAAATTTAAAAAAGAGAAAGGTAGGGCACATGCATGCTTGGAAGGTTACCAATACTATTCAAAATAACATGGCCAACACACAAACCATTTGCCCAATTCTTAAGTTTCCCAGCTCTCTATTCCTTCCCACTTGCCAACATGCTTTTGCTTCTTCCAATCATCTTAACAAACCCTACAAGTCTTATTCATTTTTGTTTTCTCTTATATTTTTATATCGATTAAAAATAAAAGAAATTTATAATATACAGACGAACATAAAACTCACCTTTGTTGTACCACTCCATTCATATAACCATGCAAAGGGGCATTAAAAAACTGGGAACACAAACCAGTGATGCTCCCTGTTTCATGGCTTTTATATCATACATTGGTTTTCTTATGCAACAAGACATCATTAGGTAAACAGCAAAGAATAGTAAAACGAAATAAATTCAGGTGGAATAGAATATATATATATATATATATATATATATATATATATAATAAAATAGAAGGTTCGTTGTCCATTGAAAATTGTAGGCATGGAAGATCAGAAGCTACTTTCGGCCGACAGTGTTATACGTAGGTGGACACAAAGAAAACGATTGATGTTGTCATGTTCCATCAATTTTAATTGTCTTTTTTAAGATAGCCACTGATCTAAGTGATGCAGTCGTTTACCCTGAACCCCACGTTATTTGCAAATGGTTGCGTAGCTTGACTGCTACAACCAGCACAATTAACCATCATTCAATTTTTCAAACCCTAATTTGAATCCATTTGCTTTATCAAACCAAGCCGCCATATATGGAACATGGAGGTCTACTCAGAAGATTTCGCTTCCTACCTCAGCAGTAATGTATCACACCACATAATGAAATTAATAATAATAATAATAATAATTAGAGTTCATTTGTTTTTATCTAATTTCTCTCCTCGTAATATTATTGTCGAATATAATGAGAGTTGGCTTAAAAAGTAAAACAAGTAAAATATTTGTTTTAATTAAAAAAAAGTCTCAAAACAATAATTTTATTTAATACTAATATTTTTCTATTAAATTAATTATAAAATTATGTTAAAAAAATTCTAATTTCTTTTAGTACTAATATACTTTATTAAACTAGTTATAAAATTATGTTTAAGAAAAAAAAATCTAAAAAAACTTTTTTTTACCTTTATTAAATTAATTATAACTTTATTTTTGAGAATAAAACAAAATTAAATATTAAATTTTATTAGTATTGAAAATAATATTTAATGACTTCAAAAAAAATTTCACTAAATTATAATTTTGTCTAAAAAGGGAGAATGATTATTATTTTTATTCTCTTATAATCTATTTTTTTCTATTTTTTTTCTTATCTCTATAACTTCTCATATACTGATTTCACTTCTTGTCTTTCCTTGTTTTTTCTATTCTATTCTAAAGTTCTTCTTTTAATGGGTTTGACATATTTCATTCATTGAATTTTATGTTATCTATGTATACCAATATTTTTATCCTCATTTTTTGTTAGTATGCTTTTGTTTCTATTTGTGTTGATATTTATATTCTATTTGTTGAATTTGTATTAGGGTAAAAATGTGTTTCTTTTGCTCAGTTTTTCGATATTTTCGACTTATGAGTTTCAAGAATTTTTCTGCATATATTTTGACAAAGAATTGAAATTTTTACTTGGATTGAACTGCAGAACTATTAACTAGGTTCGAGTTTAGTCTTTTGGTGAATAATGGAGACGAAATATCTAATGAAGTGAGTGATGAACACAAGGTAAAATTGGAGAATAGTGTGAAAGTTAAATGGAATTAATTATGATAATTTTGCATAAAGAAGAGTTTGAAAAATATTAAATAAAAGGTTTCATTCTTAAAATTGTTTTAGGCATTCCAAACCCTTGAGATGCCCTTATGTACAATTTATATTCTAACATAATGTTATTTTTAAGGTTTAATTACTTTTTTTATTCTTGTTTTTGTCCAAAAGTATTAAATTGGTCATCCAGTTTTTTTAAGTTTCAATTTGGTCCTAATTAAAAAAAAATGTGCAATTTATACCTTTTCGTTAAATTTTTGAAACAAATCAATGATGTTTAATAAAAATTGACACTATGACTGTGTTAATTACATCAATAAAGCAAATCATCCTTATTAACAACTTAAATTTTGATAAAAAATTATTGATCCGTTTCAAGAAACTTAAAGAAAATGATCAAATTGCATCAAATTTTTAAAATCAGAACCAAATTAAAATTTTAAAAAATTGAAGGACTAATTTGACATTTTTGAACAAAAATAGGGACGAAAAGAGTAATTAAACCTATTTTTAAATACCGATATTTTCTTTTGAAAATTATTAAAATTTAATATGGAATAAAAAAGAAAATCTTATATTTGAAGAGATGAGACATTCAAAACAACTTATAAAATGTAACATTATAGTATTTTTCTTTTACACACACCTTAGCATTTATTGGAGTATCTTTGTATTGATTTTAATTAGGATATTTTTAATTCTACTTCGAGGCATGTACTTTTACCTTAAACTCTTTTAAGGAAATTAAACCCATATTAATGAAATCAATCTAACCAAAAACCAAATCCTTTTGGTTGGTTCAATTTTTATTCTATAAAAATAAATCAAACCAATTGATGTTTTAGTACTCCTGTATGAAAAATGGGTCTAGATTTTAAATTAATCTACGAAAAAGTAGATTTAAAAAATATTTATATTCATTTTTATTGTTACATATTGGATAGTCATCGGATTTGAAAATTAAAAATATTAGTTGATTTTTCACAAAACAATTAATGATATGTTTTGCTGATAAATATAATCAATGTTATGTTGTCTTCTCCAAGATATATTTATTTTAACAAGTAAATGAGTTGAGTTAAATTGTACATGAATAAAAAAAAACTCAATGAAAACAAATTTAAATTACAGATAAATAAAAAAATTTTGCACCCAAATTTTCAGAAGTCGTTGTAAACCACGAAATCCGTCATGGTTTTTTAGCAATGGAAGTTTGTGAAATGAGACCCTATAAAATGATAATTAGTAGAGAGGAAAATTTTATAAAAAATAACAGTATTATATTTTAATATTAAATGAAAATTATGAATATTTATTATTCTATTAGAAAACAGATTTATTTTATAAAAATTCTTTATCCTTCTAAAAAAATTTCTCTAGAGTTTCTTTACTCTCTCTCTAAAACTCTGACCCCACTTTCTATCTATTTCGAGATCCAAGCATACCATAGTAATCAAGGCATAAATACCAACATTTCTATCCGATCCAATTCTTTAACAGAGTAGTAAGTTATTTTTTTACTATCATTTCTTGAGTCAATGATTGATTCATGTGCATGTGTGGTTTTTGTCTTTGCATGTGCTCTTAGATTGTGTTTTTAGAATTCTTGGTCTACTATGAATTTAATGGTATGCTTAGATTATGATTGCAAGTTCTATCTTTTTGTTTCTAGAGCTTCCTTGAGATATATAGATTAGGAACGTTTGTAAGTTCAAAAGGGGGTTTCTTACAATAGGTGAGGGAAGATATAACTTTTCCTTTTACAATCTAATTTCAAATTAAGGTTATTGTTGATTTGTTCTGAAATTGAATGGTATGTGTGTTTAAATTGCATGATGATTTGCAGAACTAAGAATCGTGAATTTCTAATCCTTTGTTTGGGTAAAAATTATATGATGCGTGAATTGAAATTTTGGTCTTGAGCTAGTTGTGAATTATGAAATGACATTTTGTGGTATCTATTGAGAGGTATAATTTATTTGGCATTGAATTGTGTAAATGAAGATGCTTGCTACTTAGGTTCGCGAAATGTCATATGGAGATGCAGAAATTTGGTTTTGTGATGTGCAAACTCGTTGGGCGAGTTTGTTCCTTATTGAACAACGGTAAAATTTGAGTTTGGCAAAAAGTTAAGGAAAGTCTACTTGTTAGGTGAGTAGATTCTCGTTGAGCGAAAATCAAACCTGAATTTAGCAGAGAGTCGATAAGGAACTTAGTCATTGAACGAGTCTATTCTCCTTGGTTACATTTTTCTGCATTTTGTTCTAGTGTTGATTCGCTGAGCGAGTCATCTAGTCATTGGGTGAGAACTCTCCCAGAGACAACTTGTTGAGAGAGTAGATCAGCTCGTTGAGCAAATATGCTTTAATTAATGTGTATGATTAAGAATGGGCTTGAATAGTTGTACTTAAATGTTGTAAGAGTTGAATGAATGGAAGAGTAGTCTTTCCTAAGGAGAAATGTGCATGTGTTTAGTGTGGTGTATAGACGACAGAACAATCTTGAGATTATCCTTATTCTACTAGTTTTTAGAATAATATATATGAAAACAACTAGTTGAGAAAATCAAAAAAAATTCGTATAACCGACATTAGTTGCACTTAGAAAAAATATTAAATTTACTCTACCATGTGACGTGGATTGAGGAATGACTCATATATAGTACAAACTATAGTGTAAACAATAGGAATGCAGTAATGATCGGGATATATATATATATATATATATATATATATATATATATATATATATATATATATATATAAATGCTTTAAATGATGGTTTAATTAGTAAATGATTATGTATTGATTTTTTTATTTGTTTAGTACTTTTCCTTTTTATTTTAAACTTATAAATTTAAATAGATCTCTAGCTTATTACCATATTGCGTGTATATATGTTTCTACAGGAGCAGAAAATACAAAAAATACTGTCAGTGAATAACCTAGTTGGGACAAAGCTCAGGAGTAGCATAGGCGTGAGAGACTATGTTTTTTTAGATATTGCTATTTTGTATTATAGATGTTTCCTTTAGATTGGTTTTATGAATCATGTATTTTGAAATACTGCATTCTAGTACTTTAGAGTAACATTGTAATATAATCTGATAGTACTTTAGAGAAAACATTGTAATATAATCTGGTGTTTAGCTTTGTATATAGTTTGTATAGTTTTATGTTTAATATCAGTAAATGAATTACTTTAAATTAGTAGACATTTTTTCCATTAATTTGGGTGTTACCAATATTATATTATTCTAATTCTTGTACATTTTCTTAAATAAATTTGCCATAAAATCATTCTTCCCATCATGCTTTTAATTCCAATTGCCCCAAAGCATATATTAAGATTCCAATGCAAAGGAATAATCAAATTTGGTTATTATAAAGCTAGTCTGATATTCTTTTAGGAAATTTCAAAGTCATCCATGACATGATAAAAACATTCTTTTAATTGCTCAAGCATTTTAAACACTACAAGGTTTTCGATAAAAATTTCTTTCTTGTTGGTTTTCTGAATTGTCGTCTATTTGTTCTTATTTTTTTTATTTAATAAAAAATATTATTCTAAGAAAGGAACAACAAAAATCAGTTAAATTGATAATGACATTTTAAACTTTCAGATGTGAGAATAAGGTCTTCACAAATAGAAAAAGTAGCAAGCATGGCGTAGTTATGTAGAAATTAATATAAATATATTTGGGTGTCCTTCATTTCAGATTAATCTCCAATGTATAACTTATTATGAGATTGATTTTATAGGACTAATAGTAGTGTCCTATGAGAATCATCACAATATATCACTAATGCTTCATAGGCACTACAAGCATATAGCAATAGCACCTATGAGTGTACAAAAGGAACTTTCCATGTAAAAATGAAGGACAACAAAATTGGGCCTATAAAACAACCTACAGTAACCTCAAGAGCTGCTATTATATTGTAGGGCCACATGTTTGGGTCCTAATCATGGGCCAATATTATATCCTTTATATACAGCAAAAAAACAAACATGAGATGAATCATTAATCTCTTCAAAAAGTTGTCCCAAAATATACTTGCAAAATAGAATAAGCATAAGTAAAGAACAGAGATAAAATATAAATTATATCCCTGTAGTTCACCACCAGCTAGAAAGAGAAAGTGAAAACACTAAATGACAACATTTTTCAGTGCTTTCCATAAAATATAATTTGTGTTTGGAAACTATTTAATACGAGAAATGTACATGCCACTTTTCTTGTCACGCTAAATTCAAAGTTTAATTAATAGTACTCTATAGAATGGACCCTGGTTGGTGGTTGCAGTAACCGAAAGCAAAATTTTGAATGTTTATGAAGAATGTGTAATATTTAAAAAAAAAAAAAAAAAAAAAAAAAATATATCGGTCATCCAAGTTATTCAATCAATGAGACCATCATGGTTTCCAATTCTTGAACAAGGCTCTTGAATGCAAATTTAATAGTAGTATCATTTATCATTGTTGTTCTTGAACTCAAAAGTTCATATCACATGGAATGCGGAATCAAGCCATTAGAATAGTGCATTAAAAAAGATTAAAATAGTGAGTTAGTCTATAACGTTGTGTTATTAAAGACACTTCTTCTAGTCTTTAATCATGGTTTAGTTCTCAAAACAAAAGAATTCTATAGCAATAATATTGTTAACTGCAAAGATAACAACAAAACGTAGTTGACAATCCAGTAATTGTCACGTTATATAAAAATGTATAAGGAGACAGACATGATCAATTAATACAAACAGTGTCAACACTATGTAATACAAATATGGTTAACATATAATAGAATTCTTAAGAAGTCAAAATTTTGCTCACAGACTGCTACAAAAGAGAAAAAAAGGATTAAACTTTCTTTAATCTGGCATAGTACTGTACTTGTTTTGTTTGTTTTGATGCAAAAACAGTGGTTTTCTTATTAAAACAAGAATGGTTTGAAAAGAAAAAAATAGTAATAAATGTTTGACCAGATGTTAAAGCAGAATAAATAAAGTTGAGAGTCCACCCTCTGCAAGCATGGCAATAAACTCTTGCATGCTTGTTTGGCAGTGCAGAAAATCAATGGACTTCAACAAAACACTGTACAAGATTCTTTCTTTTCTTAGATGCCTACAATGACTATTGACTACTCACCACAACCCCACTCGTGCTACACGTCACATGTATCTTCCTCACTAATAATTCAACGCTGTGGTCCCCTCGGGCCCTTATCAGTTATCACCCCACCAACACAACTTTTCACGCTTTCAAATTTTCATCAATGCACATACAAATCATCTAAATTATAACAGTAACAATGGAAATGAAAAAAAAAAAAAACGAAAGTTTCTAATATCATAAATGCGTGACTACATAGGCAAGAGGACAACAGTAACACCAACCACATTAAATTTCGACCGACCAAGATATCACCTTCTTCTCCTTCTTCTGTAACAAGCCCTTACACCAGTTACGATACAACCTCCGAGGGAAGACCCATAATAATAGCAGCACGAAACACAACACAAAGATCAGTGTTTCCCACATTACTGTGTCATCCATGGTGAAGTAGAAAATAGAGGGGTTTAGGGGGGCCCCTTCTCCCAAAGTTGTCACCACACACACACTCTCTCTCAACTCACACCCAAAGCTAGTGATAATTTTTACATCAGAGAAAAGGCAAACCCACCAAGGATTGAACACGACAAGGTTACAAAAAGAGGAAGTGAGGTTGGGGCCCATAACAGCCAAGAGGCGTGCACTCTCGTTTTTGGGTACTTTTTGGAACAACCAGTCTTCTCATTCAAAAACAGCTCACACCCCATGCCAGCGTTAGTGCTACTTTCTCTAACCCCCAAGACATCGACTAATCATTCATTTCTCTCTTTCTTTTCTTTCCTTTATTGCGCCATTATACCTCTTTCTTTCTTCGTTGCATTACATAATACCACCTTCATCATCTACTAATGCCTTCTTCAAGGGATTCATTTCACACCCACCTTCCATGATTATTTCAGGTCAATATCCATACCTTGTTTATTATTCTAAAACCACGCAAACATAAACGTATTAAATAAGTGATACCCTTTTCTAATTCTCCAACTTATATGGCATCAAGTCCAAGCTTTATGGCCTTCAGTTTCAATGATTTCAAGCAACGTATGGCTTCATCAAGAAGCTCCACCGGGTCCTTGCCCTTTCCACCAGGAACCATGCACTGCAGAATGCTCAGAACATCTTGAATCTTCTCTTTTCTCATCTTTTTATAACCCATTCCACCTGACCCTCTACTACTGTTGCCAACACTGGAGCATCTTGATTCTGCATCATCTTCAACTTCAAAGGGTCTTTTTCCATCAAGAGAACTACCAGTGTCACCATCACAAGCCCTGTCCCAGAGCTTTCGCTTCTTTGTTTCTCCAAAGGAGCTAGCAACTTCTTCAATTCCCCTACCAGGTTCTTCCCGATTATCGTGAGTGGTCATTGTACTGGGTGAATGTCCTGTGCTGGTAACTTCATCATCATCATCATCGTCGTCATCATTATCATCCTCAGTGGAATAACCATCACTGTCAGAGTAAAGCAATGCATTGATTTCCTCTGTGTCCTCATGCATCTCACTTTCAATGTCATCATCAGTTCCCTGATTTTCATCAACTTTATCATCCAAAGTTGGTCCAACTCCAGCCACATGATTCACGTCTCTCCTCAACGATAGCAATTCATCCCTGTTGTTCAAATTGGTACAGCCATGCAGCTTTGAATCCCAGGAAGTGAGGCACTCAACAGGCCGACCAAACCTTGAACTGTAAACCAGAGTTGTTTGATCAGCTGTTTGATCGATAACCAGGAATTGCTTCTGAGGGAAACCCGACACTCCAACGCGGGCATGTTCCTCCCCAAAACCTTTGGCATGGCTAGCAGGGAGTTTTTCCTCTGCAGTGAAGTTTCGAGCAGGTGTAGTAAATCCCTGCCGAAATCGAGGCAAACAATAAAACCAACCATGAGGTTCACCAGAATGTCCCAGCTGCGAATGAGGCAGCCCAGAGGACACATATGCTGGCATTGTCGCATCTCTTGCGATCGAGACCGAGTTCGCAACTGGATTCATAGCTGCAGTTGTGCCATTTTGCTTCCCCGTGCCAAAGGGTGCAGCATTGAAGGAGCTCAAATTGGGAGATTGCCAATCAAAAAGCAGCTCCGGAATCCAGGTTCCACAATTTTCTCCCATTCAACCACAAAAATCACCTAAACATTTTCAAAGCACAATAAACAAATTGTCCCTAATGAAACAAATGAATGAATGAAAAAGTTAACAAAGTAAAATGTACCTGAATAAAAACGATTCAAACACAAGTGCTATCTTTTACTATTGGTAACTCTCACCAACAAGGAAAACAACAAAACCACCGGCTTAACCCAAAACGAACAAAGAAAAAAACTATTACGTGACAGGCTTGAGCAAATGACGGAAGTATTCAGCCTGAACAACACCCAAAAACAAAAATCTTTATCAGTACATGTTTGTTATTAAAAGATCATAACTTCAAAAATGATAAAAAGTATGTTATGGGTTCCTGCAATACATACCTGGCAATCTATGAGAGGTTGAAAGCATGCCATAACTCTAACTATAATGGTAGCAGTCCCTGCAGTTCCATTCTCATGTTTCAATGCCCGAAATCTGGTTTGACTTGCTGCTTGGCACACCATAACTACTTTTCCAACCCTTCAAAATGAAAGAACAATGATGTTCCCAGAGACAATGAGTCTGAAATCTGAACCCTCCTGTGAAACTGGTTTTGACGAATTGAACAATAAACCAAACTAAAACACTGATTTAACTGGTCGACAAACTATTAAGGAAAAAAAAAAGCTAGAAACTAATGACAGCTAAAATGTTGAGGAGACTGATCAAACTAGACCCAGTTGAACAGAAGCGGTAGAAACAAGATGGGTGGCTTTTTTCAGCTGATCTGACGAACGTAACAAGGAACGACAACAAAAAAATTGGACCCCATTGATTTAAGACAAGGAAGAGATGAGGGAGGTGATTGAAAGAGGTTCTGGTAAAAGGATCTTGAATTACAGAATAACTTTGCAATACAGGTTCAAGGAAATCACTTTACGATATACATCAACAGATAGACTAAGCCACCACCGCATGCTGCTGTATCCTTATCCACAAAAAGATGAAGTCACCACTAACCACTATTCTTTCACCCAAAATCTCGTTCAACACCCTGCAATAGAATTCACACATCCCAGATCTACAAATTAGCACGGAGTAACACCTTTAAATTAGGCTTAAAAAATAGAGTCAAATAAACAAAAGTGATATCAAAACCAGAATAAAATATTAAAAAAAAATCTTTTTCTTCTTTCCTGAATCTATTCTCGCAAAACAGAACCTTCAGGACAGACTAATTACTGAGATTCAACAAATCTAGGGTACAAATTTTCATCAAGGTTGAAACTAATTAATTAAAAAAACTGAGACAATTTACAAGCCACGACATTAATTAAGCAGAATATGAACATACACAAAAACTACGAGCACCATGTTAATGGAAACAAAAGTTACCAAAAGAATTCTTTATTGTTAAAGTGAACACATCCGCGCGCACAAGATCTTACTCTGAGAGACCAGGCAATAATAGTTCCAAACATTAAATTATCCTAGAACTAACAACTAAAATTGTTAGCAAAAACATAATCACATACACACAGGAAAAGTAGCTAGAGAAAAAACATAAGAGTGGTGTAAAAGAAGAACATGAAGGAAGTAGAAGAAGAACTTACGATGTATGTGGAGAGAGAGAAAGTGAGAGACGGAGAGAGAGAGAGAAGCAAAGCAGTTGAGAGGAGGGAGCAAGCGTGACTTGGGTACAGTCAAAGTGGAAAGTGGAAACTGTGTGTAACCAAGAAGAAAGATGAGGAGTTGAGTTATATAGAAAATGCATTGACACATATACCCTTCACTGAAGTGCATCCAAATAATTATTAATGAAAAAAAAAACAGATTAAAATAATAATAATAATAAAAGAAAAGAAAAAGAAAGCGATTGAGAGTGTTATGGAAGGTTGATTCACTCATTCATGGATACGTGCCCGTGCGTGAGGGTTGAAGACGCAAGAGTGCACGCAAACTCTTAAGTGCACAATCATGAACCACAGTAACCTAATCCAACCTCGGGTTAAGTTAAGTTAATCCATCTCTCATCTCTCACCTCTGTGGCCCCATGGGTAGTTCTATCATCACCTTCTGAACATTTTTGTTTGGTCAATGAATTACTTACCCTCACCCACCACTCTTCACCTAACCATGTTCTCGGGTTCCAACCTAACCACGCGCTCTGGTTAGTTGGTTGGTTGCCTTGGCCTTGTCCCCGTTCCCCTGGACGAATCTACATCATCTGCATAAACATACTTTATTATTATTATTATGATTAAACAAAACCTCACTCACTGGATATTCCCATTATGCCCCTTCAAATCATCATAATTATTAACCACCTATGTAGCCCACCTCTGCATAAAATAAATCATGTACGGTCATTTCAGGAAATCCGCATGTAGTTTTCCATGCTGCAATGAGAACAACCAACACCAGAAAAAAAAATAAAAATAAATAAACAAAACCCTAAAATATAATATATTATATTGTAAATGTAAGTTTCTGCTAGATCGGACAAGGGATTCGCGTGTTCCTCGTTATTTGCTACCTTGACACTATCCTAGTTATTTTCACTCTTGCAAATCCAAATGTGATGTGAAATTTTAAAATATGCTGGGTAAAAAAGCCTATCATTATTTATTATTTATTTTTGTAAATCCAAATGAAATTTAACATTCATGTTTAATTACCATGCATGCTGCTGCTACTACTACAGTCTTAATTGTCATTGTTACGTGTTACTTTTCTCTTTTCTTCTATCAATAACGTTGTCTATATCACGCGTTTAGACTAATAAGCAAGGCTACATAGATTCTATATCATCTTATATCATTTCAAACTTTTTTTTTGTAAGGAGCAACTTAATTAATTAATTTCTCTTTTCTAATAATAATAATAATCCTTGTTGCGTATTCAAATGCATGTATTCTGAGATTAAGCTTTAAATAAACTTGAGTTTTTCTTTTTAATTTTATGATCTACTCCACTTTCCTTTCACGTATCGTTCAAGGACTGTGTATCAAATCACGATTACCCTACACACTTCAGTAGTCCCTTCAGCCATGTGGCACAGTGAAACCTCTATACACAGGTAAACGCATGCTTCGTTTAACTTTTTTTTTTCAGCCAAATAATTATCTTTTTAACACTTACTGAATAAAAAATAACTAAAACAAATGTAATATATAACATGGCTTTTACAACTATATGATAGTAAATTTGTTTTCGAAAAACTTAATTCCCAAAGCTAGCATATAAAACCTAGACATAGAAACACAGAATTGTCCTAGGTTGGAAGAATTACAAGAATAGAAATAGATGTTTATAGTGTGAATTTTTTATAGGATAAGTTCATGAATAGTTTCTTAATAAATAAAAGTTTAACTCAATTGTATCTTTACGTGAAATTGTATGAAGAGACAGTAATTAATGGTTTAATATTAGTCTGATAATAAGTGATATATAGACCCAACAAACAATAAATTTTACAATAACAGATGACATAATAAATCAGACAAAAAAGAAATCTAACTAAAATATGTTCTGATACATTTATGGTATCATAATACCATATTAAAAGTGAGTTTTAAATTTAATTTAATTCTATAAAATTAGTTTGTAAAATAAGATTTGTATCTACTTATATATTTTAAACTTTTCTTATCTTTAGTCTAATATCAACACAGTTAAATTTGGAGGTGACCAGAGTAATGAGATGAGGGAAAAGTGTGTAGTTTCACATGAAGATGAATAATTTGTAGCTTGACCATTCAAAGGAGGAATTATAGAGATATAAGTTGGGGACCCACCGATGAGGAAAATTTATAGTATCTCTCTCACACACCACCTGAGGGTGTATTTTGTGCTTATTAACCATCGATGGCCTAACTTTAGGGTTTGAGACTTTGGGTTAAAAGCTTACTAGGGTTTGGTCCCGCCAAAGAGTACCATTATACTTTCCATCGATGTGATATATGGAATGGATATGTGCCTTAACCATCTAAATAATCATCAATATCAGGTTGCCCCATGCTGGCCCTACAACTACCTCATTTAGGACATAACCTTGTGTAAAACTTGTTCCCTAATTAACCATCTCATCTTTCTCCCATACCTTTCAATTAACTTTTAAAATAGTTAACTTTTTTCAATATATATATATATATATATATATATATATATATATATATATATATCTAGCATGCACCAAATACCCAAAATAAAGTCGCATTTTTAATTTCAGTTTTTTTTTGGATAAAAGAGACGGAATGTTTTAAAATTTAATGACATTAGTTGGTTAACTGAGAATCTACGGGTATGTAGTCAAGAACATAAACATTTGGTACTTTCCTGTTGATAATCAACGGGCAACGAAGATGTATTTAATTCATAATTGGGTAATTAAGGTGTAAATGAGGGTTAACCTACCTAAGTATTGGCTGAAGTAGTAGTGTTCACATTCATGGTCCAAGTTCTAAGGTATAAGTAGGAATTAGTATAAACATTAAATATCATGCATTTATAAGTACTTAATTAATATGTAAACCTACAAATACTAGTACATGAAAGAGTCTTTGATTATTTTAATATTTTATATTTTATATTGATTGTAAAATTTTATATATATATATATATATATATATATATATATATATATATATATATATATATATGTGTGTGTGTGTGTGTGTGAATGTGTGTGTGCGCGCGCACATGTGGCCTACATATAAATTAGAGATTACAACATAATTTATCATCCTATATAAATGATACATTATACATCAGTTACTTTTTTTATATTTGATGTAAAATGTTATCTTCTTCTCAAGGACCTTCATGAATCCACACGCCTTCATCGATTCCGTCTCAGTTTGACCTTACTCAGTTGACCTAATTGCAATCCTTCATTTACTTTAATTATGTTGAGAATATTAATTAATATCTTTTTTATTTAAATAAGTTTTTAGGAAATATTTCAATTTTAAATATATGTTTTAGTTTTGGGAAATTAGTTATTATTTTAGATTAGAAGTGAAATATTCTAAATATTTTATACTTGATATTTGTTATATTTTGCTCTATATATAGGATATATCAATAAAATACAACTTGTTCCTCCGTATAATATATCACATATATCTCTAATATATCTCATATCTCTCATATTTTTAAAAGTCCTAAACATCCCAACAAGCGATATCAAGAGCCATTGTTCTTACTACCGATAAAATGGAAGGAAATATGTCACATATTGTTATTCCACTCTTTGATAGTGAAAACTATGATCTATGGGCGGTAAGGATGCAAACATATCTACAGGGGCTAGATCTATGGGAAGTTGTGGAGGAAAATGATGTTTCCTTGTCTGAAAATCCCACTGTGGCTCAAATAAAAGCGCATAAAGACAAGAAAACGAGAAAGGCAAAGGCAAAATCATGCTTGTTCACAGGTGTTTCATAAATGATTATGACCAAGATTATAACTCTAAAGTCTCCCAAAGAAAATTGGGAATACTTGAAAGCAGAATATGAAGGGAACGAGAAGATTCAAGGCATGAAAGTTTTGAACTTGATAAGGGAGTTTGAGATGCAAAGAATGAAAGAGTCAGAGACGATTAAAGAATATTCAAACAAATTATTGGGTATTGCCAACAAAATAAAATTGTTGGGAAAGGAATTTCCAGATTATGAGGCATTTATTGCTTCCTTAGAAAATACAAAAGATTTGTCCACAATTACCTTTACAATGGTGATACATGCCTTGCAAGCACAAAAACAACGAAGATTGATGAGAGAAGATCATGAGGCGGTTGAAGGTAATTTAAATTACACTGAAGATAATGCTATCATAGTCAAGAAAAATAGAAGGAGCAAATACAACAACACACAGGTTTTTCCATCTTGTCCCCATTGCAAGAGAAAAGTTCATCAACCCAACTGGTGTTGGTGGAGGCCAAATGTCAAATGTCACAAATGCAGTCAATTGGGACATGTGGAAAAGGTATGCAAATCCCAAGATTCTCAAGAAGATGTTCAAATTGTGGAGGATAAATCAGAGGAGGAATTGGATTATAGATAGTGGTTGCACAAATCACATGACTCATGATAGAGAAATCTTCAAGGAGCTCAATAAATAAAATATTTTCGAGGTAAGAATTGGGAATGGAGAACAACTTGTTGTGAAAGGTACATGAACAATTTCAATTAAAACTCATTTAGGTATCAAATTAATTTTTTATGTCTTATATGTTCCTGAGATTACCCGGAATTTGCTAACTGTTGCTCAATTGCTAAAGAAAGGTTATAAGGTCTCCTTTGAAAATAAAGTATGTGTGATCAAAAATGCTAACAACATAGAGGTATTCAAAGTCCACATGAAAGACAAAAGATTTGTGCTGGATTTTATGAAGGAGGAATTTGCTACAAATAAAGTGAGTATGAAAGAAGAATCAAAATCAGAAGATAAATATCTTTGGAAGAAAGTAGATGTCCAAGTGAAGAAAGTATATGGAGGTTCACATTCTAATATTCACAAAAGGTCTAATGCCACTACAATGAAATCCACACCAGACAAAGAAAAAGAAGATGATGCTGATATAAGAAGAAATATGAAGGATGATGCCAAATTGAAGAAAGATGTGATGCCATGGAAGAAAGAGAAAACAAATATTACAAGCACAAAAAGAGGAGAAAATCAAGCATCAAAAGATGGAGAATCAAATCTGAAGATATAAAATTTAAATAAACAAATATTAAGCAAGGAGGAATGTTGAGAATATTACTTAATATCTTTTTTATTTAAATTAGTTTTTAGGAAATATTTCAATTTTAGGAAATTAGTTATTATTTTAGATTAGGAGTGAGATATTCTAAATATTTTATACTTGATATTTGTTATATTTTGCTCTATATATAGGGTATATCAATAAAATACAAGAACATGTTCCTCCGTATAACATATCACATATATCTCTCATATATATGATATCTCTCATATTTTTAAAAGCCCTAAAAATCCTAACAAATTCTAACCCTAATTTTGCCTTCAAGTAAGTAACAAAGGCATACACATTTATAACATGTAATAAAAACAATGACATACACATTTATCAGAAAACAAACAGAGTGATAAGTGTAGCTTGATGGCACAAGAAAAGATCACAAAAGTCGGGATGACAAATAAATTCACATTTACAGGTATTGTCTAAAACCATCATGGTGTTGATGAAATACCAATTAATGCTACATGAAAATAAATTTGAATAATATTGAACTTTTTAAATTGGATACAAGAATGAAAATAAATATGTATATATTTATCTCATTTTTGTATTCATATTTGTCATGTTTTAAATCACTAAGATACATTTAGTTTATTTGGAGTGGGTAAAATAAAAGATAATGAAAAGATTCACAGTTATCCTAAATTTTTCAATCAAGATTATTTCATTTACATATTCTAAATACTAGAAGGGAGAATCATTGGAGACCTGGATTTTAGTAAGGAGTGATACAAAAAATTAAGAAAAGTGAAAGTAAAAGAGCTTTGTAGGTAGAGTTACTCTAATAAAATCAATCATCAAATTCAATATCACTATTATTTCTATCTTTATGAAAAATGTTTGTATGTGTGGGGAAAGATATAAGGAAACTGTAAACAAATTTCTTATGGGGTTGGAATCAAGAGAATGGGAAGATTGCTTAGATTAAGTTGGAAAATATATGTATGTCAAAGAAGGAATGAGGCTTGGAAGTAAAGGACTTAAAGCTTTTCAATATAGCTTTATTCGGAAAGTAGAAGTGGAGGTTAGGGAGTGAAAACTTATGGATAGAAGTACTAGAGTCCAAGTATGGAATGTGGCGTAGTTTAAATAACTGAATGAACACTAGGTATGAATCTTGGTGATGCAAAGATAGTTGTAAGGTTTGCGGGGATCAAATGCAATATAACGTAAGATTTTAGGATGATAAGTGGCTGGTGACATGACCCTGGCTGAGAGATACCTTTGACTATATCACAACTCATCTTATGTGATATGTGTTTAAAAAAGGCAACATATGGAAGTATCTATCACAACTTATAGTATGGATGAATGGTTGTAGAAGGAAGATAAATTGCAGAAGTATACTGTAAAGTTTGGGAAACTAAACAAGGGGACCATAAGAGAAGATGTAAAGTCATATGACATGTTATGGAAACTAAATGTATTTACATCAGCAAAGCATTTCACTTGGAAAGTGATGCATAACAAGATACCCACAAAGGGTAACTTCTTTCATAATGGGTAGACATGTAGGAAGTAAGACATGTGTCATGTGTAAAATAAGTAAAAAAAAAAAACTAGGTCATATATTATCTCGGTGTAGAGTAACCAGGAAAGTGAAAGATATGTGTAATATGTGAGTTACGATTATTATAGTACAACATTGCATACCTATACAATATTTCCAACGATTTGCATTACCAACTAAAAAGCAAAGTAGTTAAAACTTCGATAACTAATGATATAAATAAATTTAGACTCCAACTTACAAACCAATTATAATTTTTTATTTATATTAGAGACTATTTTAGATATCAATAATTTTTAATTATAAAGTAGTATCTAATTTGATTAATATAATGACTAATTATTTTAGTATTTAAAATTGGTTCTTATTTAATGATTTTTTAATAGAATTTCATGTTGTATTTGAAAATTTCATTATTTAATATTTATTTATGTATTTCATTTATATTTAATATTATTTTTATATGTTATTGCAATTTGGCCCAATTTCACAACTAAATTAACAGAATTTTCATGTTAGAGTAAAATTAGTTGTTAAACTTGGATTTAATATTTTAATATGATACATGGTTATATATTGACTAAGCCATTTTCTTTGGGTAAAAATATAGGGAACTATTGTAATTAGAGTTTCAGCTGCAACTTAATTTTTACATGTTGCACTATTGAAATTTGAAGGCTTAAATAGTAGTTTAATTTAGTTTTCGTTCGTCTTTTTCATTGTGATCCTAGTTTTGTTTTTTTTTTTTCAATTTGGTCTTAATATTGGTAAATTATTTTCAATTTGGTTTTTTTCGCTAACACCGTTAAAATAGTTAACGGATGTGAACAGTAACCTCCACGTGTCATTTTGTGATTTTTTTAACTTTTTAATTTTTTTAATTTTTTTAATTTTTTTTAATTTTTTTTAATTTTTTTATTTAAAAAAAATGTTCACGTGTCAAGCTCATATCATGCCACGTGTCATTTTTGTGATTTTTTATTTTTTTTTAAATTTTTTTATTTTTTTTAATTTAAAAAAAATTTACGTGTCAAGTTAATATCATGTCACGGGTTAGAGTCAGCTTTTTATATTCAATTTGGTCCCAATATTCGTTAATTGTTTTCAATTTGGTCCTAATTTTTTTTAAAAATTTAACATTTTTGTTCCTCTCCAAATTAAGATAAAATTTAATTTGTATATATTAAAATGCATATTTTTGTTAAATATTTTTAATTTAGAACTAGAGTTAGTTTAAAATTAAAACGAAAAAAAGCAATAACACCATTAATTTAAAATTTTAAGAGGTTAAAAATATTTAATTTTAAACCAACTCTAATTTTAAATTAAAAATATTTAATAAAAATATGTATTTTAATAAGAATATCCATATAACATTTATATAAAAATTATATTTTGTCTTTGGAGAGGAACAAAAATACTAAATTAAAAAAAAAGCTAGGACCAAATTGAAAACAATAACGAATATTAGGACCAAACTGAATATAAAAATTTGATTCTGATACGTGACATGATATTAGCTTGATACGTGGATTTTTTTTAATTAAAAAAAAATCAACAAAAATGACACGTGGCATGATATGAGCTTAACACGTGTACATTTTTTTTAAATAAAAAAAAATTAAAAATTAAAAAAAATTAAAAAAAAATTAAAAAAAATCAAAAAAATCATAAAATGACACGTGATGATTACTGTTCACATCCGTTAACTATTTTAACGGTATTAGCGAAAATGACCAAATTAAAAAAACTTTACCAATATTATGACCAAATTAAAAATAAATTCAAAAATAAAACTACATTGAGAAAATCGAACGAAAACTAGGTGGCGAGGACACACACATGAACGGATAATAAAGAGAAATAGGAGCCTTGAAGAGGGAGGGCTTTTGTGCAAATAGGAATCTCTGTTATTTTGTGAATGTGTAATTTTAATTTTAATTCCTGAAATAATCGATTCAATATTTGACTTTCAATTTCCAAAATTAGACAATTATATTCTGTTGTTATCTAGTTTTTAATACTGTTAGTTACTTATTCACTTATAATAAATAACAATATTTGATAGTAAATTTTAATATATTTTGTAGCGACAGATTTAAATTTATTTAAGAATAAAAATAATTTTAATAAAAAAATATTTTATTAATCAAATGAAAAGGTATGTAAATAAATAATAATAATTATTATTATCTAAACTTTATTGTATATAAACATTTTTAAAACATATTTTCTTTGCGTTCTGTATTGTGTTTAGTGTGATGATAAAAAACGTGAATATGATATTCCAGGATGTGACTAATTTCCATAAATTTTTATATAATAATAGAGTCAAATGTTTTTGATATATTTGATATAATAAATAAGCAGTTAAGTTAATTATGAGTTAGTTTTGTGTGAATGATATAAGTGAATATTAAAATATTAAAATTAAATAACAACTAATAAAATCTCAGCCAGATTTTTCAAAACCAGAGAGAATCTTCTTTCCCATAGTTTTCTCAACCTAACCAAACAAGAAAAAGAACTATCATTCAGCAACAGTTTGCCAGGATTTTGTAGATTGAATTATTTATGTCGTATTTGATAAATTCTGATAAAAAAAAATACATATTTAATAAACTATTTCACTTAAATTATAGATAGATTATAGATGAATTTGGTTAATGAATTTTTATAAAAATATTTTATAAATGTATAACGAGATAACTCATTTTAATATATTTTTAATAGTTTTTAACTCGCTCTTAGTCTATTGAAAGAATATCCTAATAATGTTTAAAGGCTGTTTATCACTACCATCTTTCGATTATAGTTTTAATGTTACATTTTTTTAGATTATTGATTGAACGCTATGCCTGTTTATTATTGTTTTAATTATTTAATTTTTAATAACATGTTTATTTTTTATTAAAAAATGATCACTATTTTGAATAATAATAAAAAATTTGCACTAATATTACCAAACTTTAATTTATATAAAAAAAACATTTCAATATATAAATTTATAATTATTAAGTACTTGCTTAATATTAATATTTGATTCAGTGACTAACAATGTTTTTGTTTGTTATTTTACAACTTCAACTAGTTTTAATAAACTATTTTTAATTTAGTCCTTCAGATTTAGTTATTTCTTTTAATTTTTATTTAACTTTTCAACTTCTAATTGTTTTATCAACTAATTTTTATCAAATATAAATGAGTGTAACTTATTTGATACCACAAATCATTTAACCTATTAATGAACTTAGGTCATCTTGGTCCATAAGCATTCTATAAAGTAATAATATATTCTTTAAAATATAATGAAAAATATATTGTAGCTATCAAATCCTGTTTCTATTTGTTTTTCATAATTGACTTAAACTATAAAAATAGACAATTAATTTAGTCCTTCTTATTCCTCTTATACATAATAGTAGTCACCATTTCTAACTTTTTATTACCTAGGCATGAGAAAGTGATATTTAAGAAAAAAAAGAGTGGTCCACTTTATACGGTGGTTGATAGATGGTTTACGATTAGGTTTTGTTGTTTATGAGACTCTCTCTGACTCAAACCTTTTTCTGTGTTCTCATTTTATGCTCTGACTCAAACCTTTCTACACCCACACTTTGTTTGCCCTACTTTTTCTTTGCCTCCTTTCTTCTATCATCCCCATACACAAAAAACTTTTACTTCTCTCAATTTTACTTTTTTCATCTAACCCTATCCTTTTCATGCTTTACTTTACACCCTAACTACCAAACTTATAAATATTCTTTGTGATTATGTGAATGCTTCTGTTTATTAGCACGCACCAAACTATCATTATCATTGGAGATTACTTCCCCCACATAATTATCATCCTTTCTCATTACTTAATTAATATCCTTATTATTTCACTAATTCGTACCATTCTTTCGATTATGTAGCTTATAATTTATTTTCACAAATCATTTTAGGTTTTACTTTCAATAACATTCTTAAATAATAATTCTTTAGTGATAATATGCAACGGCAGATTTTAGTTGGTGTATAGGGAGGCTTTGACCCTCCAAAATTTTGCTCTCCATTAAAATTTAATAATATATTTTCATTATTTTAAAATATCAGTTAAAAAACTAATTTCTTTTAAGAGATAAAACAAATAATTATTAAATGTAAAAATATGAACAAAAATGATAATATTTATCATGAATTTTTTATTTGCTCACTTGCTATTAATAATTTTTTATTTTTTCAATATCACATTCAAAAGAAAACTAGTTTAAAAATTCAACTTTACTATTTTATTGTAAATGTACTTAAAAATTCAAATTTTAAAAATTTATCAATCATATTTGAATTATATCAAATTTAATAATTAGAAAATACATTCTGCTTGAATAGAAATATTTTTTTTCATAATAATTATCAAAACAAGATTGTAAAATAAAATAGAAGATAAATTTCTTGAATATCATGTGATTATTTATATCGAAAACGAAATAGTTAAAAATTTTAGATTTAATTTAATTTTTGTTAGATTCTATAATTTGAAAAAAAAACAATTTATTATATATATATATATATATATATATATATATATATATATATATATATATATCACTATTAACAAATTCCTAAATAATGACAAATTTTAGTGACAAAAAATATGTTTAGAAAATTTGGAGACTAATTTCTTTGATAGCCAAAACCTTAGTAGTTAATGTTAGGGACCCCTTTATAGACCAATTCATAATAAAAAATTATTTTAATTACTCATTTAGAGACCAATTATAATTTTTTATTCATTAATATAAATTATTTTAGTTACCAATAATTTTTAGTTTCTAAATTGATAGTCATAAAAATTGGTCATTATTTCAAAATTTGACCATGCACTTTAAAAAATAGTAAAGTACTTTGTATATTTACCATATATATTTATATTCACCTAGGGATGGTAACAAGTCGGGTTGAGTACGGATAGTGCCTACCTGCAACCCGACCCGCCAAAAAAAAATCTATCTGTTACCCGCCCGTTTACCCGTCAGGTATCCGTTTAAAAATTACCTGCGGATATTTTTAAAACCTGCGGGTATCCGTGGATATCCGATACCCTCAAATATTTAAAAATATATATTTTTTATAAATTTTTTAATATAAAATTATAAAAAATATATATAAATTAAATTAAATTATAATTATAATTAAATATAATGTTAAGTATAATTTTAATTAAATTTAACTTAATAAAATATAAATTAAATTTTAATTTTAATCTTTTTACGGGTAACGGGTACCCGTGGGTACGAATAGTATGATACCCAACCCGTTTATAAGTAGGTATTAAAATACTCGCTACCCGCGGGTAATAAATACCTGCGGGTAGTAACTATCCGCCACGGATTTTATCCGCGTATATCCGCGGGCACGAGTAATTTTGTCATTCCTATATTCACCGCTTCTTGAATACGACCACTAATTTAAGAAGAATAATTGAAGTTGTATCCTACAAATTTAAGATGATATTTGTTTCAACCATCCATGATCGATGCTATGATCCTAAAAAAACATTTTCGTATTGCTTCCACTTCATAAAATGCTAGTGTATACATAGGTGTTGTCGCGTATGTGTGTACATATTTTTTAAATATACGTGATATTATATTAATAGTTGATCATGATGTAATGTTATTAAAGTTATTAAATTAATATATAAAATAAAATTATATTCATTAAAAATAAAGTGAAATATATTAAAAAAGATGAAAGAATACTAGTTGATAAATAGAGAAAAAGAGAATAGCAGAGATAGATGATTTTATAACAAAATTTAAGTAACGATCAATTTTTAAAATATTAATAAATAATTATATTTTAAAGGATTAAATTAGTATTTTAAAATGTGGACACAAAAGAGGAAATCCTATTTGTATATTATTATAGATAATATTGTTAATCCATATTATTTTTACATAAATATTTAATAAGAACCTTCTAGCGCTCTAACATGTTCAAATACTCGATTAATTTTTTTATTAGTTATTTTTTCTTTTTATTTGTCATGTTCCGTATAATTCCTAATAATTATATTCTCAACTAATTGACCATAAGTGAATCTAAATCATGTTGTTAAAATTCGATCGTAATATTGCAATGATAAAGGAAAACGCTTATAAACTCGTAAGTCATAAAGCATCACCTGTAAAAGGAAAAATTAAAAACCTTCTTTACATTGGTATATATAATTATATAATTGTTCAACGAAACATTAGTGTATTTCAACATATAATAATAATAATAATAATTATTATTATTATTATTATTAGAAAAGAATAATCTATAACAATAGAAAACAATTATTTAAATATAGAAAACGTTTGAAATTAAAAAAGAGAAATTTAAATTGTCGAGATTGAAAACAAAAAAGATAACAATTATTGTGGTGTTTTGACATTTCAAACTTGAGGAGACAAAAGGATAAAGAATAAGATAAACACGTCCAAGTAGAGTTTTGGCTACTTATTCAATCTCTATTAAAGCTTATACTCATTTTCTTCTTCTGTTTTAGAATTTAATAAAGGGGAAATATTGTTGGTTCAGAGATTGATAGTTTGTGAATTATATAGATATTTATTGAATCAAATGTGTCGTTTGTAAGAAAATAATCAATTATATGTTAGCAAACATAATAACAGGTTAAATAAAAAATAAAATAAAATAAGTGATTGTATTTATAATTTCTATAATATCTAATTATGTTTTATTCTAATAGAGTGTTAGGGAAAACTTAAATTTATAGGTAGACTAAATATTGGTGAATTAATATTTACATCATTCGTTATATAGGTGAACCATGTGATGATTAGGTTGTTATATGTATATTGAAGTATATATATATATATATATATATATATATATATATATATATATATATATATATATATATATATATATATATATATATATATATATATATATATATAACTTTGTTATGATTATATAATACATATTCTTTTAATATTATATATTATATAATATATTTGGATAAAAGTTGTGTGTAATTTTGTATGTTACTATATAACTATTAATATAGTATTTATTTGTTACTATATATGAAGAAGTATATGTATAGTAAAATTGGCACTTTACACATCAGTTCAATGTCCCTTGTGAATTAGACATAAAATGTCATGTTCTATGTTTATTCAAACCTATATGAAACACCTCTGAATATAGTGGTACATAAATCTGGAATTAACCTTTTGAAATAATAAAAACACAAACACAATTGACCATTTTATTCTGTAAAAAAAATGTTGAATTGACTTAATTGAAAAACTAACACAAAATGTCATTCTTGTCTAAATATGAAAAAACGTTAGTACTAACACATCATCTGTGTCTCCTGTCATCAATTCCTCAAATATAACCTCTTTAGTGTTCAATTTGGTCAACGGTCACTAATTATATGTTTCAACTAAATGCACAAGGCTTAAAAATAAGAAGAGAAAAAATGATTGTAATATATTTCATGAAACTTCAATTTTTGACCAATGTGTAGGAGAATGAGACAGATTTATCATCATTTCCAAATTCTCACAATTGTTTTTTCTTCAGGTGATAAATCTACATGGTTACAAACGTGGGGACAATCATGTTACTGTGAGCAAACAAAAGAGATAATTTTTTTAATAGTATGATAAAATTGTAAGAAAAACAATTCAAGAATGAATCCACGTTTCACGTCAAATAAAAATGATACCATAAAAAAAACATCCATAAAACTAATATATGGATGTTTTTGGATTAAGAGCAGGGGATGTACTTAAATTACATTTATAGAATCTTGAAAGAAGAAATAAACTTATAAAAAATTTAATTGAAAAATTTGAAAAAAGTGACATCCATATTTTTATATTATTTATCTTACTATTATAAAAAAAAGTTTCATTAACAATCAATTTTAATGATAAAAAATTATTAATTACTACACTGAACAATTTAAATACTAATTTATAAAATAAAAAATTATTAATTATTAAAATAATTACTATTAAAAATAAAATATTATAATTAGTTGCTAAATTGATAATAATTAATTAAATATAAAAACCAATAATTAATGTTTAATGATTAATTTTGATAACTAAAATTTGAGTAGTTAAATTTTAAAATTAATTATAATTTTTTATTTATAATAATAATTATTTTAATAATAATAATTTTTTATTTTATAAATTAATACCTAAATTGATATTATAATGATTAAAAACTTTTGATCATTAAAATAATTACTAACCGACCGAGTATTTTTCTTATCGGTTTTTTTTACAAATACTCATAATAAAGTAATTTAATTTTTTATATTTAAAAAGGTGAAATACATGATATAGATGTCATGACTTATTGATGTTGTAGTGAATGGCATGATGCATGTGGGTGTTAAACGCACGCGTATAACTCGCGAACGAGCTTGGTTTGTCACTAGCCTTAACCATATCTGTGTTTCGGCTCTGCACTTTCCATGGAAAAGAAAGTGAAGGCTAGAAATATAATAATAAAATAATGAAAAGAAGAAAGAGGGTAGGAAGAAGATAGAAAGGGGTGTGTAACCCATGATTTTATCACCTGAAACAAATCTTGTGATCAGGGAGGAAGATCTAAAATAAAGAGAGTGAAAGAATATTAAATTGTTAAGAACATGCATAGTTTCATGCTCTCTTGTTTGGAGTGAAGGGAACAATTAAAGTTTCTCTTCTTCTTCATCCCAATCCTATTGGGTCTAACCTTTTGGTGGCACTTCAACAACTGCCACTAAACACTAATTAACCTTGCAAACCATCAATTTCTATTCCATTAAAAAACTATTACCTTCGCTTCTCGGTCAATAAATAAACCAAATTCTTCTGCACGTCTGGGTCTTATTTTATCATCATCATGCTTGCTTTATTACCACTTTTCTTTTTTAATATATAAATCTTAACTTTCAATATAATCTCATCTTGGATTACCTAACTAACAACAAATCCCCATGCCCTAGCTAGCTAACTCAAGGTTCTTTCTTATTTTTCTCACAGAGAATTATTATTATTATTATTTGGTCATGGACCACTCATAATTTATATTTTGATTAAACTTGGATGGCTTTTAATTAGAGTTTTGAATTATGTTATACTCTCAATTTTTTCGATTATTTGTTTACGTGTTAAGTAATACGTAATACTAGAATAAGATATAATTAAATATATAGATATTATATATTATCTATAACATCTATAAGAGATTTATTAAAATTGGTTTTAGAAAATACTTTCTATCCGGTGTATTTAAATGCATATTAAATTAATGAAAGATTTAGTTTAAATTTCTTTCGGCTTCTCTCCTTTAAAAAACAAACTAAACTTGAGTTAAAAAACCTCCTACGATTTAAGTGATTTAATTATTATATAAGAAAAGGATAAGTATAATTTTTGTTTTAAAAAGAAGAAGTTAGATGAATGAAATTTAGAAGAAAAAGTAAAACTTCTCTCTTTTTATGATGCTCGTACTTTTTATTTAAATGATCTTATATTATTATAAGTATAGTGAATAAGGATTTATTTAAACAATATTCTTTTTAAGTACTTTTAAGAAAGAGAATTAGAAATATTAATTTAAAATTTTATAATTATAAAATTATTTAACATACAAACTTAAATAAATTATTAAAAAAATACAAATTAACTTAAAAATAAATTTTTATTTTTATTTTTTGCAATACATTAATAAAAAAGTTTGTAAATACAAATTTGTCATTATCAGGCTTGATCCCAATCCCTCCCATAAATTTTCTCATCGCACTCTTCGCCTCCACAATTTTCATCAAAATCTCGAAACTCTCATTGCATATCACTCCTCTGACCACCTCTCACGAACTCGAAAACGTGTCGGCTTTAACAAAAACTCATCAAATAAATGGCGCACACCCTGATCTCTTTGGTCCTCGCTGCCATCTCCACCTTTGAAGCTTCCTACTTCCAAATCCAAAGTTCCTGTTGTTGATCTTGTTGTTAGGTGAGGACATGAGTCGTTGGGTGAAAGGACATTCTTCTAGTTGGGCAAGATATCTTTGAGCTGAGCAAAAAGGCTCTGAAATTCCTTCAAACTTCTTCAATCTTTCACTTCTCTAGAAAAATAATATAACAAAAAGATAACTACATCAAATAAAATGATTAAATCCTAAATATTTTGAAAATAACACAAAATGCATGACACAAAGACACAAGCATGAAAAATAAGTAATTATCATGTTTAATAAAAATCTTAACCATATTGACTCAACTCAATTCAATCCACTCAAGAGTGGCTTTGGTTAACTCATGTTTAATATAAAATTACAGAAATCCAACTTGTCTAATATTGTTTTAATGGGTTGGATAATGGATTTTCTCACATAAATGTTATTCTATCTGTGTCTAAGTTTCAAAGCCTTTTTCAATGTTTAGACACAAAAAAAATTATAAAAATCCAACACATTAGCAAACATCCCTACCTTATAAGATAAATGTTTAGAGTCCACATTGAATAATATAAATTATTTGATATGATGGAACAATCAGGTAGAAGAGTGTGTTGTTTTGTGTTACATAAGGGCTAAAAAGAGACAAAAAAGTATAAACATACCATTCAGGACAAAGATTGAGAATGCAAGTCAACTCATGAGATTCATTTTGAATATTTTACCTCTTATTATTTAGGGTTAAATATGTTTTTGGTCCTTTAACTTTCAGTGAATTTTGGAATTAGTCCATTTCGAAACTTTGAACCAATTTAGTCCTTCATCTTTTGAAATATGTGGATTTAGTCCTTTTAATCAAATTT